>JAEEGL015749721.1_pt1 | contig 11636 bp, 7 predicted proteins | sample 9134231 | NCBI WGS metagenome assembly JAEEGL01 (sample SAMN16246548, study PRJNA631951) | gut metagenome | biome: gut microbiome; feature: rumen; material: fiber-attached | host: Bos | place: Iran: Karaj | collected 2018-10 | reverse complement strand
TATGCCCGCTACAAGCGTCAGCAGGGCTATAACGTGCTGAATCCCATGGGCTACGACGCTTACGGACTGCCTGCAGAACAGTATGCTATCCAGACAGGTCAGCATCCTGAAAAGACTACCTTCGAGAACATCAACCGCTATCGTTCGCAGTTGGACAAGATAGGCTTCTCGTTCGACTGGGAGCGCGAGGTCCGCACCTGCGACCCCATCTATTACAAGTGGACGCAGTGGGCTTTCCAGCGCATGTTCAAGAGCTATTTCAGCCTGTCGTCGCACAAGGCACAGCCAACGATTAAGCTGATTGAGCACTTCGAACTGATGGGTACTGAGAACTGCAACGCCCTGGGTACTGAAGAGTTGCATTTTACGGCTTCAGACTGGGCCGGCTTCTCTGAGAAGAAGAAGCAGGAGGTGCTGATGAACTACCGCATTGCCTATCTGGCTGATACGATGGTGAACTGGTGTCCGAAGTTGGGTACTGTGCTTGCCAACGACGAAGTGGTGGACGGCGTAAGCGTTCGTGGTGGTTATCCTGTGGTGCAGAAGAAGATGCGTCAGTGGTGTCTGCGTGTTTCGGCTTACGCTCAGAGATTGCTCGATGGTCTTGAGGAAATCGATTGCACTGACTCGCTCAAGGAAACCCAGCGCAACTGCATTGGACGCTCAGAGGGTACTGAGGTAGAATTCAACGTAGCTGACAGCGACAAGCACTTCACTATCTTTACCACTCGTGCCGATACGATGTTTGGTGTGACGTTTATGGTGCTGGCGCCTGAGAGTGATCTCGTAGCAGAGCTGACCACTCCTGAGCAGAAGGCTGAGGTAGAAAAGTATCTGGACTATGTGAAGAAGCGCACAGAGCGTGATCGTCAGATGGATCACAAGGTAACTGGCGTATTCTCAGGTAGTTACGCCATCAATCCGTTTACGGACGAGAAGATTCCCATCTGGATTGCAGAATATGTATTGGCTGGCTATGGTACTGGTGCTATTATGGCTGTTCCTGCTCACGACTCTCGTGACTATGCCTTCGCCAAGCACTTCAACCTGCCCATCATTCCTCTGATTGAGGGAGCTGATGTCTCTGAGGAGAGCTATGACGCCAAAGAAGGTATCATGTGTAACTCAGCAAGCGCCAAGTTCAGCCTCAACGGTTTAACCGTTAAGGAGGCTATTGCGGCTACAAAGAAATTCGTGACTGAGCAAGGATTGGGTAGGGTAAAGGTGAATTATCGTCTGCGTGACGCTATCTTCTCTCGTCAGCGCTATTGGGGCGAGCCGTTCCCTGTTTACTACAAGGACGATATGCCCTATATGATTCCAAAGGAATGTCTGCCTTTGGAGTTGCCTGAAATCGATGAGTATAAGCCGACTGAGACTGGTGAGCCTCCATTGGGACGTGCCAAGATGTGGGCATGGGATACGAAGTTCGACAAGGTAGTCAGCAAGGACGAGATTGACAACAAGACAGTCTTCCCATTGGAGTTGAATACGATGCCTGGTTTTGCCGGCTCTTCTGCATACTACCTCCGCTATATGGATCCCAAGAACGAGAAGGCACTGGTTAGCCGCGATGCGGATGAGTATTGGCGCGATGTAGACCTCTATGTTGGTGGTACAGAACATGCAACAGGTCACTTGATCTACTCTCGTTTCTGGAACAAATTCCTCTATGACTCTGGTTATTCCTGTGAGGACGAGCCGTTCAAGAAGCTTGTCAACCAAGGTATGATTCAGGGACGTTCTAACTTCGTATATCGTATCGAGGATGAAGGTGCTGATAAGGGTAAATTCGTCAGTTTCGGCTTGAAGGATAAATACACCACAACACCTATCCACGTAGATGTGAACATCGTTTCTGCTGATGTACTCGATATCGATGCCTTTAAGGCTTGGCGTCCTGAATATGAGAATGCCGAGTTTATTCTCGAAAACGGAAAGTATATCTGTGGATGGGCGATAGAAAAGATGTCAAAGTCGATGTTCAATGTCGTCAATCCGGATATGATCGTCGAGAAATATGGAGCCGATACACTGCGTCTCTATGAGATGTTCTTGGGTCCTGTGGAGCAGAGCAAGCCTTGGGATACCAATGGTATTGACGGCTGTCACAGGTTCCTGAAGAAGTTCTGGGCATTGTTCTATGGGAATGCCCGCGACAATGCAGAAGGCAAACTCCTGGTTGACGACAGCGAACCCACAAAAGATAATCTGAAGAGCGTTCATAAACTCATCAAGAAAGTCTCGCAGGATATCGAAGTGTTCTCATATAATACCTCTATCTCTGCCTTCATGATCTGTGTCAACGAACTGGCTCAGCAGAAGTGTAAGAGTCGGGAGGCACTGAAGACACTCGTCATCCTCATTGCTCCGTTTGCTCCCCATATCGCAGAAGAGTTATGGGAGGCCCTGGGAGAGCAGGGTAGTGTATGTGACTCTAAATGGCCCACATGGAATGAAGAGTATCTGGTAGAGAATACCATCAAATTAGGTGTTGCCTTTAATGGTAAGACCCGCTTTGATATGGAGTTCCCTGCTGATGCGGATAACGACACTATCCAAAAGGCTGTATTAGCTGATGAGCGTGCTCCAAAGTATATTGATGGCAAACCTATTGTCAAGGTCATCATCGTACCAAAGCGTATGGTGAACATCGTACTGGGCAAGTAAACTATAGCTACTCTATGAATTATGAACATCGAGCATAAAATGATTTTGAATGAAGCCAAGGACTATCTCTTTATAGCCCTTGGTCTCTTCATCTATACCATCGCCTTCACCGTGTTTCTGATGCCTTATCAGATAGTGGCTGGTGGTGTTACTGGTCTTTCTGCTATCATTTACTATGCTACTGGATTCCACTTAGAAAACACGTATATCATCATCAATGGTCTTTTACTGATTGCTGCATTGAAGATTCTCGGTGCAAAATTCCTCATGAAGACCATCTTCGCCATCTTCACTTTGTATTTCATGTTGATGATAGCGCAAGACTTGATTCCAAAACAGGAAAACGGACTGCCTTTTAAACTGATGGGGGAGGGACAAGACTTCATGTCGATGATTATCGGTTGCGTACTGACAGGTATCGCCCTTGCTACGGTGTTCACTCATAATGGATCGACAGGTGGCACTGATATCATTGCCGCTTCCGTGAATAAGTTTCATCCTAATGTATCATTGGGTAATGTGCTTATCGCTGCCGATTTCTGCATCATCGGCTCCTGTATGTTCTTCCCACAGTTTGGTACTTATCTGGAACGAGCCCATAAGGTCATGTTCGGTTTCTGTGTGATGGCGATGGAAAACTATACACTGGACTATGTGATGAATGCCCGTCGACAATCCGTACAGTTCCTCATATTCACCAGTAAGTGGCAGGAGATTGCCAATGCTATTGGGACCCAGATGAATCATGGTGTGACGATTCTCGACGGACATGGCTGGTATACAGGTAAGAAGAGTAAAGTTCTCTGTATTCTTGCCAAGAAAAATGAGAGTGTTAATATCTTCCGACTCATTAAAATGATAGACCCTAATGCCTTTGTCAGCCAGTCAAGTGTCATTGGTGTCTATGGTGAGGGATTCGAAGAAATGCGAGTAAAGATTAAAGAAGATAAGAAGAAAAATGAAGATAGTATTCGCAACGAACAACCAACATAAACTTGACGAGATTAGAAGTATTTTAGGAGAGAAGTTTGAAGTTGTCTCCTTGAGCGATATTGGTTGTCATGAAGAAATACCTGAAACTGGTAAGACACTCGAGGAGAATGCCCTTCAAAAGGCACAATATGTCTATGACCATTATCATGTGAGTTGCTTTGCCGATGATACAGGACTGGAGGTAGATGCCTTAGGAGGTGCCCCTGGCGTCTTTAGTGCCCGCTATGCCGGTGGTGAGGGACACGACTCAGAGGCTAATATGACAAAACTGCTTCATGAATTAGGAAATAATAACAACCGTAAGGCACGATTTCGTACAGTTATTGCGTTAATAGAGAAAAAAGATGTATGTCCTTGTGGCTGTACCTCTATCAAATTAGTTCATCAGTTCGAAGGCATCGTCAATGGTGAGATTATCCGAGAAAGAAGGGGAGGGGAGGGCTTCGGCTATGATCCTATCTTCCAACCAGAAGGTTATGACAAGACTTTTGCTGAATTAGGTGTAGGCATCAAGAACACCATCAGTCATCGGGCTCGAGCCACACAGAAACTTGCTGAGTATCTCAAAACACTGTAATTTATGAAAAAGTTCATCATTATCCTGTTATCTGTTGTTTATTGTCAACTGTCAACGGCACAGATTGGCATATGGAAAGCCTATATGGCTTATTATGAAATACAACAAATACAAAAGGGTGGTGACGATCTTTTTGTGATGGCAAGCAATAGTCTCTATCAATATAACCTCAGTGACCAGAGCATCTATACATATGATAAGACAAATGGCATGAGTGACACTTATATCACCCATATCAAATGGTGTCCCACTGCCAAGCGACTCATTGTGGTTTATCAGAATTCCAATATCGACCTTGTAGAGCCTGACGGTAATGTTATCAATATCAGTGACCTCTATACTAAGGTTATCACTGGTGACAAGACAGTTAAAAGCGTCCTCATAGATGGGATCTATGCCTATCTTATCTGTGGTTTCGGCATTGTCAAGGTCAATATGGAGCGGGCAGAGATTGCTGATAGTTATACACCTAACCATCCTGAATATCCCAAAAACCTGCCTGAGGAAGACAACAGCGACTATGACAAGTATATTGATATTGTCAAGACACTGAATCCTGGTGGTCCGAAGTATAACTACAATCTTTTTGTCAGATTTAAAAACAAGAAATTATATTTGTGTGGTGGTATTATGGGTGGGGATTTCAGTCCCAACATTCCTGGTTATATCCAAATATGGGATGGGGATGACTGGTCTTTTCCACAAGACCATTTGGAAACAATTACCCAACATTCGTATGTAGATTTGGCAAGTATTGATGCAGATCCATATGACCCGTCACATGTCTTTGCTGCTGGAAGAATAGGTTTATATGAATTCCAAGACGGTCAATTTGTCAGGGAATACAACTATGACAATAGTGAGTTAAGGACTACAGCAGCTATTGACCATCCGTCAAAAAACTATACGATGGTGGAAAGTGTCTTATTTGATGATAACGGACACTTATGGCTTTTAAACAGTGGAAGTGCTACAACATCTTTATTTGAAATTACCAGAGAGGGAAAATGGGTTAGTCATCACAAAGCCGAATTCATGAATTCAGGTTCACGTGCATTTGATAACATGGTCAATATGATGTTTGACAGCCGTGGCATACTATGGTTCTGTAATGACCGCTTTATAGAACCGTCTCTCATTTGTTATCAGCCTTCAACAGATGCTGCTGTTGCCTATAAGTCTATTGTCAATCAAGACGGTATCAAACTACAGGACTTTTTGGGAGTTACCTGTGTAGCGGAAGATAAAGACAATAATATCTGGGTAGGAACGGATAAAGGTCCCTTTGTCATCATGAAAGACGATATTGGCAAGAGTTCTGATGAAATGATATTTACCCAGATTAAAGTACCTAGAAACGATGGAACTGATTATGCTGACTATCTATTATCGAACATTGGTATCACCTGTATTAAGGTTGATAATGATGGTAATAAATGGATAGGTACAAATGGAGAGGGAGTCTATGTTATCAGTCCTGATAATATGACAGAAATCTATCATTTTACTAGTAGCAATAGTAAATTATTGTCGGATATCATCGGTTCAATAGATATTAATGAGGATACGGGTGAAGTATTCATTGGAACGGACAAAGGGCTTTGCTCTTATATGAGTGGAGTGACTCATGAAATCAAAACAATGAATGAAGATGATGTCTATGCTTTCCCAAATCCTGTCACTCCAGAATACAGAGGATATATTACCATTACAGGTCTGACAAATAATGCTGATGTGAAAATACTTACCAGCAGTGGGGCATTAGTAGCAGAAGGCAGAAGTAGTGGCAGGTTTTTCAAATGGGATGGCAGAGACAAGAATGGTAACAGGGTAGCCAGTGGTATTTATATGGTAGCAACAGCTACTAGTGATGGAAATAAAGGAGTGGTATGCAAGATCGCCATTATCAATTAGCTTGTATACTGATTGCGTTATTCTGTATAATACAATTAGTCATCCTCTTCCTTTTTGGCTATACTCCATATCCTGATAGTAATGGATATATCCAGCTTGCCCAGGAGTCACTACAACATGGAGAAGCCTATCCTATCAGATCATTACTTCACGAGTATCCTTTCCTCTGGAATGTTGGTGCTATCAATATCACAGCCTTGTCTCTTTCATTATTCCATACTATTACACCCTTGCTGGTCATATATGCACTAATGAAAGGAATATCTGCATGGTTGTTTTATTCTATTACCAACAAAGTATTTGACTCCCGTACGGCTTTCATAGCACTCGTCATCTATCTCATTTATCCTGCAAATTACGGTGAGAGTACTTCATTGCTTAGCGAACTGCCATTTATGTTTTTTATCTTGCTAGGGATATACCTCTCTATCGTACACAACCAATCGATTTTTGGAGGCATGATGCTGGCTTTGGCTAACTGGTTCCGTCCTATGGGAATTGTATTCCTGTTAGCCCTACTTGTTTTCTTTCTATTTAAGTGGCGAAAAAGTATCAAGCTAGTAATAGGATATATCATCATGATAACTATCATTGGCAGTACTACAATGTATCGGACAGGTCTTTTTCTATATCAGGCAAAAACAGGATGGATGGCATTGATGGACTATTCGTCTGATCATACACCTGAGACGATGGCTATTCGTGACCGGCAAGACTGGAATGTTTCTCAGAAAGACTCTGCATGGCAAGTTCTTTTCTTTGACTGGTTGAAGGATCATCCTAAGGAATATATCCAGCAAATGCCCACAAAATTTAGCGATACCTACGTCTCCGACAACATCAATATGTGTACTTTCATCCCTGACAAGACAAAAAAGGAATATATGTATGAAGAGGTCAGCATGGGAACGATTATCAATAATTTTCCACGACTGTCGGCTGTCCAATGGTTGACAATACTGAATCTCATCATCTATTATGCCATACTGATAACAGCCATTGCCAGCCTATTTTTCTTCAGGAAAGACACCCGTCTGCTGCCTATTACCATCATTGTACTTGGTACTTTACTCTTGCTGTTCGCTGGTCATGGCGAGGCTCGCTTTCACCAACCGTTCATGCCATTCTTTATCATGCTTTCAGCTATATTTATTAATAAAAGAGTATGGAAAGGGTAGGGTGGATAGACTTACTGCGTGGTGTCTCGATGATACTCATCCTCGTATTCCATACGGAGGTATATTACAAGGAATATGATGTAACACCTTATTATGTCTATACCACCAATGCCATCGTACTATTCTACTTTATTTCCGGTTACCTTTTCTACCAGAAAGAATCGTTCAGTCTGAAGAAAAAAACAATATCCATAGTTAAATCATTATTGATTCCTTATTTTATATTCACAACACTAATTGCTTTCCCAAAAGTACTGATAAGACACGAGAACATTGATTGGATGGGAATCATCATTAATATTCTAAGTGGCAGAGCTTCTTGGTTTATTGCAGCACTCATCATTGGTGAACTATTTTTCGCTTTATTACTAACGAAAACACGTGGAAAAATAGCATGGTTATCAACAGACGCTGTAGCATGCTTGATTATCTATTACGTTATACCATTTAATCAATATAATTATTGGCAATGGCAGGATGCATTGTTAGCAACGTTTTTCCTTTATTCAGGCTATCTGTTCCATAGATACAAAGACTATTTCCACACTATCAATAAACCATTATATTCATCCATACTTCTATTGATGCTCCTGACAATAAAAATATATGAATATCATGTGGATTTACCTATGCGAAATATCGCCATTGAGCATATACCACTATTTTTAGCTGACAGTATCATCTGGCTATTGATCATTATCTCCATCATCAGTTATATTCCTCGTTGCAAGATAATAGAATGGACAGGATGTCATTGTATTGTCTACTATTTCCTGGCAGGCGGATGTCCTTTAGTGATTACCCTTTTATTGAATAAAGTTGGATTCCATTACGACGGCTATTGCTATCGCTATGTCGTTGCACTCATCTTGGTATATGTGCTGGCCACCATTCTTACATGGCTTATCTACAAATATGTTCCATTCATAACAGGGAGACATCATGAGTAAAGAGAACAGTACTATATTGAAGGGTATAGCCATCTTAATGATGTTGTTCTACCATCTGTTCAACAGAACAGAGATCAACGAGCTATGCACTCCATTGATTATGATAGGAGATACACCTCTTATCCACTATCTTTCACAGGCATGCTATCCTGTTCCTTTCTTCTTGATATTAAGCGGTTATGGACTTACCTATCTCTATACATACAACAGACTTGGCATTCAATCGGAAAGTCGACGGCTTTTCAAACTCTATATTCATTATTGGCTGGTATTGCTTATATTCATGCCTATTGCCTATTATCTCTACCCGACAATGTACAAGTATGATATACTACATATCATAGGAAATATTACAGCAATAAGATGTAATTATAATGGCGAGGTATGGTTTTTATTTCCCTATGCCTTGATTTGTCTTACGGCATATCCTGTTATCAACTATCTCTGTCAACTCAATGGAAAGGTAAGGATATTTTTCACTATCACTGTCTATGCCATTCTTTTTATGACAGTAAAATATATGAGTTTCTGTCTTTCCGATAACCTGGTCATCAACATTATTCAACAACAATTCATCTATTATGTTATCTTGCTATTCTATTTTGCTTTAGGCATATTGTTATACAGACTTTCTGAAAAGAAGATGTTATTCCCTATTCATAATCAGAACATCTGTATAATACTGATAATGTGCTTGGTGATTATCAAAAGTCTTTTTAAAATAACCATAGCCGATGGGATTTATGCGCTGTTCTTTATTATTCTTTTCTTAAATATTCCACTTCATAAATATATTGCTAAAATCTTTCATGAAATAGGTCGTCGCTCCATGCCTATGTGGATGATTCATACTTTCTTCTGTGCTTATCTGTTTCCTGATTTCATCTATGGATTCAAATATCCGCTGCTCATCTTTATCGTGCTCGTCACGATTAGTTATCTAACTGCCATTCCCATCATGTGGATAGGTAAACAAATCATTAATACTATTAAGTTATGAGACAATTTCTCCTGATATTTTTTTCTCTCATACAGACAGTTGTCCATGCACAGATATCAGATAATCTCATCCCATTGCTGAATATTGAGACTGTTGATGGTGAGATGCCTACATATACCATAGTCAATGCTCCAGAAGGATGTATAGGTACGAGTATTACTGACAATAATTATGTTCCAGGAAGAATGGTTATGACGCTGAAGGGTGAGACGTACTACGATAGTGGAGACTACGAAAAGAACGTATCTGGCATGAGAATCAAAGTACGTGGTAATAGTACTGGAGCCTTTATGAACCAGCATCCCTATAAGATAAAACTTTCCAAGAAAAGTGATTTGTTGAATCGTGGCAATAAAGACTATAAACATAAGGAATGGTTACTACTCGGTATGTATACCTGGAATAAAAAAATGACCAACCAAGAAAGTAATATTCTTCATATTGCAGGACTAATCATCAGTAAGATTGTTGGCTTATCCTGGACTCCATCATACGATTTCGTGCATGTTGTGCTGAATGGAGAATACCAGGGAATGTATTATCTAATGGAAGCTGTTTCTAAAGGTGATAAAAGAGTTAATATTGAAGAATCAGGATTCCTAATAGAACACGATACTTTTTGGTGGAATGAAGATGTCTACTTTAAAACAGACCGACAAATCAGCACTTGTGGCTATACTTATAAATACCCCGACAGCGATGATGTCACAGAGGATATACAAAACGACATGAAAGCCTATATGAACAAGGTAGAAGAAAGCATCTATGAAAAAGGGGATATTGTACAACATATAGACGTGGAGTCATTTGCAAAATGGATGCTGGCACATGATATCCTTGGTACCGATGATGTTGCCGGATGTAACCGTTTTCTTAGCAAGAAAAATAATACGTCACTACTTGAAATGGGACCAACCTGGGACTACGATTCGACATTCAGAAGCGACGGTTGGAGTAGTATTCATTCATCTATCTGGTTCTATTATGCCCAACTTTTCCAAAACGAGGACTTTGTCAAAACCTATATAAATCTCTGGTATACCATCAGACCCACGCTCATGAACGATATTACAACAAGTTTCGAGGAAGTATGGCAGAAATACGGTAGTGTCTTTGACGAAAGTATGAAGATTCATCAAACGAAATATCCTGATGAAGGACAACAAATCCTCAGAGAACAAATAGATGAGGTAATAGGGAAATTCAATGAGAGAATTGCCATTCTCGATGAACTTATGCATCAATATGATGCCTTTACCAGCATTCAAAATACTATTCAAGAATCCCGGATTACAATTATTACTGATTTAATGGGACGTAAATATCAACATCAGCAAGGCGTACCTCACGGTTTATATATCTATAAGTACAATAATGGCAAAACAAAGAAAATTGCTCATTAATTATCAACTCAACTCCAACATCCTATTGATTGGCTTCACTGCCTCTTTAGCTATCTCTGGATCCACCTCAATAGTCGGCCATTCGTATTTAAGGGCATTGTAAATCTTCAATAAAGAATTCATCTTCATATAGTCACACTCGTTGCAATGACAACCAATAGAACCTTCTGAAACCTCTGGTGGGACAGGATAGAACTTCGTATCGGGACATTGACGTTGCATCTCATGCAGAATTCCAGCCTCTGTAGCCACGATATACTCTTCGGTGGGGTGTTCTACCGCATACTTCAAAAGAACGGCTGTAGAGCCTACTATATCGGCTATAGCGAGTACTGGACCTTTACATTCCGGATGAGCTAATACCAATGCTTTCGGATATTCTTCTTTTAACTTAATGATTTCTGGTACTGAAAAACGCTCATGAACATGACATCCGCCATTCCATAGTAACATTTTTCTACCTGTTATTTCATTGATATAGGATCCTAAATTATAGTCAGGACCAAAGATAATCTTGGCATCCTTTGGGAAGGTATCTACTATCTTCTTGGCATTACCGCTGGTAACAACTACATCTGTCAATGCCTTGACCGCAGCAGTGGTATTCACATAACTAACAACTTGATAACCTGGATGCTCTTCCTTGTATTTCTTTAAATCTTCAGCCTTACAACTGTCAGCCAAAGAACAGCCGGCATTCAGGTCGGGACATAATACCAGTTTGTCTGGAGAGAGGATCTTACAAGTCTCTGCCATAAAATGGACACCACACATCACGATGATATTCGCATCAGTCTCTGCAGCCTTGCGGGCAAGAGCCAATGAATCACCAATAAAATCGGCTATTTCTTGAATTTCACCTTTTGTATAGTAATGAGCGAGAATGACAGCATTCTTCTCTTCTGCTAACCGACGAATCTCTGCTTTCAGGTCTGTAGCTTCTGCTACTGG
>JAEEGL015390428.1_pt1 | contig 11636 bp, 5 predicted proteins | sample 9134231 | NCBI WGS metagenome assembly JAEEGL01 (sample SAMN16246548, study PRJNA631951) | gut metagenome | biome: gut microbiome; feature: rumen; material: fiber-attached | host: Bos | place: Iran: Karaj | collected 2018-10 | reverse complement strand
TCCCAGCGATCGGTCCATCCGTGCAGGGCCTTCCAGCGCTGCATCCGTTCGTAGAAGGCGGCCATCGTGTCCTCTTCGGTGGTGTCCACTGTGGCTTGCGTTTGTTCAACGGCTGGCACTTTGTCCTTTCCGTGATTCCCCTGCTGGCATCCTGCCAGCAGCAGGGCAGCCGTGGCCGCCACTGCTACTGGAAAGATCATTGCCTTTGTGATGTTTTTCATTTCATGATCTATTCTTCCAAATAATCCATCACAAGACGTACAGAAGCGCCAAGCTCTCGATAGTTGGCATCCACGCCACGATGTTTTTCGCCCACAACAAAATACATGGAATAGGCAAGGTCGTTTGATTGGGAAGTTGAAGCCCAATATATGCTGCCCGTCTGTACATAAAGAACCTGTGTGACTTCTGCACGTATGCCTGCAGCAGGCAAAAAGACCACACCGTTGGCCTCAAGGTTCACCCAATCTGTTGCAGTGATGGTATTGTTCCCAAAAGCAGACGAATATTTGTCTGGGTTGGTGATGTCGTACGAGCCATCCCAATCGTCGGGGAAAACAAGCATGCCGTTGGTGCCGTCAACAACTGCCGTAGCGAAGTGGATGCCAGTGGTTGTGACACGCTCCGACATCAAATAGTTCCACTCTTCCCGACGCAGGGTGCGCCAGCCGTTGTTTTCGGTGTTGCCGCCGTTGCTGATGGCATTGTAGCCCCAATCGGCTTGTCCAGTTTGGTCAAAGAGATTATTGCGGCCATTGCCGTAGGCATAATAGTCGCTGTAATGCTCGCTGGTCGACCAAGGCTGGTAGGCATTGGCACCATGGTTGTAGCCGCTGGTACCCCAGCCGAAGAGATCGATCCAACCGTCGTAGTTCTCACCGATGTTGGCGTTGCCTTCGCCGATGTAGTCCAACTGGCTCTCCGCGAAGCGCCAAGTTCCAGTAGAGGCCTGGTATTGCAGGTTGCCTTGGCTGAAGCGCACCTGAAGGGTCTCGCTCACCGAGAAAAGGCCTTGTGTGAGCCCTTCTGGCAATTCTGGCTCTGGTTCAGGTTCATCACCGCCACCGTTGTTGTCGGCCAAAGTAGTGAAGGTGTGGTCTTCACCATAATAGTATTCCGACTCGTAGAGCGCATAGGCGCGCACGTGGTACTGCGTCTCGGGCAGCAACCCTTCGAGTGTACAATTGAAGGGTTCGTTGGTAACCGTGGTGGAAAGGTGGCTGTCGGAGGCTACTGGGTCTGCTTCCGTGCCCCAGCACACGCCAAGCTCAGCCAGTTTGGCCGTACCTGTTACGGTGACATGTCCGCCGCAAATTGCCGTGGTGGCCGTGATTTCGGTGGGCACATAGGTGGTCACCTTGATTTCTAGGTTGTTTTCATTGTTTTCAGGGTCTTTGCAACCCGTGAAAGCCGTTGCCAACAATATGGCAATCAGGCTAAGTTTTATTGTTCTGTTCATAGTTTTTTTTGATTTAGATTATTAAAACTCTTTCTTGTTTTTGACAGTTTGCTATTTTCCCATGTACCAATCATAGTTTTTGGGCTAGTATCTCCCAATTCTCATTTATCTATTCATAGTTTCAATTGTCTAATTCGGAAAGTGTTTACAAGCAATGAACAACTAATTAGTTTTGTTTTCACACCTTCTACTACATCCAAAGCCTCTTTTAGGAGGCGTAACTGGATTGTTGTCGCTTTTCTTTTTCAAGACAAAGCCTCCCGAATCATCGCCAGGCAACAATTTGCTGATAAGGACACCATCTCCAATAAGAAGGTGAAAAGTGCAATTCAAGGTTGTATCACACAAGTGAAGGATATTTCCTTCTCTTTTCCACTGTCCTTTTGAAAGAATGATGTCAAAATAAGACAACTGATAAAATTGTTGTTCCTGTAAACTCAATTTGTACTCAAACGGGGAGTCGGAACCATAAAGGCCGATAGACAACGGTAACAAATCGGTGTGTTTTTCAACATACCTTTGCCTTTCTTCTGACAAAGCCGCAGAATCCTTATGATTGGTTATGAGAATATCGTCTTCGTATGACTTTCCATAATAATTAAAACAGCGATTGGACATAAAAGCAAATCCTTTTTTTACTTCTAGAAAGTTTGATTTATTATTAAATGACAAAAATATCTCACAACCAAAAATTTTATCCGTCAACTTAACCAAGGAATCTTTGACAAAGTAATTTCCGTATGACAACACAAGAGAATAAACGATATCTTCAGTTGCATTGTAAGACAATTCCATGTAATACTCGTCATCTATAAATAAAATGCTACAAAAGAACTGCTCTTCATTCCCATCGAGTTCATACTTGCTCCCTCTCAATGGACATTGTGCAATCCCTAAAAACACTATGTTAAATATGACTAATAACAAAAAAGACTTCTTCATGATTTACCAAATTTTATAAATGTAAGGATTTGCATATTCTAACGGATATGTGCCCCAAAAACAACCACTAGGATTCATCGCAGCGTTCAGAGGGATAGCTAATGCTTTTGACATTTGTCCATTTAGGGCATAAGTATTAAAGGTATATTCATATGCAACCCTTTCAGAAAAAATAGTTGAACAATTGGGAATGTAATAATGATGGTAGGCATGTATTAACTCATGTCCAACAACAGCTTTAAAGTCAACAATATCCCCCAAAGTAGTATGTGAAGAAATATGAATCTCTGATACACCGCCGCTAAAATGTCTATGATACCCATCAACAATACTTCCTGTTTTTGGATTAACATAGCGATTACTTGTTGTTAATTTGTACCCATTAGATGTTTTAGTCGTTATTTTTTCAATACCTAAATCTCCTTCGGACATGTTAAATACATCTTTTATTCGAGCTTTTAAAAGATCATCGTTAGTTTCAGCGAGTGTTGAAGAATTGTAGTCTTCCCAAATCGGATCTGTGTTAATTGTACCTGACGAAAACTCTTCTGTAATACCTCCATCCCAAAAATCAAACCCTTTTCTATAATCTATTATACCTCTAGACAGACCGCCAAACACGGCACCAGTGCCAGCTCCTATACCTGCAGCAATAACTCCAGCCTTTAATCCTTGCCCGAAATTGGCTCCCTGCATCCATGCATTGCCAGCACCTGTTATCATACCCGACGAAGCTCCGCCCACAGCGCCAGAAATAGCGCCTCCAACTAATCCACCAAATTTTACTGCTCCCGCTGCCGCACCGCCAGTAGCCGCCCCTAAAGCTCCCGCCGCCGCGCCGATACCGAAATAGGCCAAACCCTCGCCGAAGGTGTCTATCTTGCCCCAATTGGTGGCCAAATTGGCTATGCCACCAATGGCAGCACCGATAATAATATGCCAAAACTCTCCATCGGGGTCGGTATATTTCAGCGGATTATTTAAACAATAGGCATAACGGTTGAAACTTTGCGTATAGTCAGGGCTTTGCACGTAGTTGTCCACCGAGAGGAAACCGCTGGTGAAGGGGTCATACATGCGGCCGTTCATATTGATAAGGCCGAATTGGAGCAGATGCTCATGCCCAGTGAAACCTCGGTCGAAGAGGAGTAACTGGACGGGCACAAGCGCGGTAGTGTCAGTCTCATCGAACCCGTATGGTGTTCCCCAGGCATCATACATCACATCCTGCCGTATGTTGGCATAGCTATCGGTTACCAATGTCCAACTGCCTAAGTGATCGGGATGAATAAAATAACGGTCGGGACGATAACCATCACGCTTCTCCTGCACACCAAACACGCCCAAAGGACCGCTGAGATAGGTTAAAGTAGTCGTGTACATGCCATTGTCTATATATTCGCAGTTACCAACATACTCTTTTTGTTTGAGCGTATCGCCATGGGTATTGGCTTCCGTCATGTGCAACCGTTGGTGCTCATAGCCATAGTAGTAATCTACCATTAACGTATCCTGCGTAAGGAATGCCAACTTATCGAAATACGTATAACGCATACGATGCAAAGGCAAATCCAAGGGGGTTTGTGCTTGGGCTATCGCATGAGGACGATCGTCAGCGTTGTAGGCAGCGCTGTCGAAAACCAAAACGGAGTGCATGTACTTGCGCAACATGCGGCCATAGGCATCGTAATCGAAGCAGGCTGTCGTATCGCCATCTTCAACAATGCCCGTCAAACGGTTCAATTTGTCATATACGAAATCTTCCCTCATATTGTGAACATGGTCGGTTCGTGCCGCTAAATTAGCAATTATATCGTAATTGTATGTATAATATTGCAGTGTATCATTATCATGTTTTGTCAAAATTTCCGTAAGTCTTGCATTCTCAGGGTTATAAGTACGTTTTGTAACCAAGCTGTCACCCGTCATATAACTTTCAATCTGTCCTGCTGCGTTCTTCCTTAGGGTTGTCCACAATGGAAAGCCATGGCTGTCAGTAAGCGACGAAAGATGCCCCGTAGTTGTGTATTCCTTGTTCATTTGGAAGCCCGTCGGATAGGTTACTGAAGAAACACGTGATGCGTAATCGTATGTGTAACTTACATAATAAGAATTGTCGAGCCGCGTTTCACTCACATTACTCACTCGGTTCAGGTTGTCGTATGTGTAATTTATGTGTTGCCGCTTGCCGTTGAAGCTAATATAGTCCAACAAGCCAAGCTTACCTGGATATTCCAAATACCCCCAAAGTGTACTATCTGTTTTGTTCATCTCGACATCATGCTCTAATCGTTTTGTAACACGCCCTAAGTTGTCATACTCATAATCTGTGTAGTTGCCCTTCGGCGTTTGCGTCCACACGAGTTGTCCGTATGCGTTGTATCGGCTTTCTGTCTCACCATAGTTAGGGTCGATAAGAGAGATTCGGTTGCCTGCATTATCGTAATAAACCCTGATTTTTGTGTCTGAATCGCTATCAATTTGCGCCCATTTCAATGAGCCGTCAGCATTGTAATCATATCGCACAGGATTCCAATCTTCATCTGTGCTTTCTACAGTCCATCCAACCACATTGGTGGTTGTAGTTGTCACAGAAGGAAAATCCGGATCAGTCCAATACACATGCTGTGTAGTGAGTCCATTATAAAAATTGCTTTCTCCAAGTCCATCTGGATGTTCTGTCACTATAAGCCTATTATAGTTGTCATAACGATACTTTATCCAATAGACCTGTGCATTGGCATCATTCCCAAAATAAGGAAGACTCTCATGAACAAGCAACCCTTTCTCATTATACAAAAAGTCTTTATAGATCAGTTCTGTTGTCATACCTGGCGTGACAACTCTTAGTTTGGCTCCTGTTGCATCGTAATAAGTGCGTGTCTCTCCTTTTCCGGTACTGAGGTTCCATTTATAATACGAAGCGCCTTCCGGTGCTATGGTATCATTGGCTTCAATCCAAGACAATCCACTTTCATCAACAGTACCATCCGGGTGTTGTGCAGAAGAAGTGATTCCTAATGGTGTTGTCGTATATCTTGTAATCAAACCGTTACAATCGATTTCCTTCTTGAGATATCCATAATTGTTGTCATATTCATAATTTGTCTCATAGCCTGCCGTATTGGTTTTTTTCGTCAGGAAACGCCCATCTGCACTATACTCATAACTCATAGATTGTAATGGTAAACTTTGCGCCAAATCGCGATGCTGTTTTTCTTCAACCGAACCGGTCTGATGATAATTGAAAACATCTCTTGTCGCCAAAGGATCCGAAGAATCCTCTATACCACTTGGGTAATAGGTTACGTCATGGGGCTGCAAAGGATTGGTCCACAATGCTTGTTGGTAGTTATAGACGGTCAATGATTTCACATCATTATATCCCCCCAATCTTCTGGCTGTTTCCAGTACTCTTAACGGTCGGTTGATAACCCATACATTGATAGAGCCTAAAGTCTCATTGACATAGTCCGTATGCGCAATGGTTTGAAACTCACACGAATCAACACAATTTACAGTGCTTCTGGCATCGGTGCCTTGTTTGGTATCGGTTTGTTTGAAGATGTTGTAGCAATTAAACAGGCTGCCATAAAATATCAAAGTATCGTTATAGGCATTTTCGACAATCACTTTTTTCAAGTACTCTCCCGCATGGTCTGGACTATAGTGGTCGGAAACCTGCTTGGTGGCAACCGGCACAAAGATTCGCGAATCAACACTTAAGGTAGAAGGATGGTATTTGTATAATAACAAATTGCTGTTTTCGGTTCTTGAAAGAATATTGCCACCTGTGTTTTTGATTGTTGTGGTTTTCAAACCCAGATAGGGCGTATGGTATGGAACACAATGGTCAAATTCCTGTTCAACGGTTTGTTGTCTTGTCCCACCCAAGTAGCTTTCAACCGATGTCGCTTTAAAACCCAGAAGACCTCGCCCACGTTTATGTACCAATGCATTTTGATAGCTATATTGTGTTGACGCCTTGCGGTCAGGACTACAGATATTGTATGAGGTCACTTTGCGAAGGCCTTTCATGGGCAAAGAAATAGTGAACATGTTTTGAGCCATCTCCTCGGAAGTCTGCCTTGTCCTTCTATAATAGTCAGAATCAGATGCATCAGAAAGTTTAGGCATGAGGTAATCATATTGGAATTTGTTACAATTTCCCATGCCATCGACAATGGAGACAACTGAATATCGGTTAGTTATAGGATTAAGCGAATACAAGGTGGCGCCGCTGAATATGCTCATATTTTCATGCCCGAGAAAATTGCCTGTGCAAATACTCTGGTTGGTAGTCCCACTTAACCCCATATCACTCAAATTTACGCTCTGTATACTGGCAAATTGTGCTACATCATTTTCCCATCTGAGAGGTGCATACAGAAACCTCATTTTGTTGTCAGAAGTGCGAACGGCTATATCTGACTTACCATCCCCATTAAAATCGCCTACCGAGACAAATACGTATGTCGGTTCAGAAAGATATTGCAATGAATAGCCGTGGTTGCCAGGGTTGCCTATACCCATTGTTTGGTTGGAAATGTCAAATGCCGGCCACGACAATTTAGATTCTTTGAAGTATTGAACATGCCATCCTCCATTACCGGAACCATCTTCCACATAAGTTAGCAAATCAAGTTTACCGTCGCCATTGAAATCACCAGGGAACAATTGATGCCAAGGACTTAACATTCCATTGTTTACTTCCTCATAATAATATCCATTATTGTTCTTTCTTATCCTTTTCAAACCTGTAGCAACAAAACCTTCATTTGAATAGTAAATCTCTGAAATGCCATCGCCATTAAAGTCGCAGGCAAACATCCTGTCAACATCAAGCACCATTGATGAAGGAAATTGAGTTGAAATGAGACTATCGCTTGTGTATGTGATATAGAACAATCTTGGTGCTGCTTTGGCATCATCACATTCCTGCACAAGAAAACTCTGCTTTCCTTCACCCAAGAAATCGCCTACAAGGATGGTTTCTTTGTATTTTTTCTTGATTCTAAATTCTCCAAAGTCTTTTGAAACAGTATGATAACTAAATACTCCTTGACTATTCACCGACGATAAATAAGAATCGATATACAGCTTATCTTGTCCAATAATTGTCCTATGACGGCTTGACAGTATGAGGTCGTCTAGACCATCTCCATTAATGTCTGCGACATAAATCCAATCAATATCATCACTAAGAGTGATCGTACCTAAATGCTGGAAGATCTGTTGTCCTTCATTCACACCCTTATTTAGATAATAAGAAGCCTTTTTGTCACCATTATTTTCTTCAAAGTACCGCAATACATCCGTATAACCATCTCCATTAAAGTCTCCTGCAAACTTAACTTTCCCATAAAACTCAGGAGTCGTTCCATCAGCAAGACGAATGGCTTTTGTCTGTCCGTTCGTGGTGTTACCATAGTCATTATCACCCCATTCAACAAGTGTCGGTTCGTAACTTTCGTTTCCGCAAACGAAATCAATTTGATTCAGACGATGGTAATAATAACCACTTGAAAAATTAGGTGCAAAATAATGGAATCTGTATGTATAAAGATTAGCACTACTTCGCTTAATCGTTATGCTATCCAGTATTCTATTATGGTCAAAAGTATTGTTGCCAATAAATGTTTTTTCTTCATCGACTCTTGCGCTGTAATAGAATCGTACGGAATAACTACAATCAATACCAGCATTGGCATTGCCACCATAATTGATTCTATTTAACCAATAGTTGGTATTATTTTTCAAATACTGAAAATCCATATAATTGCCATTGCGGTCTTCCACTCTGTTTAACAGCCAAATACAGACGTCATTATGCTGTTTGAGACCAATCCTCGAATCTTCTGAATTACCATAATATGCGATATTCCCGTTGGGTAACCAAACCTTAAAATAAGCCGGGCCGCTGGTCGTGTCACAGGTATATGACACAATTTTGGCCATGCAGTCCATTTCGGTACGGTATTCCGATCCGTTTCCTCCATAGCTGCCCGAAATACCGATGAGCCTTTGGCCATCAAGAGCAAAACGGTCATCATTAAAGTCCACACCGCTCATTTTGCCATCGTGATACAGCGTAGTACCCAAACGAGTAATGCAGGAAATGCCTTGCAAATCCCAGCACCACCCCAACAATCCATTGCCGCCTTGGTTGTTATAACTAATTGCAAGGTTGGGCTGAATGCCTCCCAAACCTTCAGGAACTTGTATAGGAATGGTGTAGGTTGCACCACCTAAGCCGCTCACATCAACAGAGCCGCCAATAGCCCCCACAACAGTTTCCGCATCCCTACGATTTTCGTTTGTTCCAATCGCGTTTTTCTCTTGTGCTCTCAAAGAATAAGAGCAAAACAAGAGAACAACAAAAGAGTATATTATCTTTTTCATAATTATGTCTATTTATTGTTTCTTAATTACTTTCCATACGTGTATCTCATTATCCACGGTCAGCTTGAGGAGATATATACCTGGAGTCAACCCCGAAAGGTCAAACAATTCCCGAGAGTCTTTCAGTATTCTTTTCTCCAAAACCGCGCCTGAAATATGGGTAAGCGTAGCTTCTGCTTTTTCGTTTGTATCGCCCTTTAATTCAACAAAAAACTTATCATTTGTCGGATTGGGGTACAGGCTTACTTCCATTGCATTAAAGAAATCTGTAACGGAAGAAACGAGTTCTTCATTCGTCTTACTATTCCTCTCCATCCTTCCAAACAAGATCTCCCTATTTGTCCGGTTTCCATCCAAATCATAGGAGAAGGCAACCGTGTGTGTCTGTTGTGCATGGCAGATAGGCAATACACTTATCAAGGCAATCAAAAGTGCCACAATTCTAAGTCTTCTATTCATTTGTTCTAATTCTAAAGTTGTAAATTCCTTTTGTTTTTACTTGTTATATCTGTGTTTTTTGCCCATCTCACGTAGAATTGCTATCTTTGCCACGCAAAACAGGCTTGATACACCAAGGGCATTAGACCTCGGTTATTAAGTTTTCTTGTTTTGCTTTAGGTGCTTCAAGAGTTACGCAATCTTCCAAAAAACAACCACTCTTTGGCACCTTTTTTCTTTCGTGCCTCTCACTGGAGGCTTCGCCTGATGAATTTGTTTTTCCCTTTCATTGCATAATAGTTTTTCTCATTAATCCGTTACCGTAAATTCACCATAATACTCATCTCCATTGGGGAGTGTGAAGTTGATAATGTAGTCGCCCGTGAGTGTGATGTAGAATAGAAGCCCATTGGGCGTGAGGCAGGAATCGAGTTGTACATAGCCGCCCGTAGCCGTGGAGACCTCCACTACCACTTCGCCCAGATTTTCCGTGAAGACAACCATAAGTATATGGCTGTTAAGCGAGGCAAGAATTGAATTGCCTTTCTCGGGACTGCCATGGCTTGAGTTTTTTATTAACTCAATAGGAATTCCATCATTCCCTTTCTCGTTTTCCGTTCTGGCCAAGCCGCTGGCATGGCAAAATGCTCCCGAAAGGATCAAGCAGAGCATCAGAAACATAGTTTTTACTTTTTTCATCGCTTTATGAATTATTGTTTGCGATGCAAAAGTATAGCGGCTTGGTTACTATAGTCAAGAAAAAGATGGTACGAAAAGGTACGAAGAATTATTGTAATATCTTGATTGATAAATGATTAATCATTCATTAAGCATATTGCGAAGAGTGTGGTAAAGGCTGTCGTTAGCCCCGATAATGCGGTTTATTTTTCTGCTTCGGTCACAAACTGTCGTATACGCCCGTTGCATCAAGGCGGAAATGTCGGCTTCATTCAGGCCTAGCAGGACAAGATAACAACAATCCATGTCGTTGTCGGTCAGTTTTGGGTACTGCCTGCGAATTTGCGAAACAAACCGTGGTAGATGTTTCTGTACAGCATTGCGCAAATCCAATAGTTGTTCTTTGCTGAGCGCATCGTCCTTGTAAATCAAGTAGTCCATTTTCGACTTGAACTGCTGTGTGTGAACGACTCCAACAATGTGTTTGCAGATGGGGTCATTAATGAATGCCGCATAGTCATTGGATGCATCTGATTCGTATAGTGCATTTCTTGACAAAGACTGCTCCAATTGTTTAAATATGTCGCGCAGTTCCTCATTGCTCCGCTTCAAGCGACCTGAGAGGGCGGCTTGCTGCATGCGGTGCTGTTGCTCTTTTTCTCCCAGCACTCTGTCAGCTTCTTCTCGCTGTTTCTTCAAAAGCTTATTGCTTCTCACTTTCGCTGTAACTATGATAGCCAAAGCCAACGCCACAGCAATGGGGACAACAATCTCTATCGCTTTTTTGACCGCTGCCTCGCGTTTTTTCTCAGCTTCTTTCTCTTGTTTTTGGGTCAAATACATCTTATACAAGTCACTTAGTTGAGAAGCCAAAGCGCTGTTTTTCGCTCCTGTTTCATTGTGAAGGGCTAAATAGCGCATACAATCATCGTATTTTTCCTTATTTCCGAGACTGTCATATATGATTCGTAGATAATTGGCCACTTGTCTCTTTAAGAATTTGTTCTCTTTGTTTTCCAATACAGGTTCCAAATACAAAAGTGCAGAATCATAGTTTTTTTCCTCAAAGAAAATACCACCAATAAGCAAATAACGCGTCACCCTTTCGTCATTGTCCTCAGCCAAAACGGTCATCTGTTTCAAGCGTGTTAAGGGCTTTTCGGCTTGATGTGTCAATTGATAGGACAACAAGGCTTGGGTAGAGACCATGTCTCTGTAACTTAAATTTGTCGAATCGGGCATGTTTACCAAAGCTTGCGTATAATAGTAGTCTGCACTATCCTTTTCGCCTTTCGCATCATACTGTTTGCCTATGCGGTATAAGGCATTGGAGACGCTGTACAATGAAATGGGTGAGATGACGGAATAATCATAGGAATGCCTATAGCAATCCAAAGCAGGTTCCATCATATATTGTTCTTCAAACATTTCCCCAAGTCGGTTGTAGGTATAAGTCATAAACCTCGCCTTTTTCCCCACCAGGTCTTTCTCATCGAAACGGCTTTCCATCAGTTCCAAGGCTTTCAGGTATTCTGCACAGGCGGGCACTATGCTGTCGTTTTCGTAGTAGCCTACGCCGTTGATGTAGTGGGCGCGGGCGGTGAGGAAGGCGAGGTTGTCGTTTCGTGTCAGGGATAGCGGGTCCGTGCCCGCTATGAGGCGTTTGGGTGAAGGTGTGTCGTTCAGGGTGAAGGTTAGGCTGTCATAATAACGAACG
>JAEEGL015351590.1_pt1 | contig 11636 bp, 15 predicted proteins | sample 9134231 | NCBI WGS metagenome assembly JAEEGL01 (sample SAMN16246548, study PRJNA631951) | gut metagenome | biome: gut microbiome; feature: rumen; material: fiber-attached | host: Bos | place: Iran: Karaj | collected 2018-10 | reverse complement strand
TCTGGTTTTAAGGCCCTTGCCTTGCCCTTAGTGAATAATAGAATGTCTTCTGTATTCTTTGCCTTTCTTCCTGTATTAGCTACAAAAGTGCCCTTCTTCCATGGAACTTTAGCGTAATACTCAAAACCTGCCTTCTCTGCCATCTTCTTAATTTCATAAAGATAATCAAAATTAGTGGCTGTTTCAGAAGGAACTACCTCGCAAAGAAAAGCACCATCCTTTAAAACTCTAGCCTTTTCGTTGAAATCTTCCTGAGTGTATCTGAAAGTCTCATAAATAGCAAAATTTCTGTTACCACCCTTATTAGCCTTCTTATCTTCCCACGGATGATCTGTAATGATACTATCTAAGCTCTCATCTTCAAGTCCAGATAGATTTCTACCATTACCTTCAATAAGCAAACAAGACTTATCAATAGTAGAATAGATACCTCTACCTACTCTTTCAAAACGGATCCCTAGGTTTTCATAAATTCTAGCTCTAACACTTTCTTTGTTTACACCAGGGTTCGCTTCATAAGCCTGCTTTAGAGTAAAACGAACATTTTTAAAAACATCAATTAAATTTTCAACTATCATATATAATCCTCCTTTTAATATTTACGCTATAAATATAGAAGAAATTAAAAACCACGCTCATAAAAAAAGAGGTATAACTTTTGTTATACCTCATCTATATACAATAAAACAAATGCTTTTGCACTTATTCTATTTCAAATTAATCAGTACAAATAACTGCACTAATTGTAGCACCATTAAGGATTGAACCTATGATATAATTTGCGTCTGCTTCTGAAACAACGATATTAATTCTATTTGTAATTGATGTTGTATCAGAATTAGAAATTCTAACACCATCAGCGGTAAAAGCCTTTGATACATAGATATTCTTGTATGTTGGTGAAACTGAAACACCAGCTTCCATACTTGTAGCTGCACTAATGTTTTCACCTTCTGAAAGATATGCAACACTTCCATCTGAGCTTACTACTGTTGTTGTAGTATCAGACTCTAGTGATGTTGAATTGGATGAACCAAAGTTTATATATAAGTCAACAAAATCAGATTCTCTGATAATACCGTTGGTACTACCTGTTAATGATGAAAGAGCAATACCAATTTCCTTTGTACCATTCTCTGATTCATTAATTGAGTAGAACATATTATCTGTTATGATAGAGTTAGCTGAAACGTCATACAAAACATATGTATCTTTAATACTCGAAATATCTGTAATCGCATTTGCAGGAACTACTGAGCTATCAACATTCTTTGTCGCAAAGAGTGAAGCATCAGTTAATTGTGTTCCAGCTGCTACATCTGTTGTTAAGACGTAAACAGTAGTTCTGTCGTATTTATTTAACGCCTTATCTTCTGCTGATAGTAACGCCCAATAAGCGACTACCGAGAAAATTAAAGCTACTAGACCTGCGATAATTGCGACTGATAATTTTCCTGTCTTTTTAGCTTTCTTATTTTTTTTATCATCTTTCTTAGCTTCTTGATTTTCAATATCAATCAATTCGTCTTCTCTATAAAATTCGTTAGACATACACCATTTTCCTTTCTTATCTATGACAAATCAAGTTTGACATAAATACCTTTTGTCACATATTGCTCGATTCCCATAATTTTAACTGGGAACTGGAATTCAATATAGACACTTACTGTATCTGTTGCAACTTCAACATTTGTTGGAGTTTTTACGTTTTCCTCACTTGGCTTATCTGTTGTAACAGTATAGTCCATTATCGGAACTTCCTTTAATTTACTTACAGAGCCAATTTCATGTGTTATTTTGGGTGAGCTTAAACTTGTGAATGTATAGCGTCTTATGTTACCTTCTACATAATCATAAAAAATAACTCTCTTAACACAAGCTGGATAAAGATTTGTATTATACAATTTGTTGTTTATACTAATATTGGCCATGTATGTGCTTGTCTGACTTGCATTTTCCATTCCTAGATTTTTAGCCGTTAGACTCAAAATTTCCTCATACATAGCGGTCACATCGTTGATATTAGAATATTCGCCACTAGCGTCATTATTCTTATTATTATCAGATAAAACTAGATCACCTCGTAAACTCAAAGCTTGTGTATCAATATTTAGGACTGCTAATCCACTTGCGGTTAAGGTGTCTTCAACCGTTGTAACCGCTAAGTCAATTTTTTGTTTCTGGAATAAAATAGCCCCTAGTGTAATAACAAAAACAATAGTAAATACGCCAAAAATAAAGGCCCATCCTTTATGTTTATTGCTTAGATATTGAGGTATATGTTGTTTTGTAATTAAATGTTTCTCCGATAATCCTTGAAAAATATGCAGAGAATCCAAGCTCTTTATATGTCGCTTTAACTTCAACACTAATAGTTACCTCCTTTCCATAGGTGGCAGCACTATTGTCATTATTATATGTAATCTTAATATCGCTTGAATTAAAGCCAATTTTTACTAATTTTTGTGTGATTTCATCTATATCATCTTGCGACAATTCACCTTCTTGCTCTAAAGTTAAAAGAGAACTTCTTGCATAAGAATTTATATTTCTCTTAATCTCTAACACTTTATAAAAGTGAACCATGCTTATCAATACAACCATCAATGCTACAATACAGACCATTGTGCCTAATAAGTCACCAAAGCCCGAACCCTTATGTGTTCTTTTAAATATTTTTTGTAACATTTTATCCTCTTTTCTTATACAAAGAGGGGTATTAACCCCTCTTATATAATTTGATCGTCAACGTCAATTATTCTCCTAAAGCAGCATCAGAAGCTCCTTGCTCCCAGTCAGAAAGCTGCTGAATTTCAGTTGAAGTTGACTTAATTGATGACTTAACTGTTGGTGTGATGTAATAATTGAATACGAAAATTAAAATCATTACAAGTAGGATTAAACCAACTGTTACGATAAGGCCATCAAAGCCCTTGTGAGTTTTTGTTCTTAACTTTTCTAAAACCTTCATAGTTCCTCCTTAATTGTTACCCATTTTATTTATAAGGTTTATTACTCTTATCAATATAAATATAGAAGATTAAAAATCATTTTTATTAGTTTTTCATTTCTCTGATCTCTAATTTATTATATGGAATTTCAATGCCTTCATTTCTAAATGCTTTTATAGTATCTTTTAATACATCTGAACACGCTACATATGTGTCATTAAAATCTTTTGTTGTAACTGTCGCTCTTAGCAATATTCCAGAGCTTTTCGCTTCTTTGCATAAAATTAAAGGGGCATCGCCTTCAAACTTAGAATGATTTTTAATTACATTCGAAAAGATATATATAGCTTTTTCAATATCGCTGTCATATGCAATTATTATTTCTACTGGATATGAGTTATTTTCTTCTTTTGTGTAGTTAATAATGTTATTCTCGCTCGCAACCTTATTGGGAATAAAAATTGTTTGGTGAAAATAAGTCTCTATTTCTACATGGCGTAGCGTTACATTTCTGACATAGCCTGCGTCATAACTGCCTATTTTAATTCTGTCGTTGATTTCAAAGGGTTTATTCTTTCCAACTGATATTGATATACCTGCAAAAATATTAGTTAAACTTGACTGAGCAGCTAAACCCAAAACGGCCGTTAATATTCCAGAAGACGCAAGTATTGTTTCCCATGTTTTATCAAAAAATGGGAATTGAAATAAGATATAAAACCCTATAATCAACCATAATATGATGATACTTAAACTTTCCAGGAACAACATATGTACTTTCTTTTCTTTGCTACTAGTCTTCTTAATAATAGAAGAAAGTATTAAGCCTATTATTAAGGGAACAACTATTCGTATTACTTCTTTCATAAATTTATTTCCTCTAAAAAAAATAGGCTAGGGCTATTTGCCCTAACCTATATATAACTTTTTATCCTAATTGAAGGAAAATCTGCTGAATAAACATGATAAGTACATATCCAATAATATCTGCAAATAAAACTAAGATGCCTACTGTCATTTGTCTATTTAATTTTTCCTTATCCGACTGATAGATTTCTTCCTGTGTATCAGCAATTTGCTTGTTTAAATCATTAAGAATATCTACTGATTTACCAGTCTGCTCTGACTGTCTAATAATCATACAGAGAGTTTGAATATTGCTCTGTGCGAAATTGCTTTCTAATTCATCTGTTGCTTCAAGAAGTGTCTTTTGTCCTGTTGCAGTATCTATATAAAACTGATTTAAGCAGGCCTTTAAACGCTTATTTTGAACTAGATCCTTACATGCAGCAATCGCAGAGCCAATATATGCACCACCTCTAATTTGAGAAATAAGCATATTACAAAGAGTTAATGAATCGTTCATAAGCTCTTTTTCTTCTGATTTTGCCTGAGAAGAAAATATAAAATCTGGCACAAACCAACCTAGAATAGCTAATGGAATTATGAGTGGCTTATTGAATAAAAAGCCAGCAAAACCAATAACTAAAGCAAAAAGTAAGTGTATTACCAAATAATACGAAGGGTTAGCAAGCTTAGGGTTTCTTGCTAAAGCACCTTGCGATTTTAATTTTCTTAGCTTACTTTCATAATTAAACATCTTACTCTTTTCGAGTCTTTTTCCAGCATTTTCCAGTACTTTCTTAGCATCTCGTGTCATTTTTATATATATCATAAAGATAATGCCAGCTACCAAAAGAGTGATAAAAACTTGTGCTAAAAATATTTTTAAATTAACTACTTCCACGCTTTAATCTCCTTTCTTACCTACCAGCACTTATCGCACTAACAATAAAATAAATAGATACTATAAATGCGATACCTAATACAATAACACCTGAAATTGAACTTAACATTGTCGCTAAGATATTAATTTCTAGAATTTGACCGAGCATTGTTAAAACACCAATAAAAGCCACTAAAACAGCACCAAAGGAAATTAAGTTTTCCTTTGCGATACCCGAACGAAGTTTCTTACCATGTAGATACTCAATTAGCGAATGTCTATTAGTTGCTACAATATCACCATAAGAACCTACGTTGCCAAGTGCGATTTCAATGTTTTTCATAATTTCTTTAAATTTCTTATCCTCTATCTTATTAGATAAATTCTTAATAGCGACAACCTTATCCCTATTAATATCCTGAACTTCATATATAGCTTCATATAAGCAAGTTCTAAGTGGATCAGAAACTTGTGGGGCTATTTGCTCAAAGATAGAGAAAATTTCTGAATTTGCAGTTGAATAATTACCAAGTAAATTCAAAAAATTCATAAGTTCAAGTGAAACAGCTGCTTTTTGTTTCATTCTTAAAGCATATAAAAATAAATACAACAAAGTAAAACTAATAACGAATACTAAAAGACTTGTTATTGCGGTTCTAAGAATTAGTGCTGTTAATATAGCAAGTGCAAAGCTTACTAATAAATCAAATAAGAAAAATCTAACTGATGTTCTTATAATTTTTCCTAATGGTGTTGTATATAGTCTTGAATACTTATAAGTTTCATCCATCCATATTGTTAATTTACAATCGACAAAATCTTGTGTATATCGCTTGCTAAAATGTGTTAAATAAGCGTTCTTTGATTCTCTCATTCTTTGGCTTACAACTTCTGTATTAATAATCATTGTAGGAACAATCATTAATATAAAGCCAAGTAATAAGAATATCGGAACAATGATCTTAAATACCATTTGATATTTAAGCACGAATTCATATATAGAATTAATTAAACTCGTAATGCTCACTTTAATTCTCCTTTCTATAAATAATTACAAATAATCATCTTCATCATCAGAGTCGTCTACTCTAGTCCAGAGTGGTGTTTCTTCTTCTGACATTAAAGGCCCATCATTATTTATATCTTCTTTTGAATCATCTAAATAACTATCGTTATCGTTTTCTTCATAAGTTTTTGTATATATACTTATTTCGTCTTCTTCTTTTTCTTCCTCTATTACATCTTCTACATAATAGTCATTATCGTAGTCTTCATAGTTATTTTCTCTGATTTCAGTTTCGATTTCTTCATTTCTAAAATCCCAAATATCTTCTTTTTGATTTGGTCTGTATGCAAATGTGTCTCAAAATATGTATCAATATCTTCTGTAATGCCATCATTTAGCATTTCTTTAGCCTTTAACTTACGTTCCTTAGTTTTAAGTGTCCTTGCATCATTTTCAAAGACGTTATCTTCATCATCGTATTGATTTTTTTCTGATTTGGAATTATCATCTCCATCTTCATATAAATCTCTAAATACAATTTCACCGCCACCATCACCTTCATCGTGGAAATCATATTGGGCCAAATAGTTATTTACATAGTCTGTTAATCTAGCATTTGCTTCTTCCGATTTTTCTCTGAAACGGTCATTCGCTGCCTTGATTTTTGCAGTTTGTTTTTTCTGTGTTTCTTCTTTGCTTTGCTTTTTTCTTCTAAATAAAAAAGCTGCAATCATACCAACTAATAATATGCCTACAACTACACCAATTCTTATATAATTTGGCTTATGTACTTCTTGTGCAATTTCAACAGTTTGAAAAGCGGCCGTTGTAGTTTCTTGTGTTGCACTTTCAACTGTGCTTGACTTAAAACCACTAGAGCTAGTTGACGAAGTACTGGAAGAACTACTCACTGATGTTGTAGTGCTTGAACTTGTCGTAGAGCTTGAAGCACTTGTTTCAAGTATTAACGGTTGATCTTGTGCTGCATTTTTTATTACGTTTAGCTCATTCATATTCATTCAAATTTCCTTTCTTTTTATGAGATTTCTCCTAATACAAATATAGAAGAATGACTTTTATCTTTACTATAAGTAACTATTTATTTCATTTACATAAGCCTGACCGATTAACCCTGAATCGCTATGGTTATCATCTATCGGATATTCGTGAAATAACTTAGTAAATTTTGCGATACTCCACTTTTTTAATTCTTCTCTTTTTCTTGGTAATTGTTCATTAGCGTCTTTGACAAATTTTCTCCATTCAGAAGGAGAATACTTCCATAACACGATATTGTTTACTAGCGCATAAGCTGCAACAAAACCAACTAATTCTTTTAAAAGCCCATATGTCTTTATATCTTTTTTATATATAGTATTTTCGATTACGATAATATCAGGTTTGTGTTTATTTAGCATGCCTAGAATTTCTAATTGCATCATATTAACTCTATTTTCTGTCTCTCTTATATTGGATAAATCTATTGTTCCGCCTAATTTATACTTTGCATTTTTAAAAATACAATAACCAGATGCCGAAGTTGATAAATCTAACCCCATTAAAATTGTATTCTTATTCATAAATAACCCCCTTCACGTTTACTGTTACTGTATGGATACAACCCCATTCAATTAAGCTCTTAATCGCTTCCTCTAAATCATATACAGGGCGTTCACCCCATAGTATAAAAGGGGTATCTTCAATAACATATTTCAAGGCTTCTTCTTCAATAGCCTTTGGGATGTTTGTTGAATTATGAATTAATTCTTTAATGCCTTCTTTTCTTGTTAAAACCATCTTGTACCTCCAAAATATCTCTCAATATAAACATAGAAGATTGAAATTAAAAATTGGTCTTCTATATTTGTATATGGAAAGACTCATATATGAAAGGAAGTGATACTGATGGTAGAAGTTAATGAAACTAACAAGCTTACTTTTTCGGTTAGAAGAAGTACATCTGGCTTAGTATATATTGCCTGTATAAACGAGAAAGAAACTGTTAATGCTAATTCATTTGCTGAATTAATAAACAAACTAGATAGTGATAATAAAGACGTATACGCTAAGATTTCAATGAAATTTTAGACAAAGAAAAAAGAGGGTTTATTATAATTCCCTCTTTTTCTTTTTTGTAAATATTATAAAAGGAGTCTAACAATTTGTTAAACTAGCTGTGACCAAAAGTCACTAGCAGCCCTTGTTGGACTCGAACCAACGAAATGCAAGGATCAAAACCTTGTGCCTTACCACTTGGCTAAAGGGCTGAATTTTGCTCTTGTTGTCGCACAAGAATATGTTATTCGCACATGGTGTAAGCGTCAGTTTCCGCTCGAACTGATTAGAGTGCTTCTTGAATCTATATTCCCTTATGTCGTAGAGACTCGTTTCAGTATGACCAGTACATATTATAGGTCTTGGATTCATAATGCTATCCTTCATTCAATCCTCTCATTGTCCTAGTGGATAGTTCAAATGAGTGCTTAATTATTTAATGCCCTATAGGCTCTGTTTTTCTTTTGCTTCCTGGTATAAATTGCATCACATTTAAAGATGCAAATGATACAGATGGATTTGAACCGATCATCTTCTATTAATAATAGATGTTTTGCTTAAACTACGTACCAAATTGTAACTAATCAATTATTTTTTAAATATAGGAGAAATACTTTTCTTGCCAAATGCCCCAAGAGGGAGTCGAACCCTCGACAACTAGATTAAAAGTCTAGTGCTCTACCTACTGAGCTATTGGAGCTTATTTCCCTTTAAATATTCAACTAAAAACAATGCCTTTCTCATTCTCTCCGTAAAGAGCGAGCTTTCACGAGGAATATCCCCAATCTTAATAGACGTATCTATCAGTGTTATATCAGTCCGAAAACTATAGCGGGCAAATTCGTAGGTGTTGCTACAACTTCCTTGCGTTGTTCTAGTATTCGCAAGTTTCTCGCTCACACGAATGAAGTAAAAAGGAATCGAACCTTTGACGAGCAATAATTTATATTGCGATGCTACCAACTTACATCATTTACTTCAAAATGTCCGAAAAACTCCGAAACGGACGATGGGACTTTCTCGATTTGCAGCATCTACACTTTGTCCCTTTCCCTCGAACCTGACTGCAATTCAGTAACAGGAAGAAGTTTTCACTAATTCGTACCCTTTTATCTCCTTATGGATGCGCTGGAGCAAGACGAGTTACCAATTCGTTTCAAAGAGTATAAATTCTTTAGGTGCTAACCTCGGACAACTTTTACGTCATATCCGTTTGACGGCACTCCCCAAGTAGGACTCGAACCTACGACAACTCGATTAACAACCGAGTGCTCTATCAACTGAGCTACTGAGGAACAATCATTTACTTTAATTACACAATAAATATAGAAGATTATTTTTTATTTTTCAACCTATATATAAAAAATTATCGGTATCGCCATCTTGAATTTGCAACAATTTCTTCAATCGGAACGTCTGTTACAAAAAACATTGTAAAATGAGACTTGAATGGTCTTCCCCAATAAAACGCATAATCAGACATATCGTGTTTAGCACATAATTCTTCTATTTCATCATCTAAACCGAAAGTTTCGTATTCGATTCCTGCCTTGTCTAAATTTGCGTATACATTATTTTGAAAAACGCTAGGCACTTTTGTATAATACTTGCCGTTTTCAAAAAATGTGTTATTGCACTTAAATTCCATACTCTAACCTCTCTTTTATAATATTTCCTTTCTACGCAATAAATATAGAAGATTAAAACTCAAATTTGAAGCTATATATAAAAAATCATCTATAATCGACATGCCTATATGTACTTATATTCTTTTTAGACTTATTAGACTTTATTTTGGCCATTTTCATTCTGTCATCTAAAGAATGTAGCTGCGCGATTCCTAAATCTTTGCAACATTTGTTTGCAACTTCATACATCTTATCTGGTACATCAGATACATTTATATGAATAGGTTTATTTCTTTCATCATAGTTTGATACTAATTTATTTTCAAACGCTTTGACAGTCTTGTTCCTTTCGTTAATGAATATTTTGTAGCTTTTCTCTCTTTGCTCGTCTATATAATTAATGTGCAAAACATTATATCCGTCATCTCTTTTTCTCACATAACATCTTACATCTTCATTACTATTTAAAAATGCAGCTTCTTTATACTTATCATCAAAAGTATATAACCCCTGCTCAATAATAGCAGATTTCTCTAAATGGAATAAAATTTCAGAGTATCGTCTATCATTGTCTGGATAAGCTGTTTTTAGATAAAATCCACATTCTGACTCATTACTATTATCTCGTTCTAAGACTATTCTTATTGCTCTACTTTCTACAACATCAAAATCTCTTGTCACACCAGATCCGATATATGTTTCACTTTTTCCTTTCTTTGTTAATTCAACTGTTGCTTCATAAGTCCAATACTGACTATCATCTAAAAATTCGCCTTTTGTCTTCATGGCCCAATTAGCGATATTTTCAACATCATAATAAACAGCGTCAGAAATAGAATCAAGGGCTATTTCTTTATCAAAGAAAGAACCAGAACCCGCGATTTTTCCTTCTTCTATAATTCTTTTGATGTCTTCTACATAGGCTTCATTCTTATCACACAAATGTCTTGAAAGATGTCCTTTTCTTATATTAAGATAATATTCTGGATCATCATATATATTGTCACTTATAGCTTCAATGAGTGCGTCTTGATCGTAATACATTTTTTCTTTCCTTCCTTTAATTTTAACTGTATTTTGTTTACTATTTCAATACAAATATGGAAGAAAAACAAAAAAAGAGCCGTAATAAAAACGACTCTAATTTATAACATTTACTCAATTAAGCATGGCTTAAAGACTTATGTGTTAGATACACCTCATATAACTTATCATCAGTAATATATTTTCTCATACACATTTCATCTTCAAATTCATTATCAAAGAATTCATTTAAGCAGACAGGAGCACACGACATTCCTTTATGTTCTTTTCCCCATTCTTCTAAAGATAAATTAAAAAAAAACATAGCAAGTAGGGTTTGATAATAATGTTCTACTTCATCTATAGAAGTTTCCTTCATAGTAAGTTTATCTTCTGAGCTTATTACATCAAAAAATAAATCACTCTTAATTAGGCCATGATTAGATGCAAGCGGAAAATATTCTATATCAGCGAGTAAAACACCGTTACCAGCTTCATATGAACTTATTTTTAGCTTTCTATAAGAACCCTTACTATCCTTAGAAATTTTAATATCGCTTGTAATACCATAATCTAACAACTTATCTAGTTCATTATTCTTTTTTGCTTTAGATAGAATTTCATGTAATTCGTTTATTGCTTCTTTAATTTCGTATATTGTTGCAATCATATTTTATCCTTTCTTATTTCTTAAATTAAATCACCAAAAACACCTGCTACAAAAATATTTTCGCTGATATATTTTTCAGCTTCTTCCCATGTTTCTCCAACAAATCTAGGTAATGGGCGAAGGCTCTGGCTTTGCATTTGTAGAATCTTAGCTAATTGCTCAACCGCTATTGGTCTATTATCTTCCAATGTTGTTCCTCCTTTATATTATAACTTTGATACAATAAATATAGAAGAAAAGTAAAATCTTCTATATTTGTTACGACTAAGAAATAGAAAAGGAGAAATAATATGAGTAAAATTATTATTCAGGAGATGACAACAAAGAATCCTATTCAGCTTATGGGCATGGAAGCTGGTGTATGTTGGGGTGGCGATACAAGTGATGCCGAGAAGAACTACAAGAGAGGTTTATCTTGTATTAATTCAGGACATGGTAGAGTTTTAGAATATCCTCAAGTATATATGATAATCGATGGCTATTCAGCTAAGGTTATAAGAGAGTTTTATACACATATTGGAGGAAGTCCAACAAGACTTCAGGCTTCAACTAGATATATTGATTACACAGGTGCTAG
>JAEEGL015268025.1_pt1 | contig 11636 bp, 15 predicted proteins | sample 9134231 | NCBI WGS metagenome assembly JAEEGL01 (sample SAMN16246548, study PRJNA631951) | gut metagenome | biome: gut microbiome; feature: rumen; material: fiber-attached | host: Bos | place: Iran: Karaj | collected 2018-10 | reverse complement strand
TCGGTCATTGCTTCAAGTGCGTGGAAAACGTGGTTGTGATAGAAAATCACTTCGTCGTCGGTGAACGTCGTCGGGTTCACGGTGTCGGTCGCCGTCGCCTGGACGGGCATTGCGGTTGCGTTCTTCATGGGTTCAACCTTCCTTTCATAAAATGATTTTCGTGTGTGGCGAATAGGTTTCTTTTCCTATTCCTTTTTGATTATACAGTTTTTATCCGTCCGTGTCAAGGGGTATGAAAAAATATTTGTGACATTCTTCATTCAAGGCGTGTTCGGGGTGTCAATGGGAAAGTCCTTGCAGACCTTAACATAGAAAATGACCGTGAACACATCAAATTGCAGGCGTGTCACACGGTCAAATTGCACAAATGCGTTCTACGGCGTTTTACGGGCATTCTACGGCGTTTTGATACGTCGGAAGGGTTTTATATTACCCGTGGTCAAAAAACGCCGTCACGGGCGTTCTACGGGGTCGTTTTTCGTGTGGATATAAGAAAAGAACCGCCATGCCATGCACAACGGTTCTTCCTGGTTCAATTCGACGGCATCATTCGCAATTGAAGAATCGGCGCAACATATCGTGCGCATTTTCCTTGTCAATCCAACGGGCATAATAGTCAATCACGCCGTCAAGGTTGTTCGCATTCTGCTTTTCAGCTTCGCCGCCGACGTAAAACGTTCCCTTCATGTCAATGTTGTGTTCCTTCGCATAGCGCAATGCAAGTTGCGTCATGGTGCGGTTGTCCTTGTTCCTGGTAAGAATCGCATTGATGTCACGGGGAAGAAGGGGAACGCCTGCCGTCAAAAGTTTAATGTCGTCCGTGATTGCAGACGGGTCAAGGTCGTTCAACCTTTCCGCATCTTCACGGTATTGTGCGACAAGTCCTTTCGCCTTCTCAATCGCACGGGCGCAATCGCCTTCAATCTGCCGTTTCAGCGCATCACGCTTCGGATAGATTTCTTTCTGCAAGGTCTGATTGCTATAACGTCCTTCCTTGATTTTCGCTTCAAGTGCGGCATATTCCGCCTTCGTCTTGTTGATTTCGGTCGTATCGGCTTCCAGGGAATCAAATACGGTCTGAACAATGTTGTTATCCATGTGATTATTCCTTTCCGTGCTTCATGCACTTAAAAATTTCAACTAACTTGCATCCGTGGTTATACATTGCACAACGGTCGTTGCATCGTCCTGCAATCGGGCAATACTTGCCGTTTGTGTCCTTCGTGGGTGTGGTCGTCGCATTCGCAAGCACGCATCCGCCGTCGTAAAAGGTGCAATCCTTTTCACACGACGTTTTGATTGCATTGCGTCCATGCTTGAATGGACAATCACGGTTCGTTTGCGCCTGCCGCATTGCTTCCGCATCACGCTTGCGTTGTTCTTCCGCCTGCATCTTCATGCGCTTCATTGCGTCGCCGACTTCATCTTGATAGAACACACCGCCGCTTGTTTCAATGGTCGGTCGGTATTCGATACAATTGCCGACTTTGCGGAATTGTCTGCCGTTGGCATCCGTTTCCCAAACAATCGGTTCGTCGGGTTCTTCCTGCCGTGGTGGTCGGTCGAAATACGGGTTGAATCTCATGCTTTCACCTTCCTTTCGTTAATTTCGTAAATCATAAAAGATTTCGCATTGTTCGCACGTGCGGTCACGGTGCTTTGCGTTCTCATACACGGTATCGGACACAAAATCAACCGTGAACAACGGCATATGGTTCGCATGGTCTTTCGCAAGTTCCATGTTCGCATCAATCATTTCGCCGAAACCCGTCAATATCTGCTTCCAGGTTTGCGAATCAATCTTTGCATAGCAATGCGGACATTGCCGAATGTACGGGTTTTTTATGTCACGGTGGTGACATTGCCATTCGCCGCCGCAATTGTCGCAATAAATCTTCAAATATCCCATGTGTCAAGCTTCCTTTCCGTCAATGGTTCTGATTGCCTGGATTGCATCGGCAATTTGTTCACGGGTCAATATATCGCCACGGATATATCGCAACACGTTCGTTGCCGTTTCCAGGGTGTCGAATCTGCAAAGTTCATCAAACATATTCGTGTTGTCTTTGCGTTCGTAACATATCGCATACACGGTGTGTTTGCCGTGTGCGCCGATATTCAACCGCCTAATCGTCATAAAACTTCACCTTCCTTCAATGTTAAGGTTTGCGACAACTTTATCATTACGCCGAATATTTCGCCGAATTGATAAGTCGGTCAAGTGCGTATCTGCATCCGTCGATACAATGATTATCTTTGTCGGGAACGTCGGCAAGAAATTCGCCGTCCTTCGTCTGCATATACTCATATTGTGAAAATTCTGCATAGCACGTCGGCGTGCGTTTCGGGTCGAATACAAGGATTTTCGATTGCAACCACTTTATGCCGTAAATAACCGAACCAGGATATTTCTTGCAGGCGAACGCATGAAGTCCGTGTTTCTGCAAGTCGTTTATGCTTTTCGGTTCGGCGGCATCGCAACACAACGACGGCTTGACATTGTATGCTTCACCGTAAAACGGCGAATATTCAAGGCGTGCATAGTCCTTCATTCGTTCCGTGACAACTTCCGCAATGTCGGCGTTCGACATTCCACGCTTCACGTATTCGTCAATGAAATACACGGTTTGTTTCCTGGAATCGTATGCGACATGAACAATCGCCGTCGGGTCAACGCTAAAACCAAAATCGCAACCGAAATAGTGATATTGCAATGCGTTGATTTCATCGTCCGTGATTTCACGGGTTTGAATGGTCGGGAACACTTCGCCGCCGCTTCCGACGGGTTCGCCCATGTATTCGTGAAGGTATGCCCGTTCATTTACCATTTGCAGGCGTTCCGCTTCCAGGGTGAACGCTTCACCTAACCATTCGGGCGGAATCATCGTGTAATTCGTTCGGAATAGCAATGCACGGTCGTCGGGTATGGTCACATACTTGTTCGCCCAATTGTTCAACGACAACGGCGGATTGAAGCTTTCAAAAATGCGGAAGTCATTGCCGCCACGGACGACGGATTGCAACACGTTACGAACCATGTTTGCGCCGTCAAGTTCGGAAAATTCTTCAAACCACACAAATTTGAACGTTCCCTTTCGGGGTCTGATTGACTTCAATTTGCTTGAATCATCCAAACCACGGAAGAAAATTGTTTGTCCCGTCGGAAGATACGTGCATTGCATCGGCGACACGGACGCACGCCACAATGCCGACACGTTCAATGCTTCAATCGCCCATATAATTTGCGAAAACACGCTTTCACGCATCGTTTGTGCGACTTTACGGAACACGATTGCGTTTGCATCGGGGTCGTTCATTATCCCGTGAACGATTTCAAGCGATACGAACGACGACTTGCCCGAACCACGTCCGCCTGGTAAATGATAGATTGAATGCGTCCCGTTTATCACGTCGTCGTGAATCGGCAAATAGCACGGCGCAATGCAATCAACTATATTCACTTGCGGAAGGTTCATTGCTTCACGGGTCGCCCTGGTTGCCTTCACACGGCGTTTCAATCGGTCATAATACATTCAATCACCTTTACCCTTCCAACGCTTCCAGGTCTTGCAGAATGTCGTTAAATTCGGTCAATTTCAAACCGTATTCAAGGATTGAACGTGCCGCCGATATGCGGTTGCCTGCCGTTTCGTTCGTGTCGTTCACGACTTCAAGCAATAAAGCGATTGCAGGCGACAACGCCTTTTGTGCCTGCCTGGTTGCGTCCGTGACAATCATGCCGAACGCTTTCTTGTATTCGGCTTGAAATTCATCGTTCGCAAGGTATGTGCGCATCGTGCGTTCGCTTATTCCTGCCGCTTTCGCCGCTTCCTTCTTCGTCGGATAGGTAAGAAGGCATTGCAATGCACTAATCTGCTTCGTTGATAATGCCATTGTTCAACACGTCCTTTCCTGCCGTTTCCTGCCTGGTATATCCCATTTCTTTTGCTTTTTTCGCCCAATAACGGCGTTGATATTCCTTGTTCTTTTCGGGGTTGCGTGCATTCCACGCACGTTTGTATGCGTTCGCCGCTTCCTTTGCCGCATCGGTCATGGTTGTGTTCTTCTTGCGAATAATATCTTCGGTCATGCTTTCACCTTCCTTTCATTAGTTCGGCGGTGTCCATTCTTCCGCCGTGCAAACACGCATATTCAATGAAGCACTTGCAGGCGTTGCGCAATCGTCGCCGTCGGACGTAATACGCAAAATCTTTCCGTCGGACAATCGCTTGATAACTTCGTGATACATCAACACTTTGTCTTTGCGTGTGGTCACGGTGTAAAGACTATGAACGCCTTGAACGGCGGCAACACGTGCTTCAATCGAATTATCGAATGTGATTGCCGCTTTGAACGGTGTCGTTTCTTCCGTCCAGGTCACAACGTAACCGCCGTAACCGTCGGGTCGCCTGGTTTGTCGAATCATAACGCAATCGGTCATTGCTTCGTCTAATAACGACATTTGTTTCACTTCCTTTCGCATCCATGCAATCGCATCTTTCCGACGGGTCAAGGTGTGCGCCGCACATCGGACAAACACGGTAATATGGTTTATTCACGGGTGTTCACCTTCCTTTCGTCGGTTTTTATCCGTCTACACCTTATTATATCACATATCACAAGAAATATCAAGTACATAAGGAATAGACGAAACACAAGGAAAAGAAATTGTGTGCCGTGTGTCTATGTAAAAGTCTTTTTAGACCTTAACATAGAAAAACCGCAAAAAAAGAAGGCGTTGCCCGTGGTCGGGTCGCCTTCCTGGTTGTCATTCGTCATATCGTATATCGTTTGTTGTCCGTGAACGGGTTCGGTTCATCGTCGGGCAAGGTCGTCCACGTTCCGAACGACGGTGCATCAATGTGTCGGTCAATCGGTGTGAACCGTGAATGCGCCGCATCGAATGCAAGATACAGTTTGCCGCCTGGTTCATTCATTCGGTTTTTCAGCACTTGCACAAGCATTTGACGTGGTTGTTGTTTCTGCAAATATTCCATGTGGTCGGGGTTGTTCGCATCGGCGGTTTGATATTCGACTTGTCCTTGAATCACGTCGCCGTTGTCGTCCTTTCGTGGCATCGGCAATTTCGTCTTGTCATGCAATGCCGCATAGTTCAACGACAATGCAATGTCCGCCGTGTATTCAATCGCCGACGTGTCACGGGACGAATCAAGGGATATTGTACCACGTGCGTTTGCGGTTCGGTTCGTCGCCGATATAGCGAACACGAATGTGTCATACTTGATTGCATAGTCCTTCAAGGCGGCAACGGTCTTTTTCACGATTTCGCTTTGTTCTTCACGTTGTGCGGTCGTCACAAGGTGCAAATAGTCCAGGACGACGACGGGCGGTTTCTTGCCTTCTGCAATTGCCGTTTCTGCTTCCCGTGTCAATGCTTCCGTGATTGATTGAAGGTCGGTTGTGCATCCGTCGGGGTTGTAGTGCATATTCGGCGCAATGTCGTGTCGGTATTCGGTCGCCGCTTCGTTCGCCTGCCGTCGTTGTTCATCCGTCCATTTGTACCCTTGCAGAATATCGCTTGCGGTCAACGAACCGCCTTTGCGTTTGACGATACGTGAAACCGAACGTGCAAGCAATTGTTCACGGGACATTTCCAAGTTCAAGAACACGACGGTGTTGCCGTCCTTTGCCATTGTTTCAAAGATTTGTTGCGTCAAGGTCGTTTTACCCGTTCCAGGTGCGGCGGATAGTATCACAAGCGATTGTTTCATAATGCCGCCGTTCAACAATCGGTCAAAGTCCGTCATGCCCGTTTTCAACGGTTTATATGCTTCCGTTTGAACCTTTCCCATGAAGGAATCAAACAGTTCGACGGAATCACGCACAACGGCGTTTCCTGCCGTTTCTACGGCGTTTGCATCGTCGGTCGGTGTTTTACCTTCCGACGGAATATCAAGCGTTATACGCCATTCTACGGCGTTTGTGATAAGGTCTTGCAGGCGGTTCAATGTGTCTTGCTTTCCCAACGCTTGAACCATGTCGGAAACGTCGCCTTTGTCGGGGCATTCCTTCCAGGCGGTCGCAATGTCTATCATGCGCACGCTTCGTGCCTTCGTCTTGATTGCATCCGCTTCGATACGGGCAAAGTCACGTCCGACGGCATCGTTGTCGTGAAGGACAATGACGGTCTTTCCTGCAAGTTGTTCCGTGTATATCGGCAACCACTTCTTGCCGTCGCCTTCCTTTTGTGCGCCATTTTCTGCCGAAACGACGGTTTTGCCCGTGATTGCATGAAGTGTGTCGGCATCCTTTTCGCCTTCCACAACGAACACTTCGACGGCATCGGGGTCGCCTGCAATATAAAGTCGGTGTTCGCATCCTTCATGGTTAAGCTTGAAACCGCTTTGCGTCGTCGGGTCGTCGTGAATCCAACGGAACGTTTTGCCGCCGTCTGCATCCTGGTATTTGATTTTCATTAGTCCGTCGGCGTGGTCGCCGTAACAATACGAATACGCCGTGACAAACTTCAATCCGTTTTGATTGCCGAACCATTCAATGAAGGATTGCCGACGTTCGGCAACGGTGCGTTCGGTCGTCGTCGGTGCATCCGTGAAAAGGTCTTTGCCTTCAATGCCGATTGCGCCGCATATATCGTCCGTCGTGCATCCCGTGTGACAATGCAACAATATCTTCGTGCCGTTCAATGCGACGGTCAAGGAACGGTTCTTGTCGCCGTGTGCGTGGTTGTGCTTGCACGGGCAATGCGCAATCCACTTGTTCGTGCCGTTGGTCTTTACACCTTCCAGGCGGTTCAATAATTCTTGTATCTGCATGATTTTTCCTTTCGTCGGTCAATGTTAAGGTCTGCCGAAACCTTGACATTTGCTTGTTTTCACGGGTCTTTTCCCGTGGTTCGGTTCGATAATAAGCGTGAAGGCGGTCGCCGTCAAGCGAACCGCCGAAACGCCATGTATAAGCTTATATTGCTTATAAAGCTTATAGCGTTTTTGCGGAAGTCCGAAAACCCTTGATTTTACGCCATTTTCGGGCATTTTTGACGGTCGGGCAAGTTAACAGTTTTTCAGGGGTAAGTTAGCACTTTTTCAGGGGTAAGTTAGCACTTTTTCAGGGGTAAGTTAACAGTTTTTCAGGGGTTTCTTGTCCGCTTGTGTGCCGTGTATGCCGAATATATCATGTTTTCGGTGTGGTTAATGCTTTCGGTGTGTTTCGTGTGTTCACTTCGATTGCATAGAACGCATTGCCCTTCTTTATATCCTTCCAGGACGCAATCACGCCTTGTTTCTTCCAATAGTTAAGCATCTTGTGAATCGCTTCACGGGTGCGCTTGCGCTTGACTTTGATTGAACCTTCCGTCATGCCGTCCGTGTTCAACAATTCATATAGTGTTTCATACAAGATATGATTGCTCAATCGTGGTATCGCATGAATGTGTTCAAGCAACGCATTTTGAACGGCAAGCATTTCAAGGTTCTTGTTCACGGGCGTGTTTTGTTCGATTGCAGGAAACCGTGAAACCTGGTTCAATAGTTGCGCATATTCAAGCAACGTCGGCTTTTCAAGTATGGTATAAACCACGACTTCAAAATGCCCGTGTTGGTTCTGAATGATTGCCTTGTCCCGTCCGCCTTCAATGATACGGCGGTCACGGATGTATTGTGCGAATCCGTATGCGTTTCCCATTGTACCCGAATCAAGGCGCATCGTGGTCGTCGTTAATCGTGTCCAGGCATCGTCAATCAATTGCAAGGTTTCTTCCGTCGCTTTCGCATCGGGGTTGCCCGTCATTGTGCGGTAAATGTCGTGTCCCGTGAAGCGCATATTGCCGCTTTCGTGAAGGGAACAAACCGCAATGAACACGTCGTTGTCAAACGGCATCGGTTCACGGGAAACCTTTATTTCGGGCGGAATTTCAAGCAATGAAACCGTGACTTTCGGTGCAAGGGGTTGTTTTTCCTTCTTGCCGTCGCCCGTCACAACGGTGATTTCGTGTCCGCTTTTGACGGTCACTTCATGGTCGGGTTTAAGCTTGTTCGCAAAATACGAACGTGTCACACGGTCAATCGGTGCGACAATTTCCGTCGGCATCACGACGTTTTGAAGGTCTGCCGTGATATGGTCAACGCCTTGCGGAAAGTAGTTGTCAAAGTATTCGTTCGCAACGGTCGGCATCGTCATGTATTCGCCGATATAGTAAATCAAATTTGCAAGTGCAATCTGCATCCCATTGCGCACGAACGGCGTGACCTTGCGTGCATTGAACGGCAACGGTGCGTCGCTTTGTTCCGTGGTGTAAAGCTTGCTATCCGCATCCATGAAATACAAACCAGGTTCAACGGTATTCGTGCCGCCTGCATCCGTCGGAATGGTCTGCTTGACTTCCAGGCGTGCGAAATACGAATTGAACGGTTCAAGGGTGAAATAGTCGGAAAGACTTTCAAGCATGGTTTTCATGCCTTCAACGCCTTTCGTTTCAATCACTTCGTTGTTGTCCATGTGTTTCACCTTCCTTCATGTATTGCAAATATTTCGTGTGTGGCGTGTGTGTCGTGTGGTCGTTGTGCTTCATTTGTTAAGAATATCAATTGTTTCCTTCCATTCGGGGTGCGCTTCCATGTATTCGCCGACAAGCTTCACAAGATAGTCGTTTATCGGAAGGCGGTTGCGCCATGCCATTTCTTGCAGAAACGCCTTGTATTCAATCGGGAATTTCGCATTAAAACGGTAATATGCTTTTGTCGTCGGTTCTTCTTTCACGGGTGTTTCGGTCGCCTGGTTCATTCCATAGTCGAAACCGCTTGCCGTGAATTTTTCTTGCTTCTTTGCCATGATTAAACCCTTCCTTTCATGTATGCGTGTTCAACGCAAATATCTTTCAGTTCTTCAAATAGGTTCGCATAGTCGATTGCAGGATTGCAACGGGGTGCGTATTCATAAATTGATTGCTTCAAGGCTTGCGCCTTTTCAATGTCCACGCCTTGCCGAATGTGGGTGTCGAACACGACGGTGTTCATTGCCTTTGCCTCCGCCTGGATTGCTTCCGTCAAGTCACGGGCAAGGTTTTGTCGTGGGTTGTACTTCACAAGCAAAATGCCCGAAACGGTCAATTTCGGGTTCAAATAGGGGTTGTTCCGTATCTGATTGATTGTGTCCTTCATTTGATACAATCCCATGATTGAAAATGCGTTTGCCTGCATCGGAAGAATCACGGAATCGCAAGCGATAATCGAATTGACTTGCAGGCGTGTCCGTTCGGGCATCGTATCAATGAAGATGAAGTCATATTTTGCGGATATGGGTTGCAACGCCGCCTTCAACGCAAGGTCGCTTCCTGCAATGCTTGCAAGTTCGTTTTCGGCTTGTGACATTCGCAATCCTGCCGCAATAATGTCGCCTTGTGGCGTGTCCTGGATAACGTCGGCGGCATCCGCCTTGCCCGTGATAACTTCATAGCAACCACGGGCGTTTGTGCTTGCGCCGAATGCGGCGGTCAAGTTCGCTTGTGGGTCGGTATCAATCGCAAGGCATTTGAAACCTTGCCTTCGTGCGGCGTGATATAGGCATTGAACGGTCGTTGTCTTGCCCGTTCCGCCTTTGCCGAATGCAACGGTGAAAATCATATTTTATCACCTTCTTTCTATGTTAAGGTCTGAATCAACTTTGTCATTGACCAGGGAATCACGGTAAATGCGCCACGTTCCGCCTAACCGTTTACCCGACAATGTGCCGTCACGCAACCGTGCTTGAATCGTCCGCACGTGGTATCCCGTCAATTCGGCGATTTCGGGAACGGTGAACCATTCCTTGCCGTCGGGCAATACTTCGTCGGGAATCACGATTGCTTTGCGTGGTCTGCCGCCTGGATGTTTGTTGTTCATGGGTTCGTTTCACCTTCCTTTCGTTATCCTGCCATTGCCTGCAAAATCTGCAAGGCTTGTGCCTGCTTCGTCGCATCCATTCGGGCAAGGAAGTCAACCGCCTTTTGTGAAGCGTTGGTTTCAATGCCGAATAGATAATCATAAATCCGTTGTTCGGAATGGTCTTTGCGTTGGTCCAGGTTGTGCGCATAAATGCCCGTTGTTTCGGGTGAAGCGTGTCGGGCATGGTGTTGTGCTTCCTGGATTGTTGCGCCTGCTTCAAGCAGGAACGTCACGGACGTGTGGCGCAAAGAATGCGCCGACAAACGGTGCGTGTCATATCCTGCCGCCTTCATGCGGTCTTTGATAATCCGTGAAATTGAAGGTTCGGTCAATCTTTGTTCACGGGAACGGTTGCCAACGCCTGCAAACAACGGTGCGTGCGCATCCTTGTGCGTGCGTGTCTGCAAGTATTCGCCGATTGCGTCGGCGACTTCGGGTGTCAACTTCTTGTATGCGTCCGCTTCGTCGTGTCCTTTGCCCTGGATGAAAAGAACCTTTTCGCCTGCAATGGTTTCAAGTCCGCCGATTTCGGCACGTTGCATTTCGATAATGCGCAATCCTGCCGTGATAGACAATAGAATCATTGCATAGTCACGTTTGCCGATTTCGGTTGTGCGGTCGATAGAATCAAGCAGATTGACGGCATCTTCACGTTGCAACGGGTCACGCTTCGTATTGTCCGCACGAACCTTTGCACCTTTCACGCCGTCGGCGACGTTCGGATAACGGTTTTTCACGGACAACCAACGAAACATTGACTTCACGGCACGCAAATATCGTGCTTGCGTTCCTGCCGCAAAAGTGATTGTTTCGCCGTCGCCTTTTCTGCTTGCGTGCGGCGTGGACAACCAAACCGCATAATTCCGAATATCTTCATATTGCGGACGCATGACGTTGTTCGCCTGCAACCATTCCAGGAAACAACGAATGCAAACGACGTATGATTTCGCCGTGACTTCCTTCACTTGCAGATAATCAATGTATTCGTCGGCAAGGTTCGTGAAGGTCGGTTGTGCCTGCAATGCCGTCGGGTTCATTGTAATAATTTCGTTCATGTTTGCACCTTCCTTCTTGAAATTCTTGCCCGTCGCCGTTATAATAGACGACGGGTCAAGCTTCATTCGTGTGTGGCGTGACTTAAACCGCAATCCTTGCTTTCGTCGGTCGGGGTTGCGGTTTTCTTATGCCGTCGGCGATTTCGGTCAAATGGTCGGCAATGCGGTCAAGTTGACATTCGACGGCAAAGAATGCGCTTTCAATCGTGGTTTCCGTCGGTACGTTGCAATCCTGCATCGGTTCTTTCGGGCGAATCAGTTCAACCAGGCAACACAACGTGCGTGATACGCCTTCAAGTTCGGCGGAAATATCTTCAAGCGTGCTTGCGTTTGCCGTGGTCTTGTTTTCGTCCGCAATGCCGTTCAAGGTATCGGCGACGTTCATGCCTTCGTTCATTCCCAACATGAAACCGCTAACCATTCCGAACAACGGGTTGTGTTCGTCGGCATCGGGGTTGCCGATGTAAAGCCGAACCAGGCGCAACGCTTCGTCCTTCAATTCCTGGTTCATGTCCTTGTTGCAAGCATGGTCGAACGCCTGCAACATGAAGTCGGTCATGCCGTCGTCGGTTTCGGCATGGGTCGGTGTGGTGAAAGTCTTTTCTTTCATGGGTCTTACCTTCCTTTCATAAAATGGTTTTCGTGTGTGGCGATTAGGTTTCTTTTCCTCTTCCTTTATCAT
>JAEEGL015129120.1_pt1 | contig 11636 bp, 8 predicted proteins | sample 9134231 | NCBI WGS metagenome assembly JAEEGL01 (sample SAMN16246548, study PRJNA631951) | gut metagenome | biome: gut microbiome; feature: rumen; material: fiber-attached | host: Bos | place: Iran: Karaj | collected 2018-10 | reverse complement strand
TCCTTATCAGGTAGCACTTGTGCCCATTAAGCCCGAGCACAATGATTTCACCAAGGAACTTCAGAAGAAGCTTGAAGATGCGGGAATTCGTGTTGAGGTCGACTATGCCGATAAGAACATGAATGAGAAGATCAAATTCTTCAAGACCATGAAAGATCCTTATATCGTAGTTATCGGTGATAAAGAAGTAGAATCCAAGACTCTTTCCATTACGGTAAGAGGCCAGAAAGAACAGCTCCACGATGTACCCGTAGATGTATTCGTAGAAAGCTGCAAGAAGCTTAACGAAAACAAAGCACAGGAACTTGACGGACAGATAAATGGCTGATAACAAAAGCTATACAAGAGGACAGACAATAGTTGAAGCAGGCAGCGCTATTACGTCCCTGGGTCTGGTGATCTCGGGACGTGTGTGCGCTGTGTATCCCGGCGGTGCGATGATGCTCGAAAGAGGAGACGTCATCGGCATCACCGAGGTTGTAAACGAAGTTCATTTCCTCGGCTACAAAGCGGTTTCGGATTCGGTCATCATACCGTATCCCTACACCAATCTTGAAAATCTTGAGATGCTCTTTTCGCAGCACAATGATTTTGCGAGAGTATCTCTTTGTTCTCTTTTCAAACAGATAACCGGTCTTGTAGGACAATGTCAGGTGTCTGAGATCCATACCGGAGATCTGTATCAGAAACTTCTCAAAGATATCGATCTGTACAATGACATGTGCAGAAAATTCAGGATCAAAGCACAGGATCTTTCCGAAGCCTCCGAGCTCGACACGTACATGATGGAGGAGACTTCGGATACTTGGCTTGCGGATTATTACGCCGGTCTTATGAAGCTCTATCAGTCCGAAACCGGCAAGTCCGTGATCTCGGATCTGTCTGTGACCATGGGAATGGTGAGAAAGGGCAGCCTCGATTCCAGAAAGGCATACACTCTTCTGGATAACTATTATGCCTTCAGACAGGAACTGGGAAACCTGTATTTTAAGCCCGAGGGAAACGATCTGTATTCACATCTGACAGAGCTTTTCTTCAGGTTAAAAGAGGGAAGCCCTCAGATGTTCGAACTCAGAAAGATCATTACCCGTATAGAAGAATCCTTCTACGATGAAGCGGGTCTTGATCAGGATATCTACAGAACCCGTATCGATGAATTCGCCGATAAAGCTGATAATCTTCCCGAGGATACAGGTGAAGAGGAAGCAGATGATGTTATTGAAGCTTCCGTTCCCATGGAACAGCTGGAGAACTCACTTGATACCATCATAGATTTCCTTGACGATGATTCCGAGAAGATCACTGACTTTAAGACTCATGTAATTGATCTTCGAAATGTGGATGATCCCGAATCCATCGACGATGATGTTTCAACCCTGAGAAGACGTATAGCTCAGGAGTACTATGATGTATATAAAGCCGCGTTCTTTAAGTCTCTTGAAAAGACTCCGCCCCTTCCGGTACTCATGTTCCTGTATTTCGGATATGCGGATGAAAAGCTTGCGGGCAAGAAGTATACGGCTTATCTTGCTAAACTTGCCATGACCATGACGGATCATTCTTTTGCGGGAGTATACACTTTCTATGATTGGCTGAAAGCCATATATGAAGGCAAAAAAGATCCGAGCCGTGATGAATTCGATTCCGATTACACCGATACGGTTCACAAATTAAAGGTTCAGAACAAGATCGATGCCGCAGAGGAAAAGAAGCGTCTTTCGGACGGAGTGGCAAAGGTTAATTTCGAACTCGATAATTTCTTCAAAAATGCCAACAAGGTCACATACGGAAGGATCACCACATTCTGTCCCGTATTCATGGACAAGACATGTGTGAAGGATCCCGAGAACTGTCTGGTTGATATTGATAAGATTGCGGTGGCACTGGATTATGTAAGAAAGATCGACTACACCGCATATTACCGTGAGACCATGGATAAGGAAAACCATGAGGTAATGGGTAAGGAATCAATCCATGTTGAGTATCTTCCCGATTTCATCCTTATGCCCAACATGGGAACAAGAGCGGTTATGTGGCAGGAGATCGAAGGAAAGCTTCGTACGTCATCTGCCAGAATGGCACTTTCTATTTTCCATGCCGAGGATATTCTCGGTACCGTTATCAGACTTACCGGAGATTTCAGATGGGAACTCTGCAAGAGAATACAGGGTGCGAGATGGAATGATGTCAGCGATCACTCTCTTACCAGCGACTATTTCGACTATGTTCAGTTCTATCGTAAGAACAGGGACCTGTCTGCCGAGATCAAAGAGAAGATCAAATCTTCACTCCAGAGAGCCAAGAACAGTTTCAAGGAAATGTTCATAAGAGACTATATCCTGTGGGTTATGTACGAAGGAAACGGGTCTCCCAGACTTAACAAAGTTGCGAGACAGATCCTTTATACCTACTGTCCTTTCGATCAGCCTCTTGCGACAAAAAATAAAGCCAATCCGATCTACACCGAGATAATCGAAAGAAGCGAGATCAAAAAGGCTCAGAGACTTCACCGTCTCGAGACGCTTGAAAAGAAGATCCTCGCTGCAGGACAGAAAGTTCCCGATACTCTCAAGGCGGAGATCGCATATGTGAACGGCAAAGTAAGCAGATAGCGGAGATAGAAATGGCAATGAATCCCATAGCGATGATGCAGGCTGCGGGCAGAATAAAGATATTCAAAGAACAGCACCCGAAAGCTCTGGCTTTTATTAAATCCGTATCCGAAGGTGATCTGAGAGAGGGCTCTGTAATCGAGGTAAAAGTTACTACTCCCGAAGGCAAAGAGTCGGTATCCAATATCAAACTCACTAAGGATGACATAGAAACATTCAACCTTTTTAAAAACGGACAGATAGGAAACTGATCAATGAGAACAGATGATGTAATCGATGAGATAGAAAAAGTCGTTCGCGGAAAAAGAGGCGTTATTACCATGGCCCTTGCAACACTTCTTGCAGGTGGCCATGTTCTTCTCGAGGATATTCCCGGTGTCGGCAAGACTACTCTTGCGGTTGCTCTTTCCAAGGCACTCGGACTGGACTTTGCAAGAGTTCAGTTTACACCCGATGTAGTGCCCGGTGATCTTCTCGGCTTTACATATTACGATCAGAAGACCGGAGAATTTATTTTCCGAGAGGGAAGCATATATACCAATCTCTTCCTTGCGGATGAGATAAACAGAACATCACCCAAGACACAGTCCGCACTCCTTGAGGTAATGGAGGAAAGACATGCCACCGTTGAAGGCAAGACCAGGGAACTTCCCGATCCTTTTTTTGTAATAGCTACGGAAAATCCCTTCGGATCAAGCGGAACCCAGAAGCTTCCCGAGTCCCAGCTGGACAGATTCATGACATGCATGAAGGTGGGTTATCCCGATCACGGAAGTGAAGTTGAGGTTCTGATGGGAGATTCTCATTCCAAGATGGATGTCATAAAACCCATCTTTACCGCTGAAGAGATCGTTGCTGTTCAGAAACAGATCGAACAGATCCATGTGGATCAGTCGCTTTATGATTATGTTGTGGCTCTTTCCGAAGCAACGAGAAAAGATGAAAGACTTTCTCTCGGACTTTCTCCCAGAGGCAGCATAGCTCTTTATAAAGTTGCAAGAGCACTTGCCTACATGATCGGAAGAGATTATCTTACTCCGCAGGATATCTATACTGCGTGGCTTTTTGTTGCTGCTCACAGAGTCAGAGTATCACCCAGAGGAAGGGCAATGGGCCTTTCAGCCGAGGATATTCTGAATGACATCATCAGGACCGTACCCGTTCCCAAGATCAGCTAAAAGCTAAATATGGAACATCTTAAAAATGCTCTGTATATTATTTCATACGTAATGATGGTGGCGGTTGTACTGCTTGTGACGGTATTTTACAGACAACCGCTTGCTTCGGTTCTTCTGGTTTTTCTTATCATTCTTCCCTTTATATCTCTTGCAGCAGGCGCCTACGGATACAAACATATTTCCGTTACCGCCACTGCTTCTTCGGAACACATCACCGCAGGAGATGAATTCAAGATCAGGCTGCATGTGAGGAACACTTCTCCCGTTCCTCTTCTTCGCTGCACTCTGCTGTATTCTTTTTGCAATCTGTACAGACAGGACAAAGAAAAATTCTTCATGACGCTTGCAGGAGAAAGCTTCTCATCCGAAGTGATATCCGTTGGCTTCAGAACATCCATGCCCGGGATGTTTGTTCTGGATGCGGATGAGATCCTTATAAGCGATCCTCTGCACTTTCATACTTTTACCGGCAAGGTAAATATCCATATAACAATACCGGTAATGCCGAAGGAGATACCTCTTCCCGATAAAGATCTTCCGAAATTCGAAGGAGAACCCTTTGATGATATTTTGTCGGAAAACGGAGAACTGACCAGGGATATAAGGCAGCTCAGAGAGTATAGAGCAGGTGACAGGATCAGGGATATTCACTGGAAAGCAACGGCATCAAGCGGTGAACTGATGGTAAAAGAATACGAGCGGAGCATCGACCTGATGTATTTTCTGCTTCCGGAGATCAGTAAAGATCACGAGGAAGGAACACTTGTATATTATTATTCCCTCGGTAAAAAGATGCTCTCCGAAAACATGGGATTCAGAACCGCGATCTATGATCCCGATACCAAAATATTCTCATATATGAATGTAAGCGATGAGCGCAGCCTTAACGAAAGCGTGTATGAACTTATGAGAAAGAAGGCATCACCCGAAGATGTCTATTCGATATACATGAACCAGAATCCCGCAAGCTACGGCGTGATAAGGATATGTCAGGACAGGATAATTCTCAGTTAAAAAAACATAAAAGAGTATTATCTCTCAGAACAGATCCTCATCCCGGCTTCATGGGAAGGAGAGAACTGAAGAAGAGAGACGAAGAACTTGCGCGAAGAGGCGTATGCCTTGAAGATGCATCTTTGGAGAAGATGCCGCACAAGTTTATTTCCGTGCTCTTAAGAGGAATACTGATATTCCTTGCATCCTACGGAACCGTCTGGGGATTGGTTTCCGCATTTGGACTGGGTTACGGACAGGGCAAGGTTTTCGTGTGGATACTTTTCCTGTCCATCGGATCTGCGGCGATATACTACAACCGGTTTACATTCTATGTCGGTTATTTTGTGGTGTTCATATCCTTCTTTGTTTTCTCGGTGATGATGTATTCGTATATCAACTCCGGATTTCAGGCATTCATCAATGAACTGAACGTGGCGTATGTGGATTACTTCTCACTGCCCGCCTTGAGAGTTTCGGACGAGATCATAGCGGACAGAAGTCTGTCTGTTCCCATAATGTGCATATTCCTGGGATGGGTTTACTGCATAATGCTCAATGTGACCATATCCAGTTATATGAATCCCGCTCTTACTTTTGTCATAACCTTTCTGCCTCTTCAGACAGTTTTCTATATCGACAGATATCCTTCATTCCTGTGTATGACCATGCTCATAATGTGTTATGCATCGGTTCTCGTTCTGTCCAGAGCGGGTTATTATGCACTTCCGTACAGATATAAAAAATACGAAACATTCTCGAGACGAAGGATGAGAAAGGGTGCGGAGGATTCATATATCCTTTCCGCAAAAGGAATGCTTTCCGTTTTCTCCGTATCACTTATCCTGTCTCTTGTGTTCTTCGTGGTATCCGGAATTGCATTCGGTGAATCCTATTCCACCAAATACATATCCAACAAACTGAAAAACAAAACGGATGATTATGTCGAAGCTATGGTAATGAACGGCATAACCTCTCTTTTTAACAGATATGCTTCAACCGGCGGTCTTGCACATGGAAAGCTTGGAGGTATCGGATCTGTTGCTCCTGACTACGAGACGGATCTTATAGTTACCTATGTTCCGGAAAACACCAACACCATCTATCTGAGAGCGTTTGTGGGAGACAGGTATTCCACCGACAGATTTTTGGAAGATAAGAATGAGGAATATCCTGTGGACTCCGAGCCTGTCCATGTGGAAGAGGACGATGAGTACCGCACTATGCGGATAGAAAATGTTGATGCGGATTCGGATTATTACTATTCTCCTTATCACACCTTTGACACAGAAGGCGATACGGATGATTACACGGTTACTTATATCCCGGATCCTGCGGCGGTATCATATCCCACCTGGGATGTGGATATGGTGGAATATTCGCAGTTTGTTTTTTCAAATTATCTCTATGTTCCCGATGATCTTATTCCCGTCCTTGATGAGACCGTCAGAAAAGCTGACATGCTGATTCCTGACAAAGGAAGCGAGGGAATGCTCCTTGCGTGCTACAGACTGGAACAGTATTTTGCGGAGAACTACAGGTATTCGCTTCAGCCCGGCAGAACTCCCCTTGGTGCGGATGTCGTCGGAAATTTCCTTACCAGTCAGGACAGAGGATATTGCATGCACTTTGCATCATCCGCAACACTGCTCCTTCGGTATGTGGGAATACCCGCCAGATATTGTGAGGGTTATGTACTCAGAGCATCTGATCTTGAAAACGGTGTGATAGTATCCGAAGAAGACGGCAAGACCACTGTAAAGGTTGAGATTACGGATGCGTGTGCCCATGCCTGGGTTGAGATTTATATAATAAATTACGGCTGGATACCTTATGAGATGACCCCGCCTTCATTCGGTGATGATGATACCGTGAATATGGGCGGACTGATGGGAATACTGTCCGGTCTCTTTACGGCTGCGGAAAGAGAAGAAGCGGGCGGAAGCGCATCAGAAGGCGGCGTCTCCGGTCAGGCATACGGAACCATCGGAAAGATCGCACAGACTCTGGAATTCCTCGTGAAGCCATTAGGATATTCCCTTGCGGGAGTTATACTGATACTCATACTTATCCCGGTCATCAGGAAGATGCTGCTTATGTTCAGGGTCCTGTCATACAGGCGGAAGGGAAAGTACAGCGAAGCACTGCTGGTAAGGTACAGATCATATACTTCGTATCTTATTAGGAAGAAACTCATCAAGTCATCCAATGCCGACAGTGTCAGGGTGGGTGAGGAACTCAGTGGAAACTATGACAATCCTGAAGTAAGGGATAAGATCATGAAGGTTGCCATGACCGTAAGGGAAGCCGCCTTCTCGGGACGTGAGATTTCAGAGGGTGATTATGATGCGGCGGTACATTTGATGAAGGAGATCCGCTCGGCAAGTAGTAAATCTTCATAAAAACCCGCGATATATTTGATGATTATGACTTCTTGAAAATGTCTTGGAAACTGATAAAATATAATTAGTTTCCAAGATGTTTCTATTTACAGATTCTATTATCCGGATCGGAGGTACATATGATTGACGTCACGATTATCGGAGCCGGTGTAACGGGAAGCGCCATAGCCATGGAACTGTCAAGGTATAACCTTGATGTTCTTGTCCTGGAAAAAGAGTCCGATGTTTGCGAGGGAACATCCAAGGCAAACAGCGGAATAGTTCATTCCGGATATGATGCAAAACCCGGTACTCTCAAGGCAAGATTCAATGTTGAAGGAAATAAGCTTATACATGAGCTTTCGAAGACTCTTGATTTTCCTTTTAAGGAAAACGGGTCTTTAGTCCTTGCGCTCGAAGAGGAAGGAAGAGCAGGGATCGAAGAGCTTCTTGAAAGGGGCATATCTAACGGGGTGCCCGGTCTTCGCATACTTGAAAAAGAAGAACTCCTTAAGATGGAACCCAATGTTTCACCAAATGCCGTGTGCGCACTGTATGCTCCCACGGGCGGAATCGTATGCCCTTTTAATATGACGATTGCTTTTGCCGAGAACGCAGCTGACAACGGTGTCAGTTTCAAGTTCGATACCGCTGTGAAAAATATCGAAAAGAAGACCGCAGAGGATGGAGCTGCATATTACAGCCTGGATACGACTGCGGGTGTGATCGAAACTAAGATCGTAATAAATGCAGCAGGCGTTTACAGCGACAGATTCCACAATATGGTTTCCGAAGAAAAGCTCCATATCACTCCGAGAAAAGGACAGTACCTGCTTATGGATAAACAGGTTGGAAACCTTGTTAAGTCCACCCTGTTCCAGCTTCCCTCCAAACTCGGTAAGGGCGTTCTGGTAACGCCTACGGTACACGGAAATCTGATGGTTGGTCCTACGGCTGAAGGAATAGAAGATCCCGAGGATACATCCACAACTGCTGAGGGACTTGAATCTCTCGTAAGAAGCGGTGCAATGTCCGTCAGCAACCTGCCGAGACTTACCATTACTTCTTTTGCGGGACTCAGGGCACATGAAGACGGCGGAGATTTCGTAATAGGTGAGGTAAAGGATGCTTCCGGATTTATAGATGCCGCGGGAATAGAATCCCCGGGACTTACTGCAGCGCCTGCGATAGGCAGGTATGTTGCGGAGATTGCAGCAGGCAAACTCGGCGCAGAGCTTAAGAAAGATTTCCTCGCAGTCAGAAAAGGAATCCCTTCCATGGCACTTGCCACGGATGAAGAAAGAAAACAGCTTATCGCATCGGATCCTTCATATGCGCATGTTGTTTGCAGGTGCGAGACGGTTACCGAAGGCGAGATCAAAAATGCCATAAACAGAACACTGGGTGCACGAACAGTTGACGGTATCAAGAGAAGAACCCGTGCGGGAATGGGCAGATGCCAGACCGGATTCTGCCTGGCAAGAACAATCCCTCTCCTGGCACAGGCTCTGGGAGTGGATGAAGAAGAGATAACCAAAAGCGGCACAGGTGCATATTACATAAACGGCAAGATCAAAGACAGTCTTTAAGGAGCGGATATGGCTGATAAAAAGACAGATCTCATAATCATAGGCGGCGGACCTGCGGGACTTGCCGCAGCGGCTTCGGCGAGAAAAGAAGGACTGCAGGACATCCTCATACTCGAAAGGGATACAAGGCTTGGCGGTATCCTGAATCAGTGCATACATAACGGATTCGGACTTCACACCTTCAAGGAAGAATTAACCGGACCCGAATATGCCGCACGCTTTATAGAGCAGATAGAGGATGAAAAGATTCCCTACATGCTTGATACCATGGTCATTGATATATCCGCAGAAGAGGATGGAAGCAAGATCGTTACGGCCATGAATCCTGAGGAAGGACTGTTTACCGTATCCGCAAAAGCAGTGATCCTGGCCATGGGGTGCAGGGAAAGACCCAGGGGAGCACTTAATATTCCCGGATTCAGACCTGCAGGAATATATTCTGCCGGTACCGCCCAGTACTACGTAAATATCGAAGGACGCATGCCCGGTAAGAAGGTTGTTATCCTGGGCTCCGGTGATATAGGACTTATCATGGCAAGACGCATGACCTATGAAGGTGCAAAGGTTTTGTGCGTTGCGGAGCTTCAGCCTTATTCCGGCGGACTTAAGAGAAATATCGTCCAGTGCCTTGATGATTTCGACATTCCCCTTCTCCTCAGTCACACAGTTGTAGACATCAAGGGTAAAAAGAGAGTTGAAGGCGTTACCATCGCAGAAGTGGATGAAAACAGAAAGCCCATACCCGGCACGGAAGTTTTCTATGAATGTGACACTCTGCTCTTATCCTGCGGACTTATCCCCGAAAACGAACTGTCCAATAAACTGGGTGTAAGCATGAATCCCGTGACAAACGGTGCATTCGTAAATGAAAGTCTGGAGACTTCGGTGCCCGGAGTGTTTGCGTGCGGAAATGTTCTCCATGTTCATGATCTTGTTGACTATGTATCGGGAGAAGCTGCGACAGCCGGTAAGAATGCGGCGGCATATATCCGAGGTAATTCTGAAGATGACGGATATGTCATAAATATCAAAACCGAAAACGGAGTAAGATACAGCGTTCCCTCAACCGTAAGAACCGGACACATGCCCGATACACTCACCGTGAGATTCAGAGTGGGCAATGAATATCGAAACACTAACCTTGCGGTTTACCTGGACGGAAAGCAGCTGATGAAGCTTCCCAAGAGAGTAATGGCACCCGGCGAAATGGAACAGATCATTCTGGTAAAGAGCAAAGTATCGGAGATACTTAAAGAATCCGCTTCTTCGGAACACGAAGTGGTTATAAGAGTGGAGGACTGATCATGGAAACACGTGAACTGACCTGCATAAGATGTCCCATAGGCTGCCACATAACCGTGGAGATGGAAAACGGTGAGGTAAGATCCGTTACCGGTAACTCATGTCCCCGCGGTGAAGAATATGCATCAAACGAAGTAACTCATCCCGTAAGAACCGTTACAAGCCTCGTCAGACTAAAAGGCGGAAAAAGACCTGTTGTATCTGTTAAGACCCAGGGTGACGTTCCCAAGGAAAAAATGATGGACGTCATAAAGGCACTTAAAGAAACGGAACTTACCGCACCTGTAAAAATAGGCGACATAGCCGCTGAAAATGTGGCGGGTACAGGTGTTAACGTTATCGTTACTTCAAACGACGATTGATACGGAGAAAGCATATGGGCGAAAAATATATTCTTGCACTCGATCAGGGAACTACCAGTTCCAGAGGGATCATATTTGATAAAGATGCACGCATAAAAGCGATCGCACAGAAAGAATTCGACCAGTATTATCCTCAGCCGGGATGGGTAGAGCATAATCCCAGAGAGATATGGTCATCCCAGATATCCGTTGCAAGAGAGGCGATGGCTAATATGGGCATAGATGCATCCGATATCGCTGCCATAGGCATCACCAATCAGAGAGAGACCACCATAGTGTGGGACAAAGAAACCGGTGAGCCTGTTTACAACGCCATCGTATGGCAGTGCAGAAGAACCGCTCCCATGATAGATAAGATAGTGGAAGCAGGCCGCACTGATATGATATCCGAAAAGACCGGTCTTGTTCCCGATGCATATTTCAGTGCAAGCAAGATCGCATGGATACTCGATAACGTGGACGGAGCAAGAGAGAAAGCAGAAAGCGGTAAGCTGATCTTCGGAACCGTAGATACCTGGCTCATATGGAATCTAACGGGAGGAGAGGTGCACGTAACCGATTACACAAATGCCGCCAGGACTATGCTCTTTAATATCCATACCCTTAAGTGGGATGAGGACCTCCTGAAGCTGTTTAATATCCCTGCGTGTATGCTGCCCGATGTAAAGCCCAGCAGCATAATCTACGGTTATACAAGCGAGAAGGTTATGGGTGGACGCATACCTATAGCCGGAGCTGCCGGAGACCAGCAGGCTGCACTCTTCGGACAGTGCTGTTTTGATAAGGGTGATGTTAAGAATACGTACGGAACAGGATCGTTCATACTGATGAACACCGGAAGCGAGCCGGTTGCATCTTCGAACGGACTTCTCACTACCATGGCCGCATGCACTACGGATAAGCCTGAGTATGCGCTGGAAGGCTCAGTATTTGTGGCAGGTGCTGCGGTCCAGTGGCTTCGCGACAGTATGAGAATGGTAAAGAGCGCGGCCCAGACGGAGGAATATGCCGACCGTGTTAAGGACAGTGCCGGAGTATACGTAGTTCCTGCATTTACCGGAATGGGAGCTCCCTATTGGGATCAGTATGCCCGCGGAACCGTATTCGGAATTACCAGAGGATGCACAAAAGAGCATTTCATAAGAGCTACACTTGAGTCCATAGCATACCAGTCCTATGACGTGATGAAGGCCATGGAAGAGGATCTGGGACAGCCGCT
>JAEEGL014664376.1_pt1 | contig 11636 bp, 12 predicted proteins | sample 9134231 | NCBI WGS metagenome assembly JAEEGL01 (sample SAMN16246548, study PRJNA631951) | gut metagenome | biome: gut microbiome; feature: rumen; material: fiber-attached | host: Bos | place: Iran: Karaj | collected 2018-10 | reverse complement strand
ATGCCGTTTCCGAAGAACTGCCGGTATTCGTCTTCCTTATGTTCCGGCATATTAAAGCTTCTCATTACATAATTCATGGATATTGTAAGGTCTTGCAATGTATCCAAAACAGTGCCATCCATATCAAATATTACGGTATTTTTTCTTTTCATTACTGTACCTGTAAAAATTATGTAATAACCATCTACATTATATATTTTATGATAACAGTTATATTATATCATTTAATATACATTTCCTTTAGTAATCTTACTTGCCCCTCTACTTATATATATCCGTTTTTAGGGAAAATCTTTCATTTAAAAACAAGTTCAATTGAAAAGTTAATTTCTACCCCCTTTTATAAGCTATCGTTACTCAAAGCTCTTGATTTCATTCTTCATAGTATTGCTCCTTTCAACGCCTAAAGAGGTCCGTATAGCTTATAAGGCTATGTCACCAATACTCAATGAACTTTGATCTTACTATCTTAAAACCTTTACTTTAGCCTGTTTTTGGTAAAATGCTACTCCATAGCATAGTATCTGCTCATAACCGGGGGCACCTTCAGCATACTTTTCATCTATGATCTGTTTTATTGCCTTATCGCAATCCTTATCCAGATCAGATTCCCTATCGGATTTCTTCGCTTCTATGATGATAGCCCTGCGATTTCGCCTGTCTTTTAAGAATATATCCGGTCTTCCAAGCCCCTTTTCCTTATTGGACTCAACACTATATCCTCTTCCTACAAAAACCCCGGCGAGGAATGCATGATAATAATCCTCATGATAATCATTGTAGCTAATAGTATTCCACAACAAATCGGATACGATCTCAGTCGCACGCTCTTCATCACTATCCCATAAAGAATTTAGAAGTTCATTTATTGAATCTGTATTAACAGTTTCATTAAAATATCTGACTACTGTATCTTCGAATATTGATGCAATCTCTTTATTCGGGATTTTAAGGGAAACCATATCATCGTCCTCTTCAGGATCCGCCTTGGTAATATATCCCGTCATCAGAAGAACGCTCCACAAATTATCCTCTGATGAATGCAGCGTATCATATGTCAGTTCATCCGAAATAGACTGATTGATCTCGCCACCATTCAAGAGCTTTTCAAACTTATCCGCAACATCAAAATCCGTGCGCTTTACAAAAGTAAGCAGGATTCCGTTATGACTGGTATTCTTCCAGTAATTCTTTGGTCTTGCATCCGGATATTTCCGAAGCTCCGAAAGAAAATTGATTACATCCCACGGACAATAAACAAAGTTGTTTCCGAATACATATCCATCGTACCATTCCTTTATGGTATCTTTCCTCTTACTTCTGTCTGCCGCAGCAAGCATGGCATTTACTTCATCATCGGTGAATCCAAAATATTCTGAAAAGTTCTTGTCTACCACAGAGTAGGATGCAAAATTATTTGTGCCTGTAAAGATGCTCTCTTTTGCAATCCGAAGGCATCCGGTGATCACTGCAAACTGAAGAAACTCATTATCTTTAAGAGCAGTGCTCATGATACCCTTTATAACATCAAGCATCCTGGAATAATAACCGTTCTTTGCAGTATCCTTCTCGCTCGCCTTTGCAAGAGGAACATCATATTCATCGACCAAGAGAATAACTTTTTTTCCATAAACAATACTCATCATACGCATGAGCGTTTTTAGGGAATTCTTTATATCAGATTTTTTTCCTGATTCAGACTTCAGCCTCCGAAATGCCTCCCTGTCATCTTCATCTACAACATCCGTATCAATTGCATCAGCAAGGTCCTTACAAATGTCCGCAAGCCTGACCCCCAACATATCGTAGGCATCAGTGAATTCTTCTGCTTCAACATCCTTGAAAGAAACAAACAGCACCGGATACTGATTCATCCACTCCTTGCAAAAATCGCTATGTTTTGTTATCGCAAGCCCTTCAAATATGCTCTCGCTATCCTTGCGTATGCTGAAGAAATTCTCCAACGTACTCATCATGAGCGTTTTCCCAAACCTGCGAGGCCTGGTAAAGAGCGTCACCTGATTATCGGTATCATTAACAAGCTCATAAATCAGTTCCGTTTTATCAACATAATAATTACCTGATTCTCTGAGTGCTGCAAAATCAGATTTTCCGACGCCCACCTTAAAATCCATACAATAACCTCCTCCCGAGGGATACATCTGATACAATGCTATTATAGCATTTCCAACCGGAATATTCCGTCTCAGTTTGATAAGTATAGTATAATCTATATTATAAACCATTCGGCACCTTACAAAAAAGACCGGGAGCAGGATATTGGCTCTTATTTTTAGGATCAAATGACTTATAAACAGTCTTCTTGCCATATAATCCTCTCCAACAAATACCAGATCTAACGAACCTTATATTTAATGTAAAGGAGAATGAAAAATATGAATTACTACCTTGTAGATTTTGAGAATGTAAAAATAGACGGCTTAAAAGATATGAAAGGTGTTGGTGAAGGTGACTCAATGATCATCTTTTATTCCGAGAACTGCAAAAGCATCACGCTGGATGTTATAGACAGCATTATGGCATTAAAGCTCGACTATAGCAGCTTCAAAGTTAAAGTCGGATCCAAGAATGCGCTTGACTTCCAGCTTACCTCCTATCTTGGGTATCTGATCGGGAAATATGGTTCTGATGCTGTATATCATATCGTGTCCGAAGATAAGGGCTTTGCATTTGTGGCTGATTTCTGGAAAGAACAGAATATAAATGTGGACTGCATTTCTTTAAAAAATCCTGCTCCTACTAAAAAGAAGGAAGCTGTAAAGGCAGAACCCAAGAAAGCCGAAGCTAAAAAGACCACTTCTGAGAAGAAAAAGAACAAGATTCCTAATGAAAATCTTGCTACATTGGATGAAATAATAGCTCTGATTGACAAGAAAAATCAACCAGAAGCAGTCCTTAAGATATTCAATCAGTATAAGTCAAAAACAGCAATCAACAACGCACTGGTCAAACTGTTCAAGGGTACAAAGAAAGCCGGAGAGATATATAAAATGCTTAAACCCCTAATACAGTCCAAAAACAAGTCATAAGGGCCAGGATTACCAGATTATACCTAAAACACCCAAATAGGTAATCCCGCATTCACAAATCTTTTACACCAAAAGATACAGTAATATTATTATCCGGAAAGGAAACAAATTTCTCTGTTTCTACAGTAAAGAAACTATCCGAAATCAAATCAAAATTAGATATAAGGGAAATCCCCGGTAAAGAGGATAAAGAAGAAAATAAACTTATAACAGTGAGAAGATGGATTTTATGGAGAAAAAACAGACGGGCGTTTACACCGGCTCACCCCGGATAAGCATTTAAACAGGCGGCATCACTGCCGCCTGCCCACAGATTACTGTATTATCAGCTTTAGGCTTTCATTCGTCCCCGTTCTCCATCTGCAGCTTCTTCCGTACAGATAAAACCTGCTTAAGGGGTAGCCGCAGAAATCAGAGATAGCCTCAGGCGTCCTGCCGGACTGAAGCAGAGGATATTTTTTAGTTTTCGGATTATATCGGATCAACTCACTGCTGGATGACTTTTCCCTGCTGTTCATCATAAAACATGACATTATCCTCAGTGAAAAAATTCAATTTAATATTTCCGGTATTTCTGTCCTCCTCAAAAATATAGCAGAACACCGGGCAATCTCCCATAAGGTTTTTGTCATTATGCATAGCAAAAAGAACCCTGTCGTTTTCAGACTTACTTCCGTAAGGAGCATATTCATTAGGTGACAGCTCAATATGTCCCCATTGATTTTCGTCCACAAAAGCATAACCAAATGAATCAAGATAATTCTCAAACTCCCCTATTGTTTCATAGGTATAGCCCGTTGGTTCCGAATAGATAAATCCTCCCGGATACCAACAACCGGCAGAAGAATATACACCCTTCATCGGATCACATACTGATATATCCAGAACAGGAAGGTCTCCCAGTCTGACATGATCTTCTGAGGTTTTCGAAATCACAAGGTACAGTGCAAATCTGTTTGATGAACCAAGGTTATTATATACAGCGTCGCTAACCTCAAAAAATCCTTCAGAATTTACTTCTATCTTCTTTACCGGAAAGACCTTGAGAGTGTTTCCACCTTTTGAAAAAGATTCCGTATCTATATCGCTAAAATCGTATTCAGAGCCGTATTTAGCAATAAACTCATCTAATGTAAGATATCCGCCTCTCTGAAATACTGTATCCAGAATCTGAACTTTGCCGGAACCTAAATCTGCATCCAGAATCTCCTGTGACGGTTCAAACGATAATTCAACCTTTTCCTGCTGTTGATTCTCAACAGCATCGGCATTCAATACGTCCTCATCGCCTGCTAAGACTGCATCCGCAACCTCCTTAGCTTCCTCCTCCGTCATACCCATCTCCTGATACTGTGCAACTGCTTGATTTTTCTCATTATTACCACATCCGGCAACGCTGAGCGTAACAGCTCCCAGCAGAAATAAACTTGTGATTTTTCTTTTCATACTTACACAAACTCCTTTCACACATTCAACTGACACAAAATGAAACATAGTAAATATACCCCCCCCCCAGAAAAAATCAAGTCCTGATTTATCTTTCAGTGTTTTCATTTTTAATGACCGAAGCTAAAAACAGATAGGATGTAGTTTGAGATATAGTATGAGGTCAAGTCCGTGTAAAGTCCACATAAAAATGCGGGACCGTAGTAGCTCCGCATCTTTATATTATTGTTGCTAATATATAGTTCCTTATACTAATGTTTTTGCTCCACGGAACAAATCAAGTCATTAAATAAACGGTATTATGATTTTAATAATTAGAAGCATAAAGAAACCTAATAACATTAAAAATCCTATAACAACACCTCCTACTATGGGACCAACTATAGGAGCAAGCAAATCGATAACCAACTTAACTATTAATATTGTCGCTATAACACCTGCAATAAATATGATTCCAATACCAGCAATGATGGCTAATAATATTTTCCAAACAGAACCAGATTTCTTCTTTCCTGCTTTAGATTCCTCATATATAGACTCTTCATATAACGAATTATCATAAGTATTATATATTGGTTCATCTGAACCTGATAAACCCATTGTGCTCTGTCTCATTGTAGCTGTTGCTGTCATATCCTTTTCCTCCTTGGTGGTAACCCCTTTTATTATCTTCAGCGGCTTTCCGCTTTTCCTTTGCTTTATGATTCTATTATATGTACCGGAACCATAATAATATATAACCGGTGCAGCATATCGAACGCCTATAATTTGCTTTTTTTTGCCAATAAAAAAAGAGATCCGTAAAGCTTTATACGCTCCAGATCCCTTTTGAAGGAAATATACCCAGTACCATGCATCTGAGCGGAAATACCGGGCTAAAGCAACAACAACACACAGTAGTAGAAAGGAGTCTACTTTTTGCAGGCTGGCTCTATTTTTCTCCTACCTGCTCAGCTCAGATGCATATCAATATATTTATAACCACAGCCCTTAACAGGAGATAGCCATTCTCAGGTCACTATGGTATCTATTGTCAAATATACGCTTTCCGGGACCTTTTTCTCGGAGCTTTGATACATTTTTTACGCCTATGCTCTTGGCATGTTTCGGATCCCTATCGATTTTCTCAATTAATCTGCATAAACAGACTCTTTCATGCACTGTCATAAGCCTCTCATCCTCTCATTTAATGCCTGTTTTCAGACTTCCACGAAATCAGCATCTTCTACAAATTCATAATCACCATCGCTTGAATTTGCAGGAGTATTTGATGAACCTACTGTTTCAAACAGTCTCTTTATAAGTACAATGGCTACTGATATATCCGTAACTGTTCCTATAAGGAGTACCGCCAGATCATCAAGCTGTCCAAGTCCTATTGCAACATCAGGGATTATATCAAACGGTAAAATAGCGTATCCCAGGGCAAACAATGTAGCACCGGCACCGATAGCTATAGGAACAACGGGGCTCTTCTTCTCATTAATCATTTCATTCTTCATAATAGTTTCTCCTTTCAATGCTGTAATGTGTTTTGTGTGTTTTTTGTTTGTTGCTTTGCTTTATGGCTTAAGTATATGGCTTCAGAGGCTAATAATATATATTTGAACCGGCGGGTTATTCGCTTTTATTTTTCGGATTAGGCGAATTATAAACGGACTATATATTATTCGGATCACTAAACGAAAAAAAAAGAACGAACCCGATAACTCAGGCCCGTTTCTTACTATATCCTTAAGGTTCTTCCGCTTACAGGTGTACAAGCTGTTCACACTTTACTGTTCCGGATAAACTGTTATAGTTATTGTTTCTTCCTCACCACCACCATAAACCACCCGACAGGTTATATCATAACCATCTTCTGTTAGTATACTTGCGTCTCCGCTGAAATATATCAAACCTAACGGTCGAAACTTTCACCCCCCTTTCCAAACCATTTTCCTTAACCTTAACCATCTATTTTTATCCCTCTACTTATATACAGAGATTTGCTCCGAAAAATATCGAAACTTTTCAAAAACTTTTCAAAAAAAAATAACAGAGGGTGTTATTTTTCTTTACACTCCCTGTTATATGGTTAAATAACCGCTGCTGCATATCATCACTGCTCTTTAACCGATATACTTTCCGTAATAAACAATATATACGGAATTAAAATACATCTGCCCATATAGCAAATATTCTTCCAGCTCACGAAATTCGTTCTATAACCCATGATTCACGGATATGTTTATAGAGGCACTTTGCATCTCCTTCCTCATAAATATCATATGAAGGCTCATCATCCTGCTCCATAGTGCCATAAGGATCAACCACACAGATTCTTCCTGTATATTCATAACCTTGGGAATCCTTAAACCTTACTATTCCTCCCATACTGTATTTAGGCGGATTAAGTATTTTTCTTATCCGGATCGCACTTTCCCTGACATCCATTTCGACAACCTGCCCATCTACGAGGATATCATAAAAATACACCCCATCTGCATCCTGATGCACTGCTGCTATCTCGCCGGAAACCTTATACAGAAATTTTATAATGAATACCGGATCACCTGCTTTGAATTTGGGTTCAGCCATATTTGCTTCCGCCATCCTTCCTATTGTTTTCCCTGTATAATAACTCTGTCAAACATCCTGTAGTTGCGATCGTCCGGTGGCGGACAGTATACAGCAAACTCAATGTTCTTGAATGCATATAGATATTCATCTATCACATTATAGGAAGCGCTCGCTACCACTTCAGGATCATTCTGAAATGCACCACAGCCGAATGCGCCAAGGATTACGGTATCGCATCCTTCAGCTATAGCAACGTCAAGTATCCGTCTGAGCCTCTTTTCATGTATCTGCTTAAGCTCTTCATTCTTAAGTACCACCTGGCTGTTTCCGTCACCGGTGTTATAGTCGTTGCTCGGCTTGCTGCGGAGGTTCGGTGCAGCACAGGTTATTACATCCACATCATACCATTCAGACTCCGGCATAAGCTTTGGCGAAGCGTTATCCGTTTTGAAAACAGTAACACCGGGTGTATAAATGATGTCATCATTGTGGATCGGATTATGTGCATTCCTATGGGGCTGATAGAATCCGTCCCACATGCCAGGTGTATTCAGGCAGAAATACAGCCCTGAGCACCTGCAAAGACACTCCTCCTGTGCACCTGCGCCGCTTACCACTCCACCTCCCGGATTAGAGGCAGACGCAAAATTATGCACAGCCACATGGCAATCCTGGTAACCTGATGCAGCCTCATAGCTTCTCTTCTTTGATACGACCACCTTTGCCGGTTCATCATAAATATTTTTATCCGGTTTCTGCAGTTCATCTCCCTCAAGGATCAGTTTCTGTCCTGCAACCGCCTTCTTTATAGATTCCGAAAGCTTTTTATTCGTCTTGCATAACTTTTCTGTATCCTTGAATACCGCTACATTTTCTTCTCTTCCCATGGTCTTCTCCTCGCTTGTCTCTTATCAATTAGAGTTAACCACACCCTCGTTTATGGATACTACCAGTTCCTTTATCTTCTTATAATCCGGCTCTTCAGGAAGCGATGAGTTATTGGCAGCATAAGCCAGCCTTTTTTCATACCCGTCTACCATATCGAAGAACTCCGGAAGAACCTCATTGTTTTCATTTATATACTTACCGTTTCTTATTTCCATAAGCATATCATGTTCTTTAACTCTGTGCGTGATGATCTGCTCTTTTTCGAGGATATCAAAACACATAAGGTACAGCCTCACAAGATGCATCATGTGTTTACCTATCTTGTCATGTTCCAATGCCTTCTGATTACGCTTACCGAGCTTCCCATACGAGGTGACAGTGTTCTTCATCTCATTCCAAAGGTTACACCAGTCTCTAAGAGGATAATGAGTCATCTTTACATCCATGTATATTTCTGTATCATAATTTTCCTGTTCCGATTTATCTATATAAAGCTTTATTGCATCAGAATCATAATGCGTATATTCAGAGGCAAAATGTTCTTCCATAAATTCAAGTGTCTTAAGGATATGCTTTTCAAGTCCGGCCTGCGACATAGAATGTGCAGATTTTTGATTCAGGCGGTACAACTGTGCATTGGCATATCCTCCAAAGGACTTAACACACTTCCTTGACAAAAACAGACCGGAATTATCAACAAGCAGCCTGCCTTCTTTTGAAAGGTACAGATACTGGTCATCATCAAGTCCAAGCATTTCTATGGTATTTGGGTTGACATTGCATAAAAGAGAAATGAGCTTATTCATAGAATAAATCGTAGTATCTGTCTTTTCATCAACCACCTGCTCGAAAGGTTCGGAAAAGATACCGCCTGTTAATAATTCTTCTTTGCTGTTCAGACAGACACCCCTTATATCAATATCTGACTTTTCAGTGTTTGTCCCATAGGCATATGATCCCCCAAGGGCAAGCATTGTTATGCTTTCGCCCAACACTATACCGTCTTCTGTATTCTTTGTTTTTCCACCTGGTGCCAGATGTTCTTCCTGTCTTAAAAAATCGTATGCATCCGTCGTAAGGATTTCCTTTATAGCTTCGTACATGCTTTTCTCCTCAATGTCTATAAGATTTCCTGTTTACTATGATCTCCGATGCATAATATCCCGGTTCCTTAAGTACGCTCCCGTCAAGCTCCTTATCTGAATTAATAGCAACTGCTTCAAGTGTCATAAACAGTCGCTTATTGATATCCTTTTCAAGAGACAATAACCGCTTTTGCTCTAACATCAGCGCTATCAGAGGATCAAGAGAATTTATATGGGATTCATGGATATAGAGATGGTTTAATTTAACCAAGGAGGCAATAAAACTCATGTCATATATATTCTCCCCGGAATAAATATATAGCTGTCTTAAGTTGACCATCTCACTTATAAAGCCATAATCGTCCAGATCACATCCTATTACAAGATTCTCTATTTCATCAAAATCTTTAATGCCGCTTATCTCATCAGCAGTCACGCACTCATCCGGAACACGAAAGTTATAACAGTTTCCATCATGCCTCCATGGAAAGCCATACGAACAATGTTTTGGATCTTTCATTTCTTTATCTATAAGTATCTTTCTCATCTGTTCTCACCTTCATCAGTACATATACTTTTCAACCAATGTTTTCCTATCTTTTTCTATCTGGTAATACTTATCATCTGTTTCATCATACCCAAGTAACAGGAGCTTTCCACCATTATATACGGTACCGTCTATATAATAATGGCGCTCTCCATCATAATAGATATCATGAAAATCAGGATTACCTGATATCGAAGAGGTGCCGACATGCCCTGCTATTATGGTCTTTATAAAACGCCCTGTAGTATGAGGATACTTCCACAGCATATTTCCCGTTCCTGACCATTTCCATTGTGTACCAGCACCTTCATTAACTCCAGCATGGACAAATATCTGAGTATCTGTCTCATAATATGCAGGAAGGTCACTAAGCCAGTTTACAATATCACCTGATGTCTCCATTATCATCTTTACGGCAGTAGTGTTGATTTCTGTAACATCAGCTTTCTTTGCTATCCTATTGAACTCATTCATCTGTTCATCAGATACAAGGGTATTAAAGGTAATACCGCCCTGTTCCAGATCAGTCTTAAGCCATAGGTCAAGCGTACATGCAACCATGAAACGATTCTTAATGTTACTATACTCATTTATCCATGTAAGGAACATTGACTCATGATTGCCTTTGAGGACTATTACCTTATCCTTCTCATGCTTATTCTGAAGATCATAAATATACCGTAATACCTGCCCAGACATAGGACCATAATCCATATAATCACCACAGAAAACAATCCTATTGTCTCCGGACAGGTCAACATACTTCATATTTACAAGAAGATCATCATAACAGCCGTGTATGTCACTCATGGCATAGATCATATATGTCAGTCTCCCATTACCTCAAGATACTTAACAGGAACACTATCCGTAAGCCATACTCCACTTACAGACTTATAAAAAACAATCCCGTCACGATACATTTCACCTGACTTTACTTTAAGTATCACAAGCTTGCCGTGTCTCTTTCCCACAGCTTCAGCCTGCTCTGTAAACTCGGAGAGATGAACAAACTGTCTGCTCATCTTCTTTAACCCCTGTTCCATTATGCTGTCAAGAAACCGTGTAGCAGTTCCATGATAAAGGATCTCCGGAGGTGTCAGCACCTCATACTCCATATCCACCTTTACGGAGTGTCCATGCACAGCCCTGATTTTCTTTCCATCCTCAGAAAACTCATATCTCTGCTTATCAGGTGCAAATGCCATCCGATGAAGCATCTCTTCCGTAATCTCATACTTAGGACTTACTTTCTTTATAAGCTCCTCAACATCAGTCCAGCCATGCTCATCAAGTATCACACCGGCTTCTTCCGGGTGGTGCCTTAACAGCAGGGAAACATATTTTCCTGCCTTTACTAAATCTGTACTCATAATCTTTCTTCCCCTCGTTGCTAATTAATTCCTGTATATCCGGTTCGTTCGATTATTTCCTGTCCTTCTTCAGAAAGAATCCACTCCAGAAGATCGTGAAGATACGGATTATCATTATCTGAACGGTATATCGCATAGAAATCCGTTACTATGGGATAGCTTCCGTCTTTTATATGCTCCGTATCCGGAGATACCCCGTTAACAGAGAGCATCCTAAGTCAACCAGTAATTCAAGCATATCACTCATCACATCACCCTATTTAGTTTTTAAATATAGCTTTCCTATCTTTCTATCTTACTATACTAACACAGCTTTATTGTTTCATCATATACCAATGTTTACAAGCTGCGCAGAAGCATCAATATACCAAAAACAAATTGATCATTCAATGATTTAGGGGCTAAATGTCAAATTTTTGCATACTTTTAGACCTTTATTAAGGGTGCGGCCTTATCATAAGTCAAACTGGAATATATTCCCATTTATAGAATCAGTTTTTTTCTCACCGTATATGTATTGCCGGACAGTTCAAAAATTTCAAAGCCAGCCTTTTCATATAATCGTAACGGTCCGGTAAAAGCCATTTCCATATTCTGTCCATCCTTTACCGGATATGCTTCAACATATTTGTATCCTTCGAGCTTTGCATCATCACATATTCTACGTAAAAACTGCGTTGCAATT
>JAEEGL013294987.1_pt1 | contig 11636 bp, 9 predicted proteins | sample 9134231 | NCBI WGS metagenome assembly JAEEGL01 (sample SAMN16246548, study PRJNA631951) | gut metagenome | biome: gut microbiome; feature: rumen; material: fiber-attached | host: Bos | place: Iran: Karaj | collected 2018-10 | reverse complement strand
GTACATTTTTTGAGGAATAGTTTTCCTCTGCCCGTCAGTAAAGTCTGGAACCTTTAATCTGATGTAAGTTGGGCAGAACGAGGAACGTTCCATCTTTTTGTATTGACTTGCAGTTTCCCCTGACAGGGGAGATTGCATCCATGATACATTCAGATGTGAGCCGTATTTTCATTCTCCAACTTACGGGTTTTCCAGAGCCTACTGACAGGGAATGTCAATAGGCTCACATTTTTTATGCCTTAATCAATAATCTGTTCTTTCGGCAAAGCAAAGCCTTACAAATAATGCCTATCTTTTTTAATCAATAGCATCTAATATATAATAATTACCACGAACAATTAATTATGGCTATTACAAGTAAGAATAAAAGATATTTGGATTTTACTCCCATGCTATTCCATATATTTAACAATGAGTGCTCGCATGTATATTGTTCCGACCGTCTACAACATAATGCAGATGGAACATTTGATATTAGTGCCTATCACTCTGACTATAAAACTCTTGAACCTCGAAAATACACTATTCATTACGACCAGAAAAAACATCGTTTTTATGTCAACCGATACATAAGGTTTAGATATTTCAAAAATGAAATCTTAAATAACAAGCTGTTTTTTATCTCACCTTTGTTATGGAAAGATCCATATGAGACTGTTTTTTTTGAGAATAATATGCAGATTGGTAATGATAAATATAATGTGTGGTGTATTTGTACTACCTATGAAAGCGTGTTTAACGAAGAGTCTGCATGGAAAAGAAGTGGTGTTGGATTGGACATCTGCAATACGGATGACAAGATTGTTAGAGTTTCCTATCATTTTGATAAATTCTGTGAGCTACTTGAACAGATATCTGGATTTTATCAAAACAAAGTTGAATTCTACATTAGCATTATTGATTATTCACAAAGTAAAGATACCCTGATTAAAAAGAATGTAAGTCAAATAAAATCTTTAGACGAATATTTGAATTTGTTGAGCCTCAAACGAAAGGCGTTTTTCTACGAATATGAAATGAGAATATTTGCCGTGGTCAAAGATAAAGACTTCTACAATAATAATGACAAAAATAGCACACGGAATTGTGAAGATAAGGTAAATGAACTGTTTGAAGCTGAATTAGGCAACAATTCTCCACTGAAATTATCAGATGCTGTGTTTTCTGTGACGATGCCTCCTTTGGAACCCTTTAAACGTACAGATGTGCGGTTTGAAATCTACGACAAATTGCAGGATTTGGACAATCTTGATTTAAGAGTTCAACTTAAGAAATTGTTTTCCACACCAAGGATAGTTCAGCAAAGCAGATTATATACAAGTAATCAGGATTCTTCATGGGTTGGAAAGATTATGAAGAATTATAAACAACATGGGGAGGTTAAAATATAAAGATTAAGTGTGATTAATAATTACTTGACTCAAATTCCTGTTCCATTGTAATGCCAATAAATTGAATATCGTCTCGATTTCTGTATTTATTAAAAGATAAGTGATTATTTAAACTGTTTAACACATCATAATTATGAATATAAAAAATTTACTACCATTACTCGTTCTTGTTTCTACCTTGGCAAACGCACAAGACTTGAAAGTCTTCCGTTTGAACACCCCGTCCATCAACATTGACGGAAAAGAATGCAAAGTTGGAGACTCATTTAACAAAGCAAGTAAAATAACATGGAGCGATGCCAAACAAGTTGTCATCGCTAAGGATTCCAGCGGAAAACTTCTTAGGATGTCGTCCGCAGCCGCAGAAGGGAAAAGCGGATATTCCGTGGAAAAGCTGTTGGGACTGCAAAGAACTTATAAGCATTTGTCTTCCAGGACCGTTGAAGATGAAGTAGATGTATCTGGAGAATACATCTTGGACGAAGAAGTTCTGATACCTACAGGTATGGACACAGAGGACGAGTTCAAGATAGAGTTATTATATACAGATGGCGATGAACCGAAATGCTACACACCGACTATCACAAGCGACAAGGCTCATGTTGTCGTCGATAATAATTTGTACATGGGAAAGGAGCCTAAAACGATTAAGGTAAAAATGATGTGCTATCCAAAGGACGACGAGGCTTTTTGTATATCAGACGACATACTCGTTATTCCCTTAGAAGAGGCATTATAAAGTGAAATGACATTGACCACAACGTCAAACATCGTTTTTATTTAAAGATTTACAATCAAATGGGTTTGTTCAGTTTCAATAGAATTAATCGTAAAGTAGTTATAGCGTCTGTTATAACCACTGTCTTACTGATGTTCTTGTGTTACATCATCACAAACCTGGGGTTTTCAATTGACGGTGAAGGTGGATGGGTGTCTAAATTCAACAATAATATTAAAAAGATAATAGGGAAGGACGATGCTCACGTTCCTGACAGCATCTTGCTTGTGAACATCGCCTATGACAAGGAATTGATACCGATAGACGATTCCGACGGATTTCCAATTGGTGAGATTGACATAACCAACAGAGGGGCATTGTTCCAGTTCCTTTCCATACTGGAAAAGCGGAATGACTACAAATACATATTTCTTGACGTTTTCTTTGAGGAAGGATATGATTCACCGAATGACGACAATCTGTTCCCTTTAATCTCAAGAATGAGGGATATCGTAATTCCCAGACACAGGGACGCGAAATTAGGCCACTTGGACCAGTTAAGCAATAAGGCGTATGTTTCCGACTACACCGTCACAAAAAAGTCCTCTTCATTCACAAAATACGAATTACTCACTGACACCTTAAAATCCATTGCGCTGAAAATATACAACGACAGAACAGGAAAGGATATTTCCCGAAAGGGACTGTTTTACTCTGACGGGGGAAGATTGTGCAACTCAACTCTTTTCGCAAAACAAATCATCAACTTCAACTCCCCTTACGATAATGACGGAAACAAAAACTATTATAATCTTTCTGCTGATCTGCTTGCCGACACAGACGAGTTGATGACGACACCGTTGCTGAAAGACAAATACATTTTTATTGGCGCCATGGAACTCAACGATATTCACGGGACTTCGGAAGGGAGCCTGCCTGGTGTCGTGATAACAGCTAATTCATTTCTGTCTCTTACAAAAGGGCAGCACATGATTCCTCTGTCACTGATTGTACTGTTGTTCCTCATTCTCTTATTCATTTCCCTACAGGTTTATTCAGGAAATACCATGGCCTCTCTTATCAGAAAATATATCGAGAAACGAAAATGGAAGTTAAACCCCTATGTCATTTCATATATTGTGTCATGGGTCAGCTATATGTCGCTTCTGTCTGTCGTATGCATTGTGTCATATATGATATATGGTGTGATATATGACATCTTCTTTACAGCCACTATTTTCCAGAACATAGACTTCTTCATCACAAATATATATGACAACAAGAAAAGAAAGACATCCCGTTTCAAGGACTATGTATTGGGACTGATTTTCAAATGACAACAACTGCTCAAAAGCCTGTCATGCTTATGAAATATAATCTAATCTTTGTAATCATATTGGTCTGCAGCTCACTTGCTACGGCACAAAATCATTATATGGACCCTATTCAGGAGATTTATAATGACGTGCTGGACATGTATTCATCTTCAGAAAAAGACTATAAGAGCAGAATAAACCATTCTGCCCAAAGCTTTGTTTCCATTATAGACAGAATCAACAAAGAAGGAGATGCGGGAGATGTGGGAATAATGATAAGAGCATATGAGTCATTCATCAACCTTTTAAAGAAAACAGACCATCTCGAATTGCTTGACACATGGAACAGGAAATTTGCAGAGAAACTTGACTTGGGAGCGAAAAAAGACTTTGTTTTATTCCTTCATTTCATTTCCTCTTATAAGGAAGACAATGACATTGATAAAGGTAAAGCTATCACATCTTTCCAATATAGCGGTGATGCCTCGAAAGGACTTAGTTTTATCAATGATTTTCCGGTCAATTTGGAAGTTCTTTCGCCATATGACCAGGCACGTTTCTACGCCACAAAGGCAGACTTACAGCTTTTCACAGGCAAACATGAGGATTCTTTGGATGATTATGAAAAGGCTTTGGACCTGGTAGAGTCTTCAAAAGGACCAGACTCACCAGAGTATTTGTTGTTCAGACAATTCAAGGAGGTGGCACTTTCCTACCAAAAAAATTACAAGGAAGCACTGGAGTCGGCTTTGGAAACAAAAAGATTAATGGAGTCTTTCAGTGTTACCTATGAGGCATTAGGCCTGACGATCCATGGCTGTGAAAACAGGGAATACGGAAGCCTGTTATCAAGGATAGCCACATATCAGAAACTATTGGGCAATGAGAGTGAAGCACTAAATTTCTATGAAAAAGCATTGGAAGTGTCTTATGACAATTATGACAGTAATTATTATCTTATTGAACCATACCAGCCTGATTGTCTTCCCTCTGACGGACCTTCCGAATATCTTTACAGGAGCACATTGTATAACAAGCAATTACTCGCTGACAATTACTATGGCAATAATGAGAAAGACAAGTCATGCTCTTTATATAAAGAGCTGATTCAGGATTTTAATGAGCAGGCGAACTCTACTGTCAATTTAAAGAAGCTGGACCTAAACTCTTTAAAGGGGGTTATGGAGCCCGTTATCATTTTGTCTCCAAAATGTGCATACAGGTTCCCCGACGATGAGTTAATGCAAGAATATGCATACAATAGTGCGTTGTTGTATAAAAACTTCAGCCTTTCAACCGACAATTTAGTTCTGAAGTTAATTAATGAAGAGTCATTCTCGGCAAAACCAATTTATGACAAGATTGTAAGGCTTAAAGAAGAGCTTGACACCGCGCCGGCTGATCAAAGAGAAGCAATTGCTGAAGAGATTAGCCAACTCAACGAGAAGCTGCTCGTCGAGTTGGACTTTTCAACATATGGTTCCGTTATTAACTCGGACTGGAAAGATGTGCAGGAACATCTGTCAGACAGTGAGATGGCAATTGAATTCATGCTTACGACTGACGAAGATGGTGAGAAAATATACCTCGCAAATATCTTGAAATCATCTGGATGTCCGCATTCAATTGTGTTATGCAAGGAAAAAGAACTTTTAGCAATAGTGGACCTGTACACTACACCATTGGTTCACAACTTAATCTGGATGCCGCTGAAGGAACAGATGAAGGATATAAAGACCGTGTTTTTCTCACCGACAGGACTGATTCACAAAATTGCGATTGAATATGTTCCTGGAGAAGACAGTGTCAACATGAATAAGAAATTCACAATGTGTAGATTGTCTTCAACGAAAGAAATAATAAACAGTAAGTTAAACACACAAAGTGATGGCATTAACGTTGTGTATGGGGGCATACGATTTGATATTGACTCTGGTGGTGAATTAAAGGAGAGCGATTTGTTGGATGATGTACGGCAAGACACAAGGCTGAGGGCTGGAGTAAACTACCTGCCACAGACTTTGATTGAACTTCAAAACGTTGAGAAAATATTAAAGGACAAAGGAGACGTCCTGTCTTACTCTGACAAGGACGCGACCGAAGAATCTTTCAAGAATCTTAGCGGTAGAAAGGTGAATATAATACATGTTGCAACACATGGATTCTATGTGCCGAAACACAGGAAATCATCAATTTCAAGACTATTGAAGAATCCGTTCAACTCATTAGAGGACCAGTCTTTGAATCGGGCCGGACTGCTTATGGCTGGCGCCAACAACACATTGGAGCAAAAGGCGAAGACGGGAACCGAAGACGGGATTCTTACAGCCAAGGAGCTGTCACTGCTGGATCTCAGCAAAGTTAATCTCGTGGTGCTCTCGGCATGTGAGACGGGATTGGGCGATCTCACTGACGAGGGGGTCTTTGGTCTCCAGAGAGGTTTGAAGAAGGCTGGTGTGAAGACTATTATGATGAGTTTGTGGGAGGTGGATGATGAGGCCTCACAAATATTGATGAGTACTTTTTACAGGAATTATTGTGATGGATTGTCCAAACGTGAAGCATTTTATCAATCACAAGAATATCTTCGTACCATCCAAAACAAGAAATTTGACGAACCTCGTTACTGGGCTGCATTCATTATGCTTGATTCTTTTTAACTGACAATAACTTATTATTACTAAAAGATTTTTATTATGAAAAGATTATTTTTATCATTTTGCACGTTATGTGCTAGCATATCTGTTTCTCAGGCACAAATTAAAGAAATTACTAATTTTGCAGATGTGCAATTACAATTTGACATCGTTGATACATTTGATAAAAACTGGATGGATGCTATTAATAATATTTATTTATATAATAATAGAGTTGAATATTCTAAAGAAGTTGCCCCCTACCCATATAAGAACGGAAGGATATTGTCTGGAAAGTATAAAAGTTCTAATGCAGCTTTTAATGAATATGTCAACCAACTCAAGAGCTACAAAGACAAAAAATACAAATTTGTTAAGACTGTAAAAATAAATCCAGTTCCCGAAGGTATTGACCGAACAGATAAGGGATTACTTTTTGTTAGCGAAGAGAATGATACAATACTGTATTGGTATAGTGTATTATGTTCCAGTCTTGTGGAGGAGGGGGTTGAATTTACTCCATTGAATGTGGTCTCTGAAATTGATGATGATGACAGCGACAATTCTGGATTGACCTCAAAAAAAGGAAAAAAAGTAATTGACGAATTGGAAGATTTTATACAAAAGTTAGAAAACACTTATTCTATTGATGAGGATGAACTAAATAATTTAGAAGAAGAGTTTGAAAAAATAATCAGCAAATATTCAGATATAAGCGAAGATGATTATTCAAAATCAGATTTACGCAAACTAGAGAAAATGGTTGAACGAATTGCAAAAGAGATTAAAAGATTAAGAAAGAATAATTAACCCATATAAAAAAGAGCTGTTTAGTCCATTGATATATTTTATTTTATGGAATTTGTGAGCAAATGAGAGTTTTGTGTCATATGTATATTTTTGCAAGCAGATTCCTGAACTAAAGATAATATATGTTTTAATTCAGCCACGAAACATTTTCTAAGATTCGTGGCTGATATAGATACAATGGTAAAACAACTTGCTTATTATCGGACGTTATTTGTTCTAGAATCCAACAACACACTTTATTCGAATGTTCAGAAAAACAAATACGATTATCTGAGGATTTTCGAATTTTAAAAAAACAACAAATTTGATTGTCACATCTTAATTAACGTAAGTTCGACGAACTATAGAATAAAATAAGCTGGTTATCTAAAGTCCTCTTCAAACAAATACATGGTTTCTTTGAGAATAAGCAATATGTGGATATGGCACCCAATAGATTTACTATGAAGTTGTCAAATAATCAGTGCCTTGAGTGCTCTCCCTGTGCTATGTTCTTCAACTCATCATGATGGTTTCAATAATAGTATTCCTAAGCAAAAGTCTGTCATACAAGCTCATCAGAGCCCCTTTCAAATTACTTTTGAGCTTTGTTATCAGTTATAAAGAGTCAACCAACAACTGTATTTATTATTAATTTGACATTGTTTATTAACACATACAAAGTTACCAAAAAAATCCGCTACCGATTTTCTGAATCATTTGGAAAAATAAAAATGAGACTACTTTGAAAAGTATAGCGACTTTATAAATAGTCACTTTCATGTTTAACTGTTAAATTTTTTATTTATGAAAAAAAATGTTTTATTCGCATTGCTATGCACAGTTATCTGCTTATGCTTTATTGCCTGCAAAGGCGGAGACAAGAGAGAAGAAAAGCAGGGTGGTGAAGAGAATGTGGCACCAAGTCATCTTTCACAAATTAAGCCCGAGAATATCATTCTGCCAATAGAAATCAGGGATGCCGTAGAAATTATTCCTGAAGATGACGGATATGTATACTGTGACTTTGATGAGAATGATTTTCCTACTGTTTCTTTAACTTTCAAACTTTTGAAACCAGTTAATACAAATAGTATTAATCCGGGACAATTCTGGATTGTTGGTCATGCTCAAGACATAAAGGGAAGAAATATTGATGACCTTAATCCCAAAAACATAAGTTCCCGTGAATGGAGGTCTGGGGATTCTGACGGTTCACAGTTTAAAGGGTTCTTGGAGGGTGATGTTGACGAGACAATTACTCTTGACTTTACCGGAGAGAATAATTTTGAATTATTCGAAAAAGACCAATCAAAAATTGACGCTGGCAAAAAACAAACCGCTGATGCAGCAAAGAAATTTGAGAAATTCAAATTGACAATCACAGAATAAGTAACAATTATTGGCTTGGGGAGTTGATATAAGAAACTCCCATAGGAGTGGTGAATTGATGGTTAAACTTTTGATCTTCATCTTTAAAGTTACTAAAAATTTATCACTCCTACAACTTTTTTAACACTTTTCTTATATCGAACTCACGTATTATTAACCTTTTAACATTAGAGTATGAAACGTTTTTTATTATTTTGTCTCTTCTGTGCTTGCATAAATGTTTCTTTAAATGCACAAAAATCTCTTACTGGAGTTGATTTATTGGATGACTTTCCCAATAGGTTTATTCATTGCATTAATCATTATTTTATTTACAACAATAAAATTGATTATACTAAAAATGATGCTCCTTATCCCTTTATGAATGGAAGAATTATGTCAGGAAAATACAAAAGTTCCAATGCAGCTTTTAATGAATATCTCAACTTGCTCAAGAGCTACAAAGACCGGAAATATAAATTTGTTAAAACAATTAAAATCAAGCCTGTTCCAGAAGGAATAGATAGAGAAGACTTTGGACTTCTATTTGCTCCTGAAGAAGGAGACACAATACTGTACTGGGCCAGTGTTTTAGCTTCAAGCGCTGTGGAGGAAGGCCTGGAATTTATTTCATTAGATGAAATAAATAAGTTAGATAGTATTGTTGAGGAGAGTAAAAAAATCTGTTTGAATAAACAGTTAGTCTATTTGGGACCTTTGCAAGAATTCAATGAAAAAGATTTGACACATCTTCCTTTGTTCCAAAAATATATGTATTATACAAATAAAAGCAATAACATGTGTATCGAGAAGTTGCCGATGAAAACAGATTGCTTAATTCCTTACTCTATATGGACCGTAACTAACATACAAAGAATATACAAATATATCCAGTTTGACTTACATAATGAAAAATATGGCGACTATTGTAGTTTTGGCTTGTCATCAGTTTATCTTAAGACACCATCAGTAGATCTCGAAACAGGGGAAATGAATAATGAGGGGAATTTGTTCGATTATCTATATGGCGGATATTTCTTTTTGAAAGATAACATTTGTGATTATTTACACAAACTAATAGAAATACCTCATATTAGTAATAAAAGAATACAAGAAATTCATAAGATCCTCGACGATGCAATAGAAGCTCAAGAGAAGAAGTCCAAGAAAAAGATAAAAGAACCCGAAAATTTCTTTGAATTGTTAACATGGGACGACGGATTAGATGAAAAATATGATGGTATTAAAAATACAAGAGAACAATTACAAAAAAAATTAAATTCTCTCTCATCGAGAGCTTTAAGGGTTTGTCACAACAACAAAATAGACTTCGACAAGTTTTATAAAAAAGACACGGAGTATAGATCTAATGACTGTTCTTTCCCATATCTTGAGGATTTGCTGAACCATTTAGAAAAAGAGAAATAGAGACTCAAAGCAGTAGAAACCAAGAACGGCCACTTTGGCCTATCTTGAATCTTAAAACAGAAAGAATTAGTCCAGTGATATTATCATAGTTCCTATTTAAAATTACAATATCGTGATTTTGAATATTAGCAATAATTATTAATTTAATGTTTAACTAAAAATTTCTACTTTTATGAAAAATTATTTGTTAGCACTTTTTTGTGCAATTGTATGCATGTGTTTTATTGCCTGTAAAGGAGGTGATAGTAAACAAAATGGTGATGGTAATGGAAATGACCAAACCGAACAAGTGAGCTCATCAAGTGAGTCTGAGAAGGAAATATCAACTTCAGAGGAAGAAGACCAGAAAGAAAGTGCAGATGAGGCTTTAGGCCATCTTGCTCAAATCAAGGCAGAGAATATTATCCTTCCTAAAGAAATTCGTGACGCTGTAGAAATCATACCAGAAGATGATGGTTTTGTATATTGTGATTTTGACGAAAACGATTACCCAACAGTTTCATTAACCTTCAAACTGTTAAAAACAGTGAACACATCAAGTATTAGTCCTGGCCAAATGTGGATTGTAGGACATGCGCAGGATATAAAAGGCAGAGACATCAATGACTTAAACCCAAAAAGCATATCCTCAAGGGAATGGCGTACGGGTGATTCTGACGGATCAGCATTCAAAGGATTTTTGGAAGGTGATGTTGATGAGACATTAACACTCGACTTCACCGGAGAAAATAATATCGAATTATTCGAGAAAGACCAGTCAAAAATCCAATCCGGCAAAAAACAAACAGCAGAGGCTGCAAAGAAATTTGAGAAGTTCAAATTAACTATAACTAATTAAAGAAAGGCTTCTGGCTTAGAAGGCTTTGTCCAAAGCCTTTATTCTTTTATATCCGTCTGTAGACTATAATTCGGCACTAATACAAATCAACAATTATTAAAAACAAAACAACTATGAAAAAAAGCAAATTATTTATTCTGATTTTAGGAATTGTTGCCATTCTTTCATCATGCAGTTCTTCGTCAGACAGTAAGTTCATTAATGCTTATGACAATGCAAGAAAAGAGTTGGAGTCAGCATCAAATGAAGATGATTGCCGAAAAATACACGATCAATTATATGAAGAACTTATTAAAGTAGGAAAAGAGGAGCGTGCTTCTTTAAAAGATATTACCAAGAGCGCTAAAGTGTGGGACGCTTATAAAGAATGGGAAAATGCTTTTGAGGAAAAATGCAAATCTTTAGACAGCAACATATGGTTTTTCATGACACTTTTGGAACCCAAAGTTATAAAAAAGCATGTGGATAATCAAGTTGGTGATGACGGGAATGAAGAAGATGAAGAAAAAGATGACTCGGGAGAATCTTCAGGCCGTGCCATAAAGGCTATTAATGAGTTGGAAGAGTTCATCGAGAAATTAGAAAGCACATACTCTATTGATGAAGATGAATTGAAAGAGTTGGATGAGGAGTTTGAAGAAATAAATAGCAAATATGCAGATATTGATGAAGATGATTTCTCTTCTTCAGATTTTCGAAAAATAAAGAAACTTAGAAAACGTTTTGAAAAAGAGGTCAAGAGACTGAATAAATTAATGAATTAGTTATCTAATATTTTTCCGTTTGCGGAAAGGCTTCTATTTCAGGAAGCGGTTCTTTCAAATTATCATTATCAAATTAGTTGCTTGTGTTTCTTTGAAAAGGCTGCGTTTCTGACATAGGTATAATTTCAGTACCTTTGCTCTCGGGAATCATAGCGGTTTTTTAGTTTAACATTGTTATTTGGGTATATACATTGTTACTAAAATTCCGCTATTTTTCAAATAATCAGGCGATTAAGCACATCTTAATTTTCGTCGAACTCACCTTTAATTAATAACCTATTAATAACTCTTTATTTTTAATTATTATGAAAAAAATTGTTCTGTTAACGTGAGTTCGGTTTAAGAATTATGCAATAAGTCTGCTCTTGTCAATGATTTCAATATT
>JAEEGL013045749.1_pt1 | contig 11636 bp, 7 predicted proteins | sample 9134231 | NCBI WGS metagenome assembly JAEEGL01 (sample SAMN16246548, study PRJNA631951) | gut metagenome | biome: gut microbiome; feature: rumen; material: fiber-attached | host: Bos | place: Iran: Karaj | collected 2018-10 | reverse complement strand
CGAATGCTGATTAGTTAAGGCCGAGGGTTTCGTCGGAGAGGGGACGGGAGCGGCGGACTCCGGGGAGGTTTCCGAATATTTCGCGGCGGGAGAGTCGTTCCATCTCGCGCAAGATGGCCTTGGCCTTTTTCCAGTTTCCCGCCGCCTCTTTCATCGCTTCGTACTGCTCGCGGGAGAGGGCCACCGACACGGTTTTGCCTTTCTCCTTCCTCGTCCACTGGTAGACGGGGCCGCCAAGGCCGTGTCCGCGATCCTGCACCGTCCCGTGCGTCACCATTCCCAACCCGGCCAGCTGCCTCGCCAGGACCCGGAGTTCCTTCTTCCACGTCGTTTGCCTTTTCATCGCCCGCACTCTACCACACGGTTGCGTCCCCGTCCAGAGGGCAGTATAAATACCGCCCATGAACGTTCTCCGCCTTTCCCCGCCCCCGGCCGGCTCCGCCGTTTCCCTGCTCGAACGCCTCCGCGACCTCTTCGGCGACATCCCGCGCGAAGGGGGGCGCGTCAGGAAACTCCCCCCCGCCGTGACCCTGGCCCTCTGGACCGTGCAGTGCCTGCGGGAAAACCTTTCCCTGCGGCGGGTTCTCACGGACCATGCCGGGTGGTTCGACGGGGGCGTGCCTCCCAGCGAAGGGGCCTTGGCCCAGGCCCGCAAGCGACTGGACCGCGACCAGCTGCGCGCCGCCGCGGCGGCCGTCGCCGGAGCCCTCGCGCCCGCTCCCGCCGGATTGCTGGACGGACGCCGCCTCAAGGCCATCGACGGCGTGGACTTCACCGTCGAGGACACGCCGGCGAACCGCGCCGCCTACTCCTGCCCCGCCGGACAGGCGCAAGGGTGCGGGTTCCCCGTCCTGTCCACCCTCGCCTCCCTGGATCTGGCCACCGGGGCCCTCGAACAGCTGAAACTGGCCCAGTGGTCGGCACACGACCTGCGGCTCTTCCTGGGGCTCCCGAGCTGATCGCGCGCAACGACATCGCCGTCGCCGACCGCGCTTTCGACGCCTTCGTGTTCCTCGCCGTCGTCCGCTCCCGGCAGGCCGACGCCATCTGCCGGGTGAAAAACAACCGCCGAGCCCTCTCGGGCGCCAAGCAACGCATCGGCCCCGGCGACTGGAAAACCCGCCTCCACCGCCCGGTCCGCTCGGCCCTCCTGGGCGAAAGCCAGCTCCTCCAACTCCCCGGGTCCCTTCCCCTGCGCCTCGTCCACGCCAAAATCGAAGTGCGCGGACACCGCAGCGAAGACCTCTGGCTGGCCACCACCCTCCTCGACGCCAAGCGCCATCCCGCCGCCGACATCCTCCGCGCCTACCTTCTGCGCTGGGGCATCGAACTGGCCTTCCGCGACGTCAAAACCTCCATGGACGCCCAGTTCCTGCGCGTGAAATCACCGGAAATGGCGGAAAAGGCCGTGATGGTGTTCTTCCTGTCGCGGAACTTCACGCGCCTGCTTGTCCGACAATCGGACGCGGAAACCGATGGCTGGGCCGCGTCCTTCAAGCAATCCATGGGCATTGCCGCCAACCTCTTGGGGGACATGGCGCAAGGATTCTCCTTCGCCCAAGCCTTTCCCCGTTGCCGCACGGCCCTGCTCGCCACCCGGTTCAAGCCCAAGATACGCCCCTCCCAGCCCCGCGCCGTGAAGCGGCGACCAAAACCCTACCCCTACCTCACGGCCCCCCGTCCCTCATACCGGGAAATCTTCCACCGCAATCGCTATCACAAAACCGTTATCTAATCAGCATTCGGGTCAGACTCTGCACGGCGACGAGGCTGCGGGGGGCAATGTTCCGCGTGTCCCTCCGCGTTTCCGCATGAAGCCCCGATTCCGGGCGGGGTACCACGCACCCTCTTCTTGCTCTTGCATCGTCTACCATGATAGTCTTTGCGGCGTTCTTCCAAAGGAATTCCATCGTGGAACTTCATGCATCGCTTCTTCTTCTACCCGTTGCACTGTGCCTTGCGGATTGCGCCCATGCAGCGGAAGCGCATCTTGCCTTCACCGAGGACACCGGGGTCATCCGCAATCCCGGCCAGGGGTGGTCCACGGACAATTGGACCTTCCGGAAGGCCGACCCCCATGTCAATGTCGGCGCCCTGTACGCGCGCGTCAACTGGAGCGCCCTGGAACCCGAGGAGGGGGTCTTCAACTGGTCGCGGATCGACGATCTCATCAACAAGGCCGTGTCGCTGGGACTTCCAGCGTCGTTCCGGATCATGTGCGTGAGTTCCGGCTCGTGGTCTGGCTGGGTGACGCCGAAGTGGGTGTTCGAGAAGGGGGCGAAGGACGAGCCGTTCGTCACCAACCTCGACATCAAGGGCAAGCGCGTCGATGTCGTCCAGCACACGCCCGTCTTCGATGATCCCGTCTTCATGGAGGCGCACCGGCGCTTCCTCGTGGCGCTGGCCGAGCGCTACGACGGCGATCCACGTCTCGCCGGAATGGACATCGGCAGCTATGGGCACTGGGGCGAATGGCACTGCTACGGCCTTCCGCCCAACACGAACCAGTACTCCAAGGTGAAGATCCCCTGGGAGGCGCCCCACGTCTATCCACCGGAGATCCGCCAGCAGTATGCCGACTGGTATCTGGAGAATTTCCACCAGACGACTCTCGTCTTCATGACGGACGACTGGAAGACCTTCCGCTACGCCCTTGGCGACGGTCCCGTCGCCCGCGTGGGCATGCGGCGCGACGGCGTGGGCTCGCCCAGCCACTTCGAGCGCTGGATTGGAACGCCGCCCTACGACGCCATCCCGCGCATGGCGGATGTCTGGCGCGACCGCCCGGTGTGGTTCGAGTTCTACACCACCGCCTCAGATTTAAAGAACAGGGGGTGGAATCTGGAGCGGTCCGTCGACTGGATGCTGACGAACCACGTGACGGTGGTCAACACGGAGCCGCTGAGTCCCTGGAACATCGGCGACGATCCGGAGACCTTCGCGCAGTTGCGCAAGCTCGACCTCTACGCCGGCGCGCGGTTCGTCCCGCGCGAGGCCGATGTGGAGTTCGATGGGCGGACCGTGTCCGTCCGTCTCGCGGGGGAAAACCGCGGCGTGGCGCGCCTGCATCTTCCGTATGAGCTGCAGATCGTCGTCGCCGGTCCCGACGGGCAGGAGCGCTTCGTCCATGTCGCCTCCGTGGATCCCGGAAGCTGGCTGCCCGGACCGTTCTCGGTAGAGGAGCGGTTTGCCCTGCCCGCGGACGTCGACGCGACCGATGCAAGGCTTTTCGCGCGGCTGCGCCATCGCCACAAGATCTTTCGAGACTTCCGCTTCGCGGCGCGGGAAACGACCGACGACGGCGCCCTGCCGCTTGGAGCCCTCCCCTCCCCGCTCCCGTAGAAGTCAAACACAAGACGCAGTTGGCCTCAAGGGAATGGGATGTTTGAAACAAGCGACAAACGGTTCTACGGCAGGCGCAGGTAGTCGGCGAACACCGCGTGGACGCCCCATTTCGGTGCAACGACCTGGCCCGAATCGTCGGTGTACGGGTCGGTGCGCTCGCCGAGGCGGGCGTCCTTGCGGAAGATTTCCCAAAGGCCGCTGACCGGACCGTCCGGTGTCTTCCCTTCCGTGCCGAGAAGTCCGCGCGGAAGCGCGTCCAGCCCGGCGAACGCCGATGCGCCGGAGGGTGTGGCCACGGAGTCGCAGCAGGCGTCCAGCGACAGCCCGTCGGAGGCGCCGGGGCTGTCCGGGGCGAGGCGGAAGTCGCCTCGGGCCACGTCGCGGAAAACGGGGCGGGCGCCGAAGAGCGAGCCTTCCTCGCCGACGGCATCGGCGGGCGGATAGTCGCCGGTGCGCGCCGCCGTGAACACGTTCGCGCCGGCGCGGAACTTCGGGGGCACGGAGGAACCCTGGTTGAAGAAGGGCGTGTCGCAGAGGAACACGTTGTTGCGCAGCCGGAAGCTCGGCGAACCAAGCGGAATGGACGCCTTGAGCCAGGGGTCGTCCCAGCAAACGCTGTCCATCTTGAGCGCGACGATTCCGGAAACATCCGAGACGAGGTTGTTGAAGACGTAGACTGAGGCCTGCGGCGGCGAGGACTTGTAGATGCGAAGCCCGGTGCCGGATGCGGCAAGGACGTTGTCGTAGACGTAGAACGGGCCTGTCGAGATCGTCTTGAGGCGCAGCGCGCAGCGGGCGCGCGTCACGACGTTGCCGTACCACTGGTGGTCCGCGACCTGGTCGTTCGGCTCTAGCGCATCGTCCATGGCCAGATCGATGCGGTTGTGGTGGACGCGGGCCGCGCGGTTGTAGGGGACAACGCCTCGGAAGACATGCTCCTCGTAGTGGCGGCGGACATCCTCACGGGCAATGTCGCCCGACATGGAGACGCCGTCCCAGATGTTGTGGAGGTAGCATCCGGCGATTTCGTTGCCCTCGCCTGCGCAGTCGAGGAACACGGCGTGCTTGTCATAGGTGCCAAGGTTCTTGTGGGCGTGCCAGACGGCCTTCCCGATGCGGATGTCGGCGTAGTCGAGGGAGTATGAGTCGGGGTTCTGCGTGAGGTCGCACGCGAGAACCGCGCAGCGGGTCGCGCCGCGCCCGAGGACCACGCAGTCGTTGGCGGCATAGACGAGGCAGTGGTCGACGGTGCAGTCCTCGCAGTTCTCCAGAAGGACACCGGTGCTCCCGCAGGCGATGGCGAGTCCGGCGACGCGGCAGCCGCGCGCGTTGCGGACCGTGACGATGGCCTGGCGTTCCGGCGCCGCGCAAATCGCGCGCCCCTCCGGCGATGAGCCATCCTCGAACGAGACGGCGATCAGCCCCTCGCTGGCGAGGTACGTGAAGACCCCGCCCACGGGCTTGCGGCTGTCCTTCTCGTAGGGACCGTCGTGGAGGACGAGCCCGCCGCGGTCCTTGCGCGCGTCGATGAGGGCGCGCTCGTCGGCGGTGACGAGCCCCGGAACGAACCCGATTGGCGAAGTGTACGCGAGGCGTCCCACGGACGGGGCCTTTGTCCAGACGGGCACCCATTCGGCACGGTTGCCCCGGACGCGGGCGCCGGGGCGTCCCCGGAGGACAACGCGGTCGGTCTCGATGACAAGCGGGCCCGCATGGTCACCGGAGGCGAGCTCGACGGTGTCGCCGGGTTGAGCTGAGGCGAGCGCCTCGGCGGCCGTCGCGAAGGGAAGCGCGGCGCCGTCGCGAAGAATCGTGGCGGCGGGATCCGCCGGCGAGGAGGCGGCAAGGGCGCCCATGGCGAGGATGACGGAAAGGGATTTCATGCGGGATTTCTACCGAAACAGAATGAGCGCGCCATCCTCGAACCGCTCGTACCACAGCTCGACGCCGCCCTCGGCCGTCACCACGGAAAGGGAGCCCGAACTATCTGGTGCCATGGCAAACGTCGGCTCGAACGAGGTGGCCGAGAGAATCTTCCAGCGGCCGGAGCCCTCGCCCGACACGGCGACGAGAACCGTGCCGGAACCGGTGACGGCGTCCTCGACTGCGGTGGAGGTCGCGCCGGCATGTTTGTCGGCATAGACGGCATAGAAGGCGCCGTCCTCGATCGCGAGGGAGCCCACTTCTAGGGGGGTGTCCACGCCGGGGCCGGGAGCCAGCGTGGCTCCGGCGGCGACGGCGACGGCGTTTGAGATGGCGCCGGAACCGGCCAGCGTGGCACCGGCGGCGACGGACACCGAGCTGTGCAGGAAATCGCCATCGACCCGCAACGTGCCACCCTCGACGGTTGTGTCGCCGTTGTGCGAGCAGAGACCGGCGAAACGCTGCGTCCCGGTGCCCGTCTTGACGAGCGAGAGGATGTCCTGGTCCTTGTACGCCTTGCCTTCGTTGCCGGCGAGAATGGTATCGAGAACACCGAACGTGCCCGTGAAGTCGCCGTTCGAATTGTCGCAGCCGAGGGTCAGCGTGCGCTTGCCCTTGGATGCGGTGTCCAGCAGGATGCGGCCGCCGCCGTAGAGACCGTTGATGGACGCGCTTTGCGACTTGGCGACGCGCCAGTAGCCCTCGTGGTAGATGTTGCCGGGGCGCCCGGACCCATGCGGGAAGAACTCGGACGAGTTGGGGTAGACGCTGCCGTGGATGTGGATGTCTCCGGAGTAGGTGCTGTCGGTCGGGACCTTGTAGTTCACGGCGTTCAAGCCGAAATCGATGGAGTAGTTTGAGCCGGAGACGATGGCTCCCGTGGCGATGGTGATGCCCTCCGTGGTGCCGGTGACCCGCCCGTTGAAGGCCGCGCTTGCGCCCTCGCCCCCGAAGAAGTACCCGTGCCGTCCGCAAAGGTCGATGTGAGCGACGGCGTTGCCCTTCTTGCACAGGTAAAGGGCGCCGCTCTGGACCCGCACGATGTCGTTCGTCGCGTAGACGTACTGCCCCTGGTAGGAGCTGTCCACCGCGAAGGTGGCCACGTCGATGTTGCCGCCCGTGAGTTTCACTGTGGCGTTTCCGGCGATGTTGAGGTTGAAGTTCTCGCCGGGCGTGGCGACGGGCCCCTCGTACCCGTTGGCGTAAGCCTCGTTGCGTTCGGCGGCCGAATGCAGGCGAAGCCCGCGGACGGCATCGAAGTAGACGAAGGTGCCGCCGCTCCGGATCCACGGCACGCAGGGCGCGGTCGTCGTGCCGACCGCGCCGCTGCCGACATTGGCGATGCCGCTTCCGGCCGCGACATTGAAGCCGCTCGCGAAGTCCGTCTGGCCCAGCAGCGCCGTGCTGCCCGTGATGTTGAGCATCGCGAAATGGCGCTGCTCCACGGCTCCGATCTGGAGCGAGGTGTTGCCGGAGGGGGTTCCGGAGAGGTCGAGGTGAGCCGTGCCGCCGAAGCCGGGACGGGTGTCGACGACGAGCGTCCCGATGCGGTTGGTCACGGAGACCGTCTTGGAGCTTGTCAGCCGGAGCCTGCCCGACTGGAGCGTCACGCTTTTGGCGCGGAGGACGTCGACGGAAACCGCGGAGAGCCCAAGCGCGAGCGTGCCCAGCTCGACGCGGATGTCGGCGTTGGTGAAGGAGCCCGCCGGGCCGTCCAGCGTCAGCGTGGCGTTGCTCGCCACGACGACGGTGCCCGCGTAGTCGAAGGCGTTCGTCAGCGAGGCGGTGCCGGTGAACGTCAGCGTGTCCGAGCCGATGGCGCCACTGACGGAGACGGTGCCGTAGTTGCCGGGGACAATGCCGGGAATGGCGTCGTTGATGGTGCCGGCGAAGTCGATGGAACCCTTGGAGATCGCGAGGGCGTCGCCGGGCTTGAAGGTGTACTCGCCGCCCAGGACGAGGGGGCCGTCGCCAGCCTTGGTGAGGTCGAAGATCCCGTAGTCTCCCTGGAATTCGCCCCCGAGGCGCAGAAACGACTTGCCCGAGGTAACGGTGATGGTCAGCGGCTGGAGCAGGGTGATCGGTCCGTCGCCGACATCGAGCGCCCCCTTGCCCGAGGCAAAGGTGAAGCTTCCGGCGATGGTGATGGGCGGGTTGTCGTCGACCACCGTTGTCGTGAGCTTCGACCCGGTGTTGAGTCGGCATCCCTCGCTGAAGGTGATGGGGCCGGGACCGATGACATGGTCCGCTTCCAGGTTGATGTCGGTTGTCCCCATGAACACCGTGCCATTGGTGTAGGTGTTGTTGCCGTACAGGTAAAGACTCGCGTTGTTGTCGTAGACGACGCCACCGTTCTGGAGGTCGGCGTAGAGGTTCACTCGACCGGAGCCGGCGGCGACGAAGATGGTGCGCGTGGCGCCGCCGAGGTCCAGGGCGATGTTTTTTGTGTCGGATCCGCCGATGGTGACGGGGCTTCCGTCAGTGGCCACGACGATGTCGCCATTGGGGGAGAGCCGGTAGGCACTGCCGGAGGATTCCAGTTTGACGGCGATGTTCCCGTTCGCGCTGGAATGGCGGAACGAGAGTCCGTTGGGGAGAGCGGTGTCGGCGCGAAGACGGATGTTCTGCTGTCCCTCGATGGCGAGATCGGGGCCAAAAATGCCGTTGATTTCGCCATTGACCCAGTTGGCGGTGTCGTCGAAATAGTAGGTTCCGGCCGCCGTCCGCAACCAGCCGGTGGCGGGGTCTGCGAACGCGGCGCCGCCGAGGAGTCCAAGGGAGAGAAGATAGGGGAGTGTCGTTTTCATCGGGGTGTCATCTTTCGTTGGGAAGCTTCCATTCGTCGTAGGCGCGCATGAGCGTCTCAAACATGCCGGGGACGACGACGATCCGGTCGCCGTCGGGCCGCGTGTCGATGCGGCACTCGGTGGCGGGATGGACGGTGACGGGCAGTGCCCGAAGCGCCTCGACGCACTGGAGATGCGGTCGCGCCGTGTGGATGCCGCAGACGAGGGGAAGCGAGGGATCGCGGACCTTGTCCAGGAAGTCGAACATCTTCTGCATGTAGACCTCCAGCGGGTTGCCGTAGTGTTCGGACGTGCCGTCGCGGAACTCCGCGCGGATGTCGTCGGTGCCGGTTTTCGCATCATGGAAGCAACGGACGACACCCTTCTCGAAGACGTATTCGAATTCGGGACCGACATTGCGGTCGACGGTGTGCGACGTGTGGAAAAGGAGCTCGGCGCCGGAGACGGTGCGGACGCGCAGGGAGCACGTGTCGAACGTCTCGATGTCGTTGGCGCGGTGGAGTTCGGCGTCGATATGGGCGGGCTCCGCCGCGGTGTCCATGCGGTCCCCGAGCACGAAGAGCATGTTGTGGAGGTAGTGCGCGGTGGCGTTGTTGACGGGGCTGTCCTGCACCCAGCGCCCCTGGGCGTCGCGGAGCTTCCCGGCCCAGCTGTTGCGAGCGAAATACCGGAAGGTCCGTCCCCAGAGGACGCGGGTGCGGAGCCGGACCGGGGCGCCGAAGCGTCCGGCGAGGATGTCCGCCTTCAGCCGCCGCATGACGGAGCTGAACGACCACTGGTAGCCGATGCCCACGAACGCGCCGCTGCGCCGCTCGGCCTCGGCCATGCGGTCGGCGTCGGCGAGCGAGCCGGCGAGGGGCTTCTCGCACAGCACGGGGAGGCCGTGCTCGAGCAGTTCGCAGGTCTGATCGGCATGGAGGCCGATGGGGGAGGCGACGCAGGCACAATCAGCCGTGTGCCCTGCGGCGAAGAACTCGCCGATGGTGTCGCAGACGGGGGCGCCGTCGGCCGTGAGGTCCGCCAACCGCTCGCAGCGGGAGGCCGTGGGATCGACGACGCCGGCCACGGATGCGAGACCCTTGTCGCGGAGCTCAAGCAGGGTTTTGACGTAATTGGCGCCGTATCCGTTGACGGCGACCAGAAGCACGGAGAGTGGGTTCATGGAGCGATACGCGTTGACATGGCGATGGAGCGTCAATCCATACAAGGGTCCGTACACACACCGTACCAAGAACACGCACTGTCCGTCAAGGATCCATTCCAGGGACCACGACCAACCGCTCAACGGCGTTCTCGACCTGTCGGCGCTGGCGTCCGGCGCCTATGACCTGTCGCAGACGTTCATCCACCTCGGCCCGTCTGGATCCATCGCGTCAGGAACGGGCACGGTGTTGACACTTCCGCGCCTCACGGTTGCCGGGATCAAAGTGCCGAGCGGAGTCTACGACAGTTCGGCCGCCTGGCTTTCCGCCGGCCGCGTCACCGTCGGCACGCCTGCCACCGTCATCTCCGTCCGCTGAAGCGCATCGGCGCCCATGCCGAAGATCCTCCCCTCCGGCGGGAACGTGCTGTGCGGTGTAGCGTCTCGTCGCTAAATCCATTATCATCACGGCGCACAAGCCGCCATGAAAACCTTCCACATCATCCCCAACGCACACATCGACCCCGTCTGGCTGTGGGACCAGGGCGAGGGCCTGAACCAGGCCGTCCGTTCCATTCGCTCCACCCTCGACCTGATGGACGAGTTCCCGTTCCTCACCTACATGCGCGGCGAGGCGTCGCTGTACAGCCATCTGGAGGAGACGGACCCCGACACCTTCCAGCGCGTCCTGAAGCGCATCCGCGAGGGTCGCTGGGAGGTCGTGGGCGGAACTTTGGTCCAATCCGACACCAATCTGCCGCGCTTCGAAACGCTCTCGAAGCAATACGAAATCGGTTTGGACTATTGCCAGTCGCGCCTTGGCGTCCGCCCCCGCGTCGCCTGGGCGGCCGACTCCTTCGGCCACTGCGCAGGGCTTCCGGATGTGCTGGCCGCGGCCGGCATGGAGTGCTTTGCCTTCACTCGACCGTTCCCCGCGACGCTCCCCACCCCCAAGCCCGCGTTCTGGTGGCGCGGCCCTTCCGGCGCCCGCATCCTCTGCTACCGACCGGAGGTGGGCTGGTACGGGACGCGGCGCGGCGAAGTCCCGCAGCGACTCGACGCAACGCTCGAATACGCCGCCAACCGCGATCTCGACAACATCCCGGTCTTCATCGGCATCGGCGACCACGGCGGCGGCCCTTCGCGCGGGCAGATTCGCGCCGTCCTCGCCTGGTCCGAAGCGCATCCCGAAGTCCGCATCGTGTGGAGCGGTCTGCACCGCTTCTTCGACTCCCTCCGTTCCGAAGCGGCAGCGAAGGGCGGCGACGGTTTCTTTCCCGACATCACGGGCGAACTCGGCTACACCCTGCGCGGCTGCTACACCTCCGGCGCCCGTCACAAGTTCGCCTTCCGCCGCGCCGAGGCCGAACTGCTCGCCGCAGAGCGCACCGTTTCGCTCCTCGCTCCCCACGTGTCTCTCGACACTGACCCATTCGAGACCGCGCGCTCTCTCGGAAACGTGTGGCGCACACTCCTCTTCAACACATTCCACGACATCCTGCCGGGATCGTGCATCGAGCGGGCGGCCGACGAGCAGCTGCGGCAGCTCGGCGCGGTGCGCGACGCCGCCCGCCACGCCACCTTCGCGGTGCTGAACGCGCTCGCCCTTCGCGTCGATACCTCCGTGCCACGCCCCAAAGGCGACTTCCCGGCCGTCCTTCCGTTCCTCCTCTTCAACCCGCATCCGTGGGAGTTCCGGGGACAGGTGGAACTCGAAGGCTGCATCGACGACAGTTCCGGCTACTACGCGCCATACGGCGGCGGACAGGCCCCGCTCGTCGTGCGCGATCCGGCGAAGCGCCGCATACCCTTCCAGATCATCCCGACGGAGGCCGAGTTCGGCAACGAAATGTGGCGCAACCGCGTCGTCATCGACGCCCGCATTCCCGCCAACGGCTACGCCGTTTACACGCTAGGCTGGGATGTGGGGAAATGTCACAAATCTTCATTGAGCGTCAATGACACCAAGATCAACGCCAATAAAACCGCTGATTCTTCTCCTGCGTCACGAGCGCTTCGCAATCATCTCCGCGCCTCCCCGTCTCCTCGAGAAATAACCCTTGGCGGCTTTTCCGTTTCGGCTCGCGTCGGCGCCTCGGGCGTCCGCATCCTCCGCGGCGGCAAGCCGTGGCTGAAGGGTGCGGGGTTGCAGGCGCTTCTCTTCCGCGATCCCAAGGGATCGTGGGGCGACGACGATGCGCGCCAATACGACGAATCGACTCCGCCCGTCGCCTGGAAGGTCGCCCACGTAGAAGTCACCGAGAGCGGTCCGCTGCGCTCGGCGCTCTTCGTGCGTCTCGCCGGCGAGCGCTCCTGGCTCGAACTCACGCTGCGCCTCGCGGAGGGACGCGACGCCATCGACTGCGATGCGCGGCTTCTCTGGAACGAGCGTGGCGCCCGCCTCAAACTCTCGCTTCCGT
>JAEEGL010965175.1_pt1 | contig 11636 bp, 11 predicted proteins | sample 9134231 | NCBI WGS metagenome assembly JAEEGL01 (sample SAMN16246548, study PRJNA631951) | gut metagenome | biome: gut microbiome; feature: rumen; material: fiber-attached | host: Bos | place: Iran: Karaj | collected 2018-10 | reverse complement strand
GTAAATTTTCATCTATCTCATTAATAAATCTACTTACAGGATTAATTTGATTGTTTCCATAAAGAATTCTTTCCATAGCATTTGTTAAATATAATTTTTCTTTAGCACGAGTAATTGCTACATAACAAAGTCTACGTTCTTCTTCAAGTTCTGATAATGAATTAAAACTATTCATATGAGGAAATAATCCTTCTTCAAGACCTGTTATAAAGACATATTTAAATTCTAATCCTTTAACAGAATGTACAGTCATTAAAGTAACTCTATTACTAGAATCAGTTACTTCTGTATTATCACTTATTAAACTTACTTCATATAAGAAATCAGGAAGAGAGATAAGTCCATATTTATCTTCAAAGGCTTTTGTAATAGATTTAAATTCTTCTAAGTTCTCTAGTCTTGTTTCTGCTTCTACACTGCCTTCTTTTTCAAGTTCAGAACGAAGTCCTGATTTATCAAGTACAAGTTCAACTAACTCGGTAAGAGATAAGTGTTCCATTTCTTTTTGAAAATCTCTAATTAAATTCTTAAAACTTAATGGTTTACCAGAATCAATAGCATCAAAAATGCTTGTATTATTATCTTCACTTTTATTAATTATTTCTTCGATTGATTTATTACCTATTCCTCTTTTAGGAGTATTAATTACACGAAGTAGACTTATTGTATCTCTTGGATTATTAATTACTTTTAGGTATGCCATTAAATCTTTTATTTCACGTCTTGCATAGAAATTAACTGCCCCAATAATACGATAAGGAATATTCTTCTTTAATAGTACATCTTCAAAGACACGAGATTGGGCATTAGTTCTATAAAGAATTACGATATCATCAAGAGAATTATCTTTACTTAACTTACTTATTTCATTTGTTACATAATCAACTTCATCAAGCCCATTTTTAGCACGATAATAAGTTATTAGTTCTCCATCACCTTTTACTGACTCTAATTCTTTTGGATGACGTAATGTATTATTTTTAATTACAGAATTAGCTGCATCTAATATAGTCTTAGTACTACGATAATTCTTTTTCAGAATAATAGTCTTACATAATTTATAGTCTTTTTCAAAATTTAAAATGTTTTTAAAGTTTGCACCACGGAAACCATATATTGCTTGATCAGAATCTCCAACAACACAAATGTTTTCGAAACGCTTTGCAAGCATCTTTGTTAAAACATATTGAGCTTCATTTGTATCTTGATATTCATCTATTAAGATATATTTAAATCTTTCTTGATATTCTTCAAGTATTTTTTTATTTTCTTTAAATAATTTTATTGGCAATAACAGTAAATCATCAAAGTCTACAGCATTATCATTTCTTTTTTCTTCTTCATAACCTTTATAGACTTCGCATAATAATTCTCCAAAATCATTATCGACATATTTTTTACAATCATCTACACCAATTAAATCATTTTTAAAACTACTTATTCGATTATAAAAAGATTTAGGTGAATATTTATTTGTATCAATATCAAGACGTCTTAAAACTCTTTTAACGGCTGTTATAGAGTCTTCTGTATCAAAGATTGCAAAATTATTATCTAAACCCAAATAATCATGATTATATCTAATTATTTTTAATCCAAATGAATGAAAAGTAGATATTTGCATACTTAATGCTTCTCCACCAATTAGTTTTACTACTCTCTCTTTCATTTCTGCTGCTGCTTTATTCGTAAATGTAATTGCAAGTATATTAAAGGGGTTTATTCCTTTATCTATTAAATAAGCTATACGACTAGTTAATACTTTAGTTTTACCAGATCCTGCTCCTGCTAGTACTAAGAGTGGACCATTTAAATATTCTACGGCCTCTTTTTGTTCTTCATTTAATCCTGTTAATTCCATATTTTTACTCCTTTATCATTATACTATATATTAGTCAAAATATAAATAATTTACAAAGAAAAAAGATTACTTTAAGTAATCTTTTTAACCATTATAATTAACATAGTATTTAACGGCTTCAAACAATCCTTCTAAGTATTTATCTTGTTCATCAGTTAAAGCAGTTAAATTCTTAGAATTTGTTATAAATCCCATCTCTACTAAATATGCTTCTGTTCCATAATTAGACTTAATATATGGATTAGCATCATATTCTGGATTTCTACCATCTACAAAGGCTTTTGTCATATAACCACCAGTTTCTCTAATAAAGTAATAATATGTAGTATTAGGTTGTTGATTATAATACGTCCATCCTGCTTTCTCGGCTTTCTTAGAACTACTTGCTATATCACTTTCACTAAATACTCTTACATAAACGCCATCAGATACACGATTAACTGTATTTCTTGAATATGAGCATGTTGTTCTACTTGCAATACCATCAGCTATCTTTTTAGCCATATGCGAGTTATCTCCATAAGCCATATATACTTCAATACCATTAGCATATTTATCACCACTATTTTGATGTATTGATAACATTAATTTAGCTTTTGTTTCATAAGGTATTGCTGTACGAGACCCATTTCCATATGATTTAACTGCTACATCACTTTCTCTTGTCATTTTAACCTTTAAGCCAATACTTTCTAATTTTTCTTTTAAGAGAGTTGCATATTTTAAATTGAAATCTGCTTCATGAGCTTTACCTTTAACAGCACCAGGGTCATTTCCTCCATGACCAGGATCAAGTACTATATCATAAACATCATCAGGTAATTTGCTTCTTTCAACATCAAGTTTTAAGAAATTATATTCCATAAAACTATCCCAAGCAAAATTAATTTTATTATTATAAGTATTACCATTTTCATCCGTTCTTGTCATTGTATAATATTCCATACTAGAATATGTTGTTGCATTTTTAAAGTGGTGATACTTAATGACATCTTCACCTTTATCATTCTTTGTTGTTTCTTTAAGTAAGATTACATATTTTCCTTCAGGAATAGTATCTAAATTAATACCAGTATTAATATATTCATTTGTTACATAATAATTATTCTCTTTATATAAAGGAATTACATAATCTTGTTCATTATTTTTAAGTACTAATTTAGGACTTTCAATATTAGTTTCAAATTTCATATTAAAATGTTTTCCATATCTATTATATTCTACTAAATCAATAAAACTTTCTTTCTCTGTTTTAAGTAATATATCATAATATGGATTATTAATTTTTTCTTCTTTTGTACATCCTAAAAGTAATAATGATAATAAAAATAACAATACTATTCTCTTCATAATAACCTCAATTAAAATTATATAATAAAAAAAAGAAAATAACAATTTTCTTTTTTAATATAAATCATCCATTTTCGCAAAAGATGATGGCATTACACGTTCAGATGCATTTTTTGGAACCCAAGCATTACGTATTTCTCCATTCTCAACAAATGTTCCATGATAAAAATCCTCAATCTCACCTTCATATCTAAATGAAGTACCTGAAGGAACTGTTCTTTTTTCATTATTATCACAAATTAAATTAGCAGTACCATTAGTAACAACCGGGAACAAATCTTGCCCTTTAGTATAATCTTTTCCATCTCTACTAACTGATAAATCTTTGGCATCCACAAACCCCATAAAGTTACCACTTTCATTCGAAAATGATACTAAATATGACATTCTTGTATCTTGTTCATCATTACGCCATTGACCTACTATTTTAACAGGTGTTCCATAAGGAATCTTTGTAACATATGTAATACCACTACTATGCTTAGCTTCTGTTTTTTCACCTTGATCACTATTAGGGAAAGGTCTAACGGTAACATCATTTGGATTTTTAATTATTCCATAACCACTACTTTCTTCAATAACATCATCAAGATTACTTCTACTTATTATATGACCTTCACCATCTGTTTCTACTGGTGTTAAATCATCCGTATAAATATAACCTATTCGATAAGATTTACCTACTTTGCATAATACTACACTATAATCATTTTCATGGGAATCCTCGAATTCTCCATTGCAACGAAATAAATATTTAACATAAGTTCCACCTTCAACATCACGAATCTTATATTTTTCTTCCGTTGATTTATCATATGGTATTTGAAAATATATTTTTGTTCCGTTCTTTATATAATAATCACAGTTTGCTGGATCAAAAGTTAAAATATCATCAGTAACTGAATAATCAATTACTTCAAATCCAGCTTCAGGATCACCATATACTCCCAATATTTTAAGGAGTTCATCTTCATCACTAGTAACATCTTCAATATATTTATCACATGATAAATCAATATCACTTAAAGATGTAATTATATTATCTATTTCATGAACTTTAGAATATATATCTGATACAATATCAGCTTTTTTCTTTTCTAACGCTGCCGCTGTATATGATGGATTATTTTGTGATAATGAATCACCATCAATAGTTATATTTTTCATATTTTGCGCAATTAAAAATATTTCTTCTCTTGTAGAAGTTAAATACTCTTTGGCACTAGAAGCTAATATTTTATAGTTTTCTATTCCATCTAAATCTATTTTTATCATATTATCACCTAATCTAATTCCACATCTTCTACTTCTTCAACTTCAAGTGCATTCATTGCTGCTATTTCTTCTTGTCTTATTCTTTTTGATGTTTCAATATCACTTTCTAAACTTGCAATATTATCATTTATAGTTGTAAAACTATCATGAAGAGTATTAACACTACTTTGAAGTGTTTCAATATTTTTAACTATTTCATCAGTTCTAATATTACTGTTAGTATCAGAAATAGATGATTCACCTTCATCTAATTTTGTATTAAAGTTTCGAAGATTTGTTTTACATGTTTCAGATCCTTTTGTTATATCACTAAACATTATTATCACCACCTACAGAAGCTTTATTACTATTAATTAATTCATCATATTTTGCTTTATATGCATTCATTAATTCTGTTATATCATCAAGACTATTCATCCAAGTTTTTAGACTATCTAATAAATTTTGAAAAGCCATTTCAATGGTATCAGCAGAACTACCTTTATATGATTCAAGAGCAAATTTATCATTAAAACTGTCTTTAATACTTGTTATATGACTATTAATTTCGGTTATTACGTTTCCAAAAGATTCAGAATTATATATTACTTTCTTTTCCATATTAACACCTATTTCTCATATACAGCTAATAATGTATCAATATCAGATAACATTTGATTAGCTTCTTCCATTTTAAATGATCTCGTTTCTTCTAATGAGTCAATTTTACTATTAATTACTTCAATACTATCATTTGCGCCAATAGAATCCCATATACCATCACCTTGAATACTATTAACAATTTCTTTAATAGCTTTAAGTTCTTCTTCAAGATGATCAGATAAGTTCTTTAAATATGTCTCTTCGGGAGTAAAATCTCCTGTATATTCTCTTCTAATACTCATATATTACCTCTATTATCTCTATATTAATATTAGCAATTTTATTAATATTAATCAATGTTTTAGACATAATAAAAGGAAACTAGACAGTTTCCTCTATTGTCTTTAATATTTCATAAAATTCTTTTGGTGCATCACACTCAAAATGAATTTTTTTACCATCTCTTGGATTATTAAAATCAATCTCTTTAGAATGTAACATTTGACCAAATTCTTTATTAAAGCATTTACCATATAATGGATCATTAGTAACAGGATATCCAATATATTTCATATGTACTCTAATTTGATGAGTTCTACCAGTATCAAGAATACATTCTATTAAAGTATGATTTGCGTATCTTTTAAGTACTTTAAAATTAGTTCTCGCATCCTTAGCATTAACATCTGTTACCATCATTTTTTCTCTATCTTTAGGATCTCTTCCAATAGGAGCTTCAACAGTTCCTGTATCATGATTAATAACACCATCTACTAAAGCTAAATAACTTCTTTTAACTTCTTTATTCTTTATCATATTAGATAATTTATCATGTGCCCAATCATTTTTAGCAACTAACATTAAACCACTCGTATCTTTATCTAGTCTATGAACAATACCTGGTCTTATTTTATCACTTGATAAAGAAAACTTACCTAAAAGTGCATTAACAAGTGTACCACGATAATTACCAGGAGCTGGATGAACTACCATACCACTAGGTTTATTAATAACTAATAAATCGTCATTTTCATAAACAATATCAATTGGTATATCCTCTGGTTCAATATCAATATTAAAATCAAGTTCATCATTAACAAGAATATTATCACCAAGAACTACTTTATAACTTGCTTTTTCTACTTTACCATTAACAAGTATTTTATCTTCATCTAATAACTTCTTTATTTTACTTCTTGATATATCAAGTTCATTTGCTAAATAACTATCAAGTCTTAAATTATTTTCTTCTTTTACTTCGATATTCATTTATATTCTCCTTAATAATTTTAATAATTAATAGAATGACTCCAACTACAATAAAGGTATCTGCAAGATTGAATATTGGAAAATCATATCCAAATATTTTAAAATCTAAGAAATCTATTACATAATTATATACTATTCTATCAACTAGATTACCAAGAATACCTCCTGTAATCATACTAAAAGCAAAACTATCATATTTACCCATATCCTCTTTATTAACATATTTATATATAAAGAATAAGGCAATAACAGTAACAATTATTAATAATATTTGTTTATCTCTTAAGATACTAAAAGCAGCTCCATCATTATGAGCCAAAGTAATATAAAAGAAATTCTTAATTACTTTAATACTTTTACCTAATTCAAGTACTTTAGATAATACAAGTTTACTAATTAAATCGATTATAAAAAAGATAAAAGTAATTATTAAATATTTCTTTTTCATTAAATCACCAAGATAATTATACAATAAAAAAAGGGATTTATTCCCTTTTTTTAACCTAATCTATAAATTTTTAATGTTTCATTATTATCTTGTTCGTATTGTTCAAATGCAAATATATAATTATCTGAACAACAAACATCAACAGATGAAAGACATTTATTCTTTACTAAATCATTTTGCTCTATTACAAGAACATTATCATTTTTATGAACTAAATCATAGATGATAGCCACATCTTCAAGTCGTGTATTTGAGCATCCATGACTACCATGGTCATATGGGTAAGTTTTACCACGTCCACGAGAATAGTTATCATAAGCTTTATTACCTACTTCCGTAAAATATTTATCTTTTTGCCAATTAGCATCGTGTATTCCAATATTACCATCAAATTCTAACCAGTAACTAACTAAATGTTCTGGTGTTAATTGATAGTTTCTTTCTCTATGACCTATTGTAAAACAACCTAAATGTGTTTGTAATTCCTTACGACCAGAGATTATTCTACAACGGAATACTTCTTTACCAGCTTTAACTACTTTTAACATTTGTCTTGATAAATCTATTACTACACTAGTTTCCGATAATCTTTTAGTATTATTTTTTTCAATATAACCTATAATGCCATCTACCATAACACGATAGTAATTACCTTCTTCACTAATAATAAAGATATTTTGATTTTCTGGTAAATAACAATAATAGTTAGTAAATGTATTATCAGTATAGAAAGCACTAGATTTCTTAAGACTAGCCATTCTAGTAAAAGTCATATCACTTTTAGCTATCGCTTCTTCTTGTACATATTTATCACTAATATAACCAACTTTTCCTAAGTAATCTACTTCATAATATCCATCAGCATGATCAAGTATTACAAATTTATCTGTTTTATCACAGAAACCAATTATATTATTAGCTTTTCTTGGAGTACTACGAACATTTATATTATTACCTGTTATCTTAGTAACTGATATTGTTTCGATATTATCGTTAATACTAACTTCTTCTTCATATTCAGGTTCAACATAAGCAGTTTCTATTAAACTATTTTGTTCAATAAATCCTATTTGCTTATTACCATATACTACATAGTAACCATCTGTTGTACTAGCATATATATGTACTTTAGTACCATAAGATAGACTACCAATAATATTTTTGTTATCAGGATCACTATAAATATATGCATTATCTACTTTGATATAGTCATCACTATTAACTTCTGTAAAATAATTATTAGTATCAAAATATAAGTCAGAAATATAGTCATTATCAATAAAACCTAATTTACCATCTAAAGATATAAAAGATTTATTATTATCATTACTATAATAAAGAACAATTTGTCTACCATCAGTAAGAGTAGTATTAACACCAGCATAAGACTTAATATCAGCCTTAGATAAACTAGGTGTAACCATTATTCCAAATGCAAGTAATAAACTAGCTACTTTCTTCTTATCAATTTTAATATTTTTCATAAAACCCCCGTTTTATTCTTTTAAGACATCTACCATTCTTAAAATCGTTCTTAATTATACTACATTTTACACAAATTGTCAAGTTAAAATAAAAAAAGTGATAGTTTATATCACTTTATATACTTTTACCATTTTCTTTATTTAGGTGAACATTTGATAGTCCAGCCGGAGTCATTCGTTCATATATTTCTTTAGTACAATCACTTCGTTTACTTACATAACCATATTGTCCTTCATAATATACATAATACCAATCTTTATCTTTAGATGATATTATAGGAAGCTTCACTCCTCTTGATATATTATCAAGAATATTACCATCTTCTATTTTTGGACTACTTCTAAATCTTACTTTACTACCAACTATTTCTACATAATTAGTATTAACAATATTATTAAATTCTTCTTCCGTTAAAACATTTAAATTATTAGGATTCATGTAGCCTATATAATCACGATATGTAACAATATACCAATCCTTTTGACCATCATTTATTGATCCTACAATTTTAACATATTCGCCTTTTGTAGCTCTAGTTAAAATATTAGGAGCATCATAATCATCATCTGTATTATTTTGAAGCCTGCAATTATTATTAATGGTTGCATACATATTTAATTTAGTAGCTTGATAATTTGGTCCTACTTCATCTAAATGAGCAATTCTTTCTGTTTCAACAAAACCTAGTCTTGCAATATCATTATTATCAGTATAACTAATTAAAGCATAATCTCCATCTATATATAATAAATCTACTTCATTATTACCTACTACTTTATCCACATATTTACCATCACTTCTAGGCTCTAATCTTATTATTTGATTTTGAGCTACTTTAACAGTATAAGTTATATATGTAGTTTTTTTAGGAACTATTACTTCTACTCTTTCTTCAACTTTAGTAGTTGGTCTTGGCATATAAGGAAATACTTCTTTAGGTTTATTAGTTGCACCAGAAAGTATTATTCCAGCAATTAAAACACCAGTACCAACAATAGTAACAGTCGCCATAGGTCTTTCTCTAACAAAATTAATCATTTTATCAAAAACATTTATATTTCCTACCATACTAACCTCTATTTTAATTATATAACATAATAAAAGAAGTAACAATGTTACTTCTCTTTCTTATTGTAAAATTTACGATGAGTTTTTAATCTAAAACATCTTGCGCAAGCAACAGTATATGTTACTTTACCTTCACCGTCAATTGCTACACTATCGCCTTCTGTTTGAACTTTACCATCAATAAGTCTTACATTAAACATAGCTTTTTTACCACATTCACAAATAGTTTTAATTTCTGATAGTTGATGTGCAATATCAAGTAACCTTCTAGAACCAGGGAAACTATTACCTTTAAAGTCCGTTCTTAAGCCATAACACATAACAGGTATCCCTAAATCAACTACAACATCCATTAATTGATTAACTTGATCTTCAGTTAAGAATTGCGCTTCATCTACTACAAGTAAATCTACATTAGTATATTTTTCTACAATAATATCGTATATATTAGCCTTATTTTCAATCAAGAAATCGACTTTTCTTTTAGAACCAATTCTTGAAACAATATAATTATCTCCTTTAGTATCAACTTTAGGTTTCATAAGAATAGCTTTCATACCTTGTTCTTCATAATTATATATACATTGTATTATTCTTGTTGTTTTACCACTATTCATAGCTCCATAATAAAAATATAGTTTAGCCATAACATCCTACCCTCTAAATAAATCGTAACAAAAAAAGATGATTATTTAAATCATCTTTACATTTTTATCCAATTTTATTACCATTTTTATCCACTTTAATTTTTTCTTCTAAACAAATTCCTGCCTTTTTAGTATCCTTACTATAAACATATACACCATTCGCATCACCATCTAATTTATCATTATAATATATTTTCCCAACTTTTTTCCATGATGTTGTATATATATCAAAGTTCTCACATTCTACTTCTCCAGCATTTACTTTGAAATAATATCCAGCTTGCGTTTTAACAAATTCTACTGGACCATTAAATATATAATATTCATAATAGCTTTCTTTATTTTCCATAAGTGGATTAACTAACAATTGACTTTTTAAATCAACAATAAAATAATAATATCCTTGGCGTTTCCCATCTTCTCCTAATGAATCACCCGAATATAAAGCATAATTATCATCTTTAGTTATTTCAGATATTTCAATTATATTATTATTAAATAAGATATATCCTTCTATTGATTTCTTGTTTCCAGTTCCATCATATACTGTTGCAGTATATTGTTCATTATTATCTTTTTCATATAATTCTTTTGCTTTATTATATACATCCTTATCATCTTTAGAAGCTATTTGAATCTCATATTTACCATCTACTGTTTTATATGTTATTCTTTCTTCTTTTGGTTCTTCTTGTTTTTGTTCTTGAGCCGGTTCTTCCTTTTGATTAAAAGGTAGATAATCTCTTCCAAATATTACAAATAATAATATACTTAATACACAAAAGAATGATATACATAACATTACTGTTATTACTTTTGATTTAGTACTTCTTTTTGGTTTTCCTTTCTTTATTTCTTCTTTCTTTTCTTCTTCCATTTTACTCTCCTTATATTTTAATTATATATTGATTATTTATAAATAAAAAGAATAACTAAGTATTTCTTAATTATTCTTTACATATTCATATACTTCATTAACTGTTTTATTAAAGTCTTTAAAATTAACATTAAACCATTTAACATCCATTTGATGATTGTAGAATGTATATTGTCTTTTAGCAAAATTACGACTATTCTTTTTTATTAAATCAATAGATTCATCTAAAGAACACTCTCCATCAAAATATTTATATAATTCTTTATAACCAATACCTGTCATAATAGCTTTTGTACGAATATTAGAGTCATATAATTCTTTAACTTCAGATATTAGTCCTTCTTTAATCATTATATCTACTCTATTATCAATTATTTTATATAAATTGTCTCTATCTGTAGTTAAACCAATTAAATTAAAATCATATACTTTATCATTCTTTTTATTTGAGTTTTTAGTACCATTCTTAATCTTATTAAGTTCACGTACTAATCTTTTTCTATTATTGACATGAATATCAGTATCATGATCTTTTTTTATTTCATTAAGTATTTCTTCATTAGTCATTTCTTCAAATTCAGAATGAAAATCTTCTTCTATTAATTCATAGTCATAAAGAGCTGCTTTGATATATAGGCCAGATCCTCCTACAAGGATTGGTGTATTGCCACGTTCTTGTATTTCAGAGATAACCTTTCTACAATCTTTTTGATAATCATAAATTGTATAGTTTCTATCTACATCACATATATCAAACAAGTGATGCGGAATACC
>JAEEGL010702278.1_pt1 | contig 11636 bp, 8 predicted proteins | sample 9134231 | NCBI WGS metagenome assembly JAEEGL01 (sample SAMN16246548, study PRJNA631951) | gut metagenome | biome: gut microbiome; feature: rumen; material: fiber-attached | host: Bos | place: Iran: Karaj | collected 2018-10 | reverse complement strand
TACGACGACAAAGGCAAAGCCCCAGATTGCCGCCGTAATAATCAGTCCAATGCTGGCAAGAATAGATGTATATTTTGAATTCATAGGATTGTATATACTGAAAAAAGATACACCGGTCAAGGTCGGCAAGCACAGCTTGCCTCTGAGCCATTCTTTAGATGAACCTAAAATGGCCTGCCGTCGCAGCCCATTTTTTAACGGTTCTTCGATTATAGGCTTATATCTCAGATGAGATAATTTGTGTATGCAGATTCTCCAGAAGATTTGCTGCTTCCTTAAGCTTTTGCGCTGTATTGTTTACAGTACTTGTAGAAGTTGAGAAGTTTTCAATTCCAGAAGAAATCTGACGTACAGTAGCAACAATCTGGTCAAAGGCTGTAGACTGTTGATTAATAATTTCCTTAATCTGGTTTGCAGACTCTACAGTGATTTCTGATGAACTCTGAATGTCACTGAACTTTTCCTTAAGTTTTTCTGAAAGTTCAAGACCTTCACGGATTTTTTCAGTTCCACTTTCAGATGTAATAATCAGATTGTCGGAAGAATGCTGTATCTCTGTAATGCGGTCTTTAATCTGATCTACTGAGTTTGTAATACCTGCTGCAAGACGGCGAACTTCGTTAGCAACAATATGGAAGTTCTTTCCACTGTCTCCGGCACTTGAAGCTTCAAGCTCAGCGTTGAAGGCAATGATACGGGTCTGGTCTGCAATATCATTAATAATTTTTACAATTTCCCAGATGCCGCCAATTTTTTCACCAAGTTCTCGAATTCCGGTAATCGTCGAAACATTTGCATCTGTAATTTCTGTCATCTTATCAAGATTAGACTGCAGAGTCTCAAAACCGGCATTTACGTTATTTTCCGTTCCCTCTGCAACTGTAGTTACATCTGCAATCTTTTCTACAATGTTACGAGTCTGACGGTCTGTATCTTCCATCGTTGCCAAAATCTCTTTTACACCTGTTGACTGCTCAAGAGAAGTTGAGGCGGTACTCTGTGCAATTTCTGCAAGTTCGTTCATTGGTGTAACCATTGTCTGACCAATTTCACGAATATCATCAAGAATGGAACGGAACAAAAGTACTATCTGATTAATCAGGTAAAGGTTATAAGAAACCTCAGACTCAAAATCAGTTGGAACAAGGTCTACCGTAAAAATATCATTCTTAATTATGTGAAGCATAGAAGTCTGCAGTTTGTCTGAAGAAACCAGGATGCTGTTTAAGAATGAATAAACCGAAGCAATTCCTACAATTGCATTAATTACAAGAACAATGGCAATTCGAGGAAGCTGCATTTTACGCAGGCCCATTCCGTGAATATCAGCAGGAAGGAAACCTACAGCAGAAGGAATATTGTTGTAGTAATATACATAAAAAAGAAGCACTGCAATTACAAATCCCCAGATTACCGGAACTGTACAATAAAGAGAGAAAGTATTCTTATATGAAACGCCAAAGAAAGTTTTCTTATTCAGAATTCTTGAATCAATTCCCTGATTAACAAGACGGCATTCATATTCATTACAGATTGAACGGGTATTTGCGAGAGCAAGAAGACCTGCTACATAAGCACCAAGTACACAACTCAGAAGACTTACACCGTTTATACTTGTGTTTACTTTATATATAAAATGATATGCTGCCGCAAGTGCTACTGCACAGATTGCAAAGTACATAAATGCCTCAATTGATTTTTTCATCGGACACTTGTGCAATTCAAGAAAAAGCTTTGTGCGCTCTTCCTGTGTCATATCTTCATTTTCCCATCGTTCAATTTTTTTTGAAATTTTAGCAAATAGAAAATGATTTGTAATCGGAGATATACAAAACTGTGCAAATAAAACACCAAGAATTACTATAATAACCAGCGGATAATGTGTTGAAATTTTCAGATTCAGAATGAATACTGTATACAAAAGCAATATAATACCACAGGCTACATCTGGAATATGACTCGCTCTAAGGATTCGTCTTTCTAATGATAAATAATTTTCATTCTGTTTCATAATTACACCTCTTTTCCTGTTGCTGACATAGATTCGACTATTGCATCTACATCTGCCTGTGAATATTCACTGTTTTCGTCATAATCTTCCGGCTGAAGATTTTTAAGATTAGTAGAAATTGTACAAAGGTTTTGTGCTGAGTCGCTGATTTTCTGAGTTGAAGAAGAGAAGCTTTCTGCAGCCTCGGAAATCTGACGCAGGGTAATTACAATCTGGGCGAAAGAAGCGGTCTGCTGATCAATAATCTTTTTAATGTCTTCAGATGCATAATTCATGGTTTCCGAAGAAGTCTTAAGTTCTTCAAACCTTGTATTCAAATCATTAATAATCTGGTTTCCATCAAGAATCTTTTCACTTCCATTTTGAGAAGCAATCAAAAGTTCATCTGAAGAATGCTGAATCTCAATAATTCGCTTACGAATTTCTTCTGTAGACTGAATTGTGTTATTTGTAAGACGACGGATTTCATTTGCTACAAGAGCAAAGTTTTCTCCAACATCGCCTGCACTTGATGCTTCAAGTTCTGCATTAAAGGCAATAATATTTGTCTGATCTGCAATTCCATTAATAATTCTTGCAATATCAGAAATACCTGAAACCTTTTCTGTAAGAACTTTAATTCCATCTACTGTTACATCATTTGCACGTTTAATTTCATCGAGTTTCTGCATATTCTGTTTAAGAATATCAAAACCTTCGTTGATATTATCTGTAGTGCGGCTGGCAACAAGCGAAACCTCACCAATTTTTTCAGCGATTGTTTTTGAAAGAGCATCTGACTCTTCCATTGCAGAAAGCAGTTCTTTTACTCCAGAGTTCTGTTCAAGAGAAGTAACCGCAGTTTCCCGGGAAATAACTGAAAGTTCATTACTTGATTCTACAACCGTCATACTTATGCGTTGACTTTCTTTTAAGATTTTCTGCAGGATTTCTACGATTGTATTAATAAGGTAAACATTGAACATAAACTCATTTGAAAGGTCTGTATTCGCAGCCTTAACCTTATGCAGATTTTCTTTATTGATTCCTGACATCAAGTCGCGCATATTGTTTATAGAACGCATCATACGCTTAAAGAGTGCAGTAGAAAAAAGATAATACAAAATAACGCTGATAACACCAACCAGAATAAGTCTGAAAAAGACAATATTTGTTGAGGTATAGGAAGTATAAGTTCTCCAGGCAAGAATATAAATTGTCGCGCCAAGAATTGCGATTGGCGCAAAAATATGCATAACAGTAATTATTGTAGAAGTCAAACCAAAATAATGACGGTTTTCAACTTCTTCTTTTGCAATTCCTCTTTTTACAATTGCAGAAGCATGTTTCGAACAGATTTTCTGAGCAACTTCTGTTATTGCATAAACTGAAGTGAAATATGAACCTAAATACAGCATGGTTGAACAAAGAATTACAGAGTTCAGATTAAGCATGGCAATTTTATTGAAAAACGCAATCCAGACAGCTCCAAATGCAGTAAACAACGGAAATACAATTCCACCGATTCTTCCCGGCATAATCATAAGAATCTTCATAAGTCTGGTACGTTCTTTTTCTGTAGTTTCATATAAATAAAACGTAGTAACGTCTTCTGTAACTCCCTGAGTTACAAGCATATTCACCATGCCAAGCATAAGAATATGCAGTACAATACATATTGAAATTCCCAGAATAATTATAGCTGACAATTTAGAAAGTTTCACATTTTCCCAGGCAACCGCAATACAAACTGTCATTGTAAGTATCTCAGCAAGAACAACTGGAAACAAAAGCTTCTTAAATATTTCATTTCCAAAATTGATGTCAGTCTGCGAATTAGTTTCTGATTTCCTAAACTTTTCTTTTAGACTCATATTCACTCCCAGGCCATTTCGACCTTATAAATTTACTATTTTGATGTAAGCGCAATAGCGCCATCCCAATTATCAGGTTTTGATTCTGCAAATTCATTGCAGCGTTGCAACATTAATCTTGCAGACTTATCGTGTGGCAAAACTTCCAGTGCCGCTTCAAAATAAGGAATTGCAAGGCCAAAAGCTCCTTCTGCATAAGACTTAAAGCCTTTTTCATAAGGCTCTGTGAATTCCGCAGGCAATGCCTTTTCATCTACCCTATAAATAAATACTGCTTCTTTTTTACCTTTTACTTTTACAGAATCCAGCAAAAGAACATTCAGTGTTTCATCAAGTTCATCACGAACCGCTTCTGAAATTATTAACTTTGCACCATAAAGCTTAGTAAGACCTTCCAGACGAGAAGCAAGGTTTACAGTATCACCAATTACTGTATAACTGGTTTTATCTGCACTACCAATCTGTCCTACAATTACCTCGCCATAATGAATTCCAATTCCAATATCCAGCTTTATGCCTTCCGGAAATTTCAAATTACCACAAGGAATTTCTTCCAGCTGGGCATACATTTCAATTGCGGCTTGAACTGCACGCTGAGCATTATCGTTATAACTGATTGGTGCACCAAACAAAACCATGATTGCATCACCGATGAACTTATCAACAGTACCGCCGTATTTTTTTACAATGTTTACCATGTGGGTAAAATAAGAATTCAAAAAGTTTACGACATCTTCTGCCTTATTTATTTCACTAATAGAAGTAAAGCTTCGGATATCGCACATGAGAATTACAACGTTTCTTTTTTCATTGTTATTATTCAATTCAGTTTCTTCATCTGAATGTAAGAAATCATTAATAACTTCTTCTGGAACAAACTTTGAAAAAGCAGTTCTCAACCTTGTTTCCTGCAGGGCAAGTACTGAGTGGGCAATTGATTCACTCAGAATAGTTGCAAGAGCCGGAATGATATATTCAATTGATGAAATGGCTTTATAGTTAAAGATTTTTTTATGACAAGATGCCAGATGCAGAGTTCCAACAAATCCTTTTTTATTTTTGATTGTAAAGGAAATGTAAGATTCAAACCGCTCACCGGCAGGTCTTTTAAGAACAATATTTTCAAAATACTTATCTTCATAAGTAATTGTATGATTCTTTTTAGCCTGCTGCTCATATTCAATCTTGCAGATATTCCAGAACTCATCTACAACTGAAACTTCAAAAAATTCCGTTCCGGTCATAAACACCTTTGCCGGCTGATTATCAAGAACCATTACCGCAATATCATAAGCACAGGCATTATAAACCAGACCAAAAATCTGCGAGATAAGCTGTTCCATATCATTCACACATTCATAAAGCTGAATGATATTCTTTGTCATGTTCAAAAAGAGATTACTTTTTGTCATAGCCTGAACAACCCAGGAAGTCAGAACCTGGTCATCAGTTTTTGTAAGTTTTTTAGCATCTTCATCAAAGAAAGAATTAGCTTCTATAAATTCACACGCCAAAAGCTCATTTACCGTCTGAATCAGATAATCAATGTTTTCATTATTGATAAGCACTACTCTGTTTGCTTCCATCGAGCTGATCCAGAAATCAAAAATCGAATCATCCGTGGAAATCAGAATAAAAGGAATAGAATCTTTTGTAGAACCATTTTTCAGGATTTTACATAATTCAATTCCATTAATTTCAGCAATGCTGTTATCAGAAATAATAAGTTTTGGAGAATGCACGATTGTTTCTTTTAATAAAGAGTATCCGTCTGTAAAAACCCGAACTTCATAATTCAGTTTTTCCAGTTCTGTACTGATAATTTTAGAAAGAATTCTGGAAGGCTCAGCAAGGTAGATAAGGGGCTTTTCGTTTGTCTGTGCATCATTCTGATTTTGCACTGTTTTTGCTTTTTTACTCATGCAGCAGCTCCTTTACTTTTGCAGTAAGGCTTTCGCGTTCAAAATCTGATTTTACGATATAGCCCTGTGCACCAAGATTCTTTGCCTTGTCCAGTGTATCGCTTTCGAATACAGAAGAAACCATAATAACCGGAATATTTTTAAGTTCCTCTTTATGACGCATATTGTGAAGAAGAACAAACCCATCCATACGAGGCATTTTTACATCGGTTACAACAAGATCGAATTTGAACTGCTTCATTTTTTCAAGCGCATCAATTCCATCTACTGCTGTAGAAACATTATAATTTTCTGCCTCAAGAATAATCTGCTCAATATGGCGTGTAGTATGAGAATCATCAACAATGAGAATAGAATGAATCTTTGGCATTTTATGAACTTCAAGATTTTTCACATCGTAGACATTTACAATCTTAAAGCGGCGGATTGTATCTGGAATATTCAAAACCGGAATTATGCGGTAATTTTCATCAAATACAACACCCTGTAATGCGTTAAAATCTTTCAAAAGAGGAGGAACCGGTTTGATTACGACAGTTCCATAATGCAGAATCTTATCTACAATAATTCCAATCTTTTTATTCAGATATTCAAGAATTACAACAGAAATTTCAGTCTTTGTATTAACCTTCTTTTTAGATTTTTGATTTATAATATCAAAGTCAAAAACTGGAACCAGTTCATTATGAACATTCAATACAGGACCATGCTGAAGCTGCAAAAAATCCTCTTTATTTACAGTAAGAATTTCTCTGATGTAATGCGAAAGAATAAGATAAGAAGAATCAGATACTGAAACAAAAAGTCCGTCCTGTGTTGCAAGAGAAGCCGGAAGTGAAAGTTCAAAATCAGTTCCTTTATTGAGTTCTGTGCGGACAGAGATTTTTCCCTTAAGCTTATCCATTTCTGAGCGGACAACATCAAGTCCAATTCCGCGGCCTGAAAGTTCTGTCTGTTCATCTTTTGTAGAAAAACCCGAAGTAAAAATAAACTGCAGCAGGTCTGTTTCTTCTGCAGACAAAAGTTCAGATTCTCTGTCAGGGAATAAACGAAGTGCTTTAGCACGGATTTTTTCGTAGTCAATTCCGTGTCCGTCATCTTTTACATTTACAAAAATTCTGTTTGAAACCTGACTTACAGAAATAGAAATTGTACCGGTTTCAGACTTTCCGAGTTTTGCCCGTTCTTCCTTCGTTTCAATTCCGTGGTCAATTGCGTTTCGCACAAGGTGAATAAGAATTGCCGGAAGTTTTTCAAGAATGAATTTATCAATTGTAATTTCTGACTGTGGAATATCAAAATTAATGTTCTTGCCGGTCTTAAGTGCCTCTGCAACGATTGAGCGTTTTATAGGCCGCAAAATCATATCGAATGGGAGCATGCGGAGTGAAATAATATTTTTCTGAATATCCACACTCTGATTTTCAAGTACAGAAATGTTTTCAGAAAGTTCCTGAAACTCCTGAAAATCAGAAGCTTCACTCTTACCTTTCAAAAACTCAATTTCATTCTTGAGCTTTATCTGGCGCATTATGAGTTTATCGAGAGACTGTAAGATTGAATCAATCTGTGATATCTGTACTTTAATTGTCTGGGAATCATGAAAAAACTCCGAGTTCTCATCACTTATCGCTTCTGCATCTTCATCCGCATCCAAAGAACTATTATCAGAATTATTAGAATCGCCATCAATATTTGAAAAATCCGCCATAAAGTTCTCTGATTCAATAGCGAGGTCTATATTACGAATAACTTCGTCATACTGCGCAAAAGTACCATCCTTGCCGTCTTCAATTCCGTCAATTACTTTATGAATCAGGCTATTAACTCCCATCAAAAGCTGAATAATTTTACTGGAAATTTCAATCTGATTGCTCTGGATATTTTTAAAAACCGTTTCCAGATGATTAATCACCTTTTCAATCTGAACATATTCCATCATGCGGGAAGAGCCTTTAAGAGTATGCAGCAAACGGAGAATATCAGTTAGAAATTTAGAATTTCGTTTTTCTTTTGATGCTTCAATTGCAATGTCATCAAGAGAATCGAGGATTTCACGAGCTTCAGAAATGTAATCGGATTTAAACAAGTTTTTATCAAGATTCATTTACAGCCCTCCAACAGAAAAAGTATCGCAAAGCGAATAGATATATGATGGACTAAAAGAGTCCAGCGTAAAATCATAAGGAACAGCTCCTCCCCCTCCCTTGATTCCAAACCCAGAAAGAAGCGTCTTGCATTTTGAAAAGCAGCCCACCGCATTTTCCATGCGCCCCATATCGCGGAGCACCATTCCGTGGTAGAAGAAGGCCGGCCAGAAATCTGGAGCAATGCTTTCTGCCGAAGCAAAAAGAGTTTCTGCTGCAGCCCGATTATCTGCGTGATATTCAACATAACCCTGCATAAAGAAGGCATATTTTTTTGAACCGGTACCGGTGATTGTGTGTGTGAGCTTACGTGCTTTTTCAAAATTTCCATTATTGATTTCGCGACACACATTTTCATAAAGCTTCTTTACATCAAAAGAGGCTGCAGTGATAGAAGTCGTTTTTACCTGTTCCTGAGCCTTTTTAGTTTCTGCATATTTTTGTATTTTTACTTTTTCTACTTCACGGCGAAGTTTTTCTTTTTTCTGTTCATACTCTTTTTTTTGCAAATGACGGTCTGTTGGCGCGAGTGCCACAGAAGTTTTTTCCTTCTGCCCGTCCTTTTCAAAGTAGTAAACAGTGCCTGAATTTGTTTTGCAGAGAGAATCCGGAATTACAGTATTATCGATTGAACCAATCTCATTCATTGAGAAAAACAACAGCCCGTTTCTTTTTATTCTCTGAGTAAGTTTTTTTGTAACAGCCCGTCTTGTCTCTTTATCAAAATAAATAAAGACATTTCTCATAAAAAGAATATCTACATTGTCTGCAAACGGAAGCTGTGAACATTCTCCCTGAATAAGATTAAACTTAAAGGAATGTATGCGGTTTATAAAATCGCTTCGAAATACGATTTCTGTTTCTGTTATAGTTGAATACGGTTCTAAAAGCTTATGATATTTTTTACCATCGGCCCTGAGAGAATACAGAGAATAATGTCCGCATTTTAATGTCGCAAGAGCATTATCATCTATATCAGAAGCATAAATTGTAAGATTTACATTCATAGAAAGTGCAAGTGCAAGCAGTGAAATAGGCTCTTCTCCTGTTGAACAGCAGCAGGTCCAGAGCACAAGATTTTTTCCCATGAATTTCGGAAATACTTCATTCTTTAAAAAGTCAAACTGTTTTTCTTCACGGAAGAAATAAGTTTCATTTACAGTAACAAGATTGATTACTTCATCAAAATCAGGAGTATGTGGAGTAAGACTCTGCACAAATGCCATGGGATTAATTCCACGGGCAATAGCCTGCTTTTTAATATGATTTTCCAGACTATAAATCTGAGATTGAGCAACATAAATGCCAGAGTAATTGAGGATTTTGGAATTTATAAGTTCAATCAAATCACTGCTCATATCTGCTCCAGCTCATCTCCACTAAGCTCCCACAACCGCATAGAAATCTGTGATAAAGGAAGCACTTCGCATGCACCGCCCATTTCATAAGTTGCTTTTGGCATTCCATAAACTACAGATGTAGACTCATCCTGAGCAATTGTATATGCTCCAAGATTCTTCAGATGCAGACTCTCTTTTGCACCATCTGCCCCCATTCCGGTAAGAATAACTGAAATACAATCTCCACCAAAAACAGAGGCTGCACTTTCAAACATTTTGTCTACAGAAGGGCGCAAAAAATTAATTGGGGCATCATGATTTAAAATCATTCTAAAACCATCCTGAGGATGACTTATGAATGTAAGATGCACATCTGAAGGAGCAAAATAAACATGCCCCGGAATTGCCGCAGTATTATCTTCCGCAAGATGAACTGCAACATGAGATTCTGAAGCAAGCCATTTAATCAGGTTTTTATCAAAAAAAGAATTTATATGCTGGGTAATAAAAATCGGAAGCGGATAATGTCTGCCTATTCCTTTAAGAAATTCCAATAACGCACCAGGACCTCCTGTTGAGACTCCGACAAGTACCGCCTTGTATTTGTGTTTTTTGGCGTCAGCAGGAAGACTCTGCAGAGGAACCACAATACTTCCATCTTCATTTATAGAAGGAACCATTGACCCCGGATGATTATCAAAAAGCACAGTGCGTTTTATATCCAGAATTTTCTGCTCTAATAATTTTGAATATTCATCTATTTTTTCTGATGAAAAATTCATAAACTGCGGCATTTCCTGATAATTTATGTTCTTTGAAGAATAGTAAGTTTTTTCTCCAGGGACATGATAAATAAGAGTAGGAATTTCTGCAGTGTGACAATAATCGGCTAAGGTGCTGTTTCTTACCCTGTCAAAAAGAGACTTTTCTGTAATTATGAAATCAGGTTTTAGCTCAAGATTTATGGACATAAGAGCGTCATAAGTAACGGCTTCTCCGAGCCAAGCGAGTTTTCGTGTTTTCAGAATAATTTCCTTTAAGACTGAGCGAACTACAGCAGAGGAACAGGCTACAACAACATTAATCATAATTCCTCCAGAAGACAATCATTCATAAATTTTATTGTATTTTTTACATCTATAATTAATCTGAGTCTGTCGTTTTTAAAACTGCAGGCCAGAAAACCAAGCTTTTTAAATTGTTCAGTATAGAAATCTGAAAAGAGACCAAATTCATTTAAGTCTAAAATACTTACACTGCATTCCTGAGTTGTTACAACAGAAAGACGCTTATCCCCTTCTGACTTTAATACTATCATTGTTCTGATATCTGCCTCGCGTGGAATCTGAATAAACTGTGAGGCAATATCATCAAAATCAAAAAATCCCGAGTCCTCATCATGGAGCAAAGACAAATTTAAATCTTTAACTCCAACACTCGAAATTACAAATTCATTGGGAATTAAAAAATCAATTTGAGGATATGCAATGCAAACAAATTTCTCAAGCTGCGGCAATTTCTTTTCCTACTTTCTCTATAATTGCCTGAATCTTTAAAACAAAGACTTCCTGACCATCAACATTCAGAGTACCTTCATAAAACTCTGACATCTCTGCTTCTGAAAAATGAACAATATCGTTTTCAGTTGCCGAAAAGAAGTCTTTTACATCGGTGATACGAAAACAGGAATGACTTTCATCATTCAAAACAATAAACAGCATTGATTGAGGTGACTCATATCCTTCAAGTGTTGCAGGATTAATGACAACATAAGGATCACCGTAACGATTCAGAACACCATCCACATAAGGAGGAACAAAAGGAAGTGGGAATACCGTTGCATCACGAAGAATTTCCTTTACATTTTCCGCAGGAATTGCAAAACGTTTTTCTCCAATCGTAAAAATCAGCCAGATTTCTTTTTTTTCTTTCTGCTTTTCTTCTGTCTTTTCTGACTTTACATTTTTTATTCGTGATAAAATCTCTTCTGCCATAATGTTACTATTATACAGTACAAAATACACAGTCGCAAGAAAAAAAATGCCCCGTACAATACGGGGCATTAACTATAACTAAAATTTATAAGTTTAAGTTAGAATTCTACCTTTTTCAGGTGCCAGATGTCGCGAACGTAATCTTCGATTGTGCGGTCGCTCGAGAACTTACCGGCATTGGCAATGTTCTTAAGTGCCATCTTTGCCCAGCCCTTCTTATCGGCATAAGCTGCAGCAATCTTCTCACGGGCTTTGCAGTAAGAATCAAAGTCGGCAAGAACATAGTATACATCAGGGCGCTGACCTTCTACACCATAAATCAAAGAATCGTGAAGTTCCTTGAAAAGCTGATGGGTCGGATCATAAGTT
>JAEEGL010585656.1_pt1 | contig 11636 bp, 6 predicted proteins | sample 9134231 | NCBI WGS metagenome assembly JAEEGL01 (sample SAMN16246548, study PRJNA631951) | gut metagenome | biome: gut microbiome; feature: rumen; material: fiber-attached | host: Bos | place: Iran: Karaj | collected 2018-10 | reverse complement strand
GAGAACGGCAAGGTCACCGGCGTGGTGTTCAAGAAGTGCACCCGGGTCTACGACGAGCAGCATCGCTTCAGCCCCGTCTATGATGAGAACGAGACCATCACCGTCCCCTGCGAGAACGTGCTGCAGGCCATCGGCCAGGCGGCCATTTGGGGCGACATGCTGAAGGGCACCAAGGTGGAGCTGCGCCGCAACGGCACTGTGGTGACGGACCCCGTCACCTTCGAGACCGCCGAGCCGGACATCTTCGCCGGCGGCGACATCGAGCACGGCGCCCGCTTCGCCATCGACGCCATCGCCGACGGCAAGAAGGCCTGCGAGTCCATGCACCGGTTCGTGCATCCCGGCCAGTCCATGACCATCGCCCGGGACCTCAGGGAGTTCAAGGAGCTCGACAAGGACGACATCCGGCTGCCCGACTACGATCACGCCAAGCGCCAGATCCCCGGCGAGACCGGCGTGGCGCCCAAGACCACCTTCTCCGACACCCGCCTTCCCTTCACGGAGGCGCAGGTGAAGGCCGAGGCCAACCGGTGTCTGAGCTGCGGCGCGTCCGTGGTGGACTACAACCGCTGCATCGGGTGCGGTCTGTGCACCACCCGGTGCGAGTTCGACGCCATCCATCTCACCCGGGATCTCCCCGAAGCGTCCACCATGATCCGCTGCGAGGACAAGATGGGCAAGGTGGGGGCCTACGCCATCAAGCGGGCCGGCAAGATCCTCTTCGGGAAGAAAGAGCCCACCGAGTGGATCCCCGAATAAGCCATGCATGAGATGGGCATCATCCTGCACCTGGCCAAATCCTTAGAGGAGACGGCGGCGGAGCAGGATATCCAAAAGATCCTCCGGGTGACGCTCCAGGTGGGCGAGGTGTCCGGCATCATGACGGACTACTTCACCGACTGTTGGAACTACTTCCGCAAGCGTCACCCGGTCCTGGACACGGCGGAGCTGGAATTGGAGACCATCCCCGCCGTGACCTTCTGCTCCAACTGTGAGAGGACCTACCCCACGGTCCGGTACGGCCGGGAATGCCCCTACTGTCACAGCGGCGAGACCTGGCTCCTCCGGGGGAACGAGTGCATCATCAAGGAGATCGAGGTGGAATAGAGGAGGGAGGCTCATGGAGGAAAAGACTGAGGATAAGCTCGCAGAGGAACAACTCGCTCCAGATCCTGAGGAAGAGAAGCCTGCGGCAAAACGGGGCCGCATGGACCGGGCTGTCAGCATCACCCGCCGGCATTGCCTGTTCACCATGATCAGCGCCGCGGTGGTGGTGGTCTGCGTCTGCATCGGCGTGACCATGAATCTGACCACCATCTACGACGAAAACTTCGACCACATGGGCCTTAGGACCTTCTGTATGTTCACGGTGAACTCCAACATCCTCATGGGGGCCTCCATGGCCCTGGTGTTTCCCTATTCTCTGGATGGATTAAGAAAGCACAACTTTCATCTGCCCCGCTGGGTGGTGGACCTGGTGTACGCCGGGGTCACGGCCGTGGCCCTGACCTTCCTCATCTCTTTGTTCGTGCTGGCACCGGTGAAGGGCTTCGTGCTGATCTTCACGGGATCCCGTTTCTTTCTCCACGGCCTGTGCCCGATCCTGGCCATCGTGGCCTTCTGCTTCTTTATCAGTGAGCAGCGCCTGCGGCTCAGGGACTGCTTCTTCGCCTTGGTGCCGGTGCTCATCTACGCCGTCCTCTACTACGTTATGGTGGTGGTCGTGGGCGAGCATCGCGGGGGATGGAACGATTTTTACGGCTTCGCCACCCGGCTGCCGGTGTGGATCCCGGCGGTGACCGTCATGCCCCTGACCTTCCTCATCGCCATGGTCATCCGCCTTCTGCACAACAGGACCTACGACAAGCGCCGGGCGGAGGCGGCGGCCTATTACAGCAAGGTCTTTGCCAACGTCGACATCCGGGAGATCGTGGCGGCCATGGCCCGGTTCCATACCCAGAGCGCCAAGGGCCGGGACATCGTGGTGCCCGGCCGGATCATCGCCATCATGGTGGAGAACAACAAGGGGGATTGCTCCTGGGAGGAGTGCTGCGGCATCTATCTTAAGGAGTATCTGCAAAGCAGCGAGGTCATGGACATCAGGAAACTTTGGTTCTGAACCCTTTGGGCCTGCCGGAAAACGGCAGGCTCCTTTTTTCACAGCCCTTTCACAATGTGCGGTTTGATTTCTGGTACAATAGTGTATCATGTATTATCGGAGCGAGCCATGATCCCAAAATTCAGCGTAAAAAAGCCCTTCACCGTACTGGTGGCGGTCATATTGGTCCTGGTCCTGGGCGCGGTCTCCGTGACGAAGATGACGCCGGATCTGCTGCCGGAAATGAGCTTTCCGTATATCGTCCTGGTCACCAGCTATGTGGGCGCGACGCCGGAGGAGGTGGAGGCCACCGTCACCAAGCCCCTGGAGCAGAATCTGGCGGCGCTGGACGATCTTAAGGAAGTGACCTCCGTTTCCTCGGAGAACGTGTCCGTGGTGTACCTCACCTTTGAGGATACGGTGAACGTGGACAGAGCCATGCTGGACATTCAGCAGGCCGTCACCCAGCTCAAGGGGGATTGGCCCGACGGTGTGGGCGCGTCCACCATATTGGAGCTGTCCACGGACCTGATCCCCACGGTGGTGGCGGCGGTCCATTACAAGGATATGGACCCCATAGAGCTGTCGAGCTTCGCCAGCGACACGCTGCTGCCGGCCCTGGAGGGCACCAACGGCGTGGCTTCGGTAAACGCCACGGGCCAGGTGGCGGAGCGCATCGAGATCGAAATCAACAAGGATAAGATCGACCGGCTCAACGAAAGGCTGTTCGGCGCCATGGACGCGGCGGCTCAGGAGGCCTTTGACAAGATCGACGAGGGACAGCAGCGGATCGACGAGGGGCGTCAGGAGCTGGCGGACGCCAAGGCGGACCTGGATCAGGGGGAGAAGGATCTTGCGTCCGGACGGATCGCGGCCAACCGCGCCCTGGGAAGCGCCCAGAAGAAGCTGGATGAAACCAAGGCGCAGCTGACGGCGGCCATCGCCGCGATGGAGGAGCAGCGGGCGCTGCTGATGGAGCAGAAGGAAACCGCCGCGACCCGGCTCCCCATGCTCAGGGCGCTGCAGGCCACCGTCACGCAGCTGGAGCAGCGGAAGGCGGAGCTGGAAGCGTCCATCGAGCAGATCTCGGGGGACGAGACGCTGACCGATCCGGAACGGGAAGCGGCCCTGGCCGGTCCCCGGGCGCAGCTGGAGGAGGTGAACGGGCGGCTATCCGCCATCGACGCTCAGCTGAGTTCATTCAACATAACCCGAGCGCAGCTGCCGGGGATCATCCAGCAGTTGGAACATATCGACGAGACCATCGCCGTCCTGGACGGGAAACTGGCGGAAGCCAGGGAGGGCCTGGCCCAGGTGGAGGAGGGCTATAAGCAGCTGTCCAAGAAGAAGGGCTCCGTGGCCGGTCAGCTCAACAACGCCCAAAAGAAGATCGACGAGGGGCGGGAGCAGATCGAAAACGGGGAGGCGGAGCTGGACAACGGCCAGCAGGAGCTGGACGACGCCCTGCAGGCGGCGCTGGACCAGCTGTCCCAGGCCAAAAGCGCGGCGGATCTGCACGGCGTCTTCACCAAGGAGCTGGTGGCCCAGCTGCTCCAGGCCCAAAACTTTGAGATGCCCGCCGGGTATCTGTCCGACGGGGACATGAGCTGGATCGTGAACGTGGGCGACAAGGTGAAGGGCGTGGAAGCGCTGGAGCAGGTGGCCATCCTGTCCCTGGGGCTGGACGATCTGGACGTGGTGCGCCTCTGTGACGTGGCCGACGTGCGCGTGGCGGACAACGGCGATACCACCTACGCTCGCATCAACGGGGAGAACGGGGTCCTGCTGACCTTCACCCGCCAATCGGCCTACGCCACCGCCACCGTGGCGGACAACATCGACAGCCGCTTTCGGGAGCTGGAGAAGCAGTACCCGGGGCTGAAGTTCGTGGCCCTCATGGACCAGGGGGACTACATCCACATGGCCATGTCCGCCGTGCTTCAAAGCCTTCTGCTGGGCGGCGCCCTGGCCATCTTCATCCTGTTCCTGTTTCTCCGGGACATCCGTCCCACCTTCGCCGTGGGCATCTCCATCCCGGTGTCCGTGCTCTTTGCCCTGGTGCTCATGTATTTCTCCGGGGTCACTATGAACGTGATCTCCATGGCGGGTCTGGCCATCGGGATCGGCATGCTGGTGGACAACTCCATCGTGGTCATAGAAAACATCTATCGCCTGCGCGCCGAGGGGGTGGCTCCCAAGGAGGCTGCCATCCGGGGGGCCAAGGAGGTCATGGGCGCCATCACCGCCTCCACGCTGACCACCGTCTGCGTCTTCGTGCCCATTCTCTTCGTCCATGGTCTCACCAGGCAGGTGTTCATGGACATGATCCTGACCATCACCTACTCCCTTATGGCCAGCCTGATCGTGGCCCTCACCGTGATCCCCGCCATGGCCCAGGGCCTTCTGCGGCGGCAGGTCCGGCCCATGAGCCGGCTGGCGCAAAAGCTCATGGGCGCCTTCGAGAAGGCGGTCCGCTTCAACCTGCGCCATCGGGCCGTGGCCCTGCTGCTGGTGACGGCGCTGCTGGGGGCTTCCGCCTACTGTTCCCTGCGGCGGGGCTTTGAGTACTTCCCCGAAAGCGGCGGCACCCAGATCTCCATCACGGTGAACGCGCCGGAGGAATATACCTTTGCGGATCGCTGCGACCTGGCGGACCGGATGATGGCGGCCATGGAAACGGCGCCCCATCTTTCCGACATCGGCGGCATGATCAACGGCGGCATGGAGAGCCTGGTGGGCCTTTCCTCCGGCAGCGGCGATCAGATCACCGTCTACGCCCTGGTGGACGAGGACAGCGGCTACAGCAGCATCGAAGCCACCAGGGATCTGCGGCGGATCCTGGAGCCCTTCAAGGCCGAGGCTGACTTCGAGGTGTCTACCGTGTCCACCATGAGCATGAGCAATATGCTCCAAAGCGGCGGCTTCACCATGAATATCTATTCCAACGACCTCACCGACCTGCGGACGGCGGCCCAGGCCGTGGCGGAGAAGCTCAAAACGGTGGAGGGCCTCAAGGAGGTGGGCGGCGGGGCGGAGGAGACCTCCCCGGCCCTGCACATCACGGTGGACAAGGAGAAGGCCATCGAGCACAATCTGACCACCGCTCAGGTGTATATGGCCATTGTGGAGGAGCTGACCAGCAGCGTCGCCGCCACCCGCATCACCACCAGCACCACCGCTCTTTCGGCCACTATCCACTCCGCCGACGGGGAGACGGACCGGCAGAAGCTGGAGCGGATGATCCTGACGGTCACGGACAGGGACGGGACACAGACGGAGGTCCCTCTGAAGGACATCATCACCGTCACCGAGACCGAGACCCTTTCCGCCATCCGTCGGCTGGAGCAGCGGCGCTATATCTCCGTCACCGCCACCGTGGCGGAGGGGTACAACGTGACGCTGGTGTCCGCCGACGCCCGCCGGGCCCTGCAGGACATAGAGCTGCCCGCCGGGTGCCAGGTGGAGTACGCCGGCGAAAACGAGACCATCATGGACGCCATGAAGGATCTGTTCTTCATGCTGCTGTTGGGGGTGCTCATCATCTACCTCATCATGGTGGCCCAGTTCCAGTCCCTGCTTTCGCCCTTCATCGTGATCCTGACCGTGCCTCTCAGCTTCGCGGGCGGATTTTTGGGGCTCCTCGTCACCGGCTTCCATATGAGCATCGTGTCCATGGTGGGCATGATCATGCTGGTGGGCGTGGTGGTCAACAACGGCATCGTGCTGGTGGACTGCGCCAACCGCCTGCGGGACGAGGGCCTCGACAAGCGGGAGGCCATCGTGAGGGCCGCGACCATGCGCATCCGGCCCGTGCTCATGACGGCGCTGACGACGATCCTGGGTCTGCTGCCCCTGGGCATCGGCCTGGGCACCGGGGCGGAGATCATCCAGCCCGTGGCCATCGTGTGCATCGGCGGACTCACCTACGCCACCCTCATGACCGTGTTCATCGTCCCCGTCCTCTACGATCTGCTGCGCCGGGACAAACAGCCTCAGCCCGAGGCTGCCGGGGAACCCGTTGGGGAAAGCGCGACGGTCCTGGCGGGGGAAGCATAGGGCCGATGTCGACGAAGTAAGCGCCGTCAGGGAACGGGGATCGACACAAGAAAAGGGCGACAGACTTCAAGTCTGTCGCCCTTGTGCTTGGAAAGATCAACGGACGGGATCGCGGTCGGGATAATATGTGCCGGGCGTCCGTGTGCCGGAGGGCTTGCCGCGGAAGCGCACCTCGTAAGTGGTGTCCTCGTTCAGATCCATGACCCGGAACCTGAGCACCTGGACGGGGAACTGGTACATGACATCGTTGATGATCCAGGTGTCCACCATGCAGCCACGGGGAAGCTTGGTGGAGATGAAGATATCCAGCAGACCGCCGGGGTACTTCCGTAGGGTCACGGGGTTGGTGTAGATCTGGTCGAAGTCGAACTCCGTGTACTCCTGTCCCGCGGGGTTGCCGGAGAGGTTCATGAACTGGCCCCAGCAGTTGATGCAGTGCATCATCATGGGGCGGACCTGCTTCTCCAGCTCCTGGGCCGCGGCGGGCCGAGCATACAGGTTGGTGGGAGCGAAGCCCTTGAAGACCGGCTCGATGGTGGTGGCCTCGTTCAGATCCAGGATGCGGAACTTCTTGATGCTGTTATCGGGGAACTGATACTTGACGCCGTTGATGAGCCAGTAGTCGATTTCGGCATGCTTGGGGATCACGGCGGTGATGTAGCAGGAGAGGGTGCCCGCAGGACAATAGGTCTTGGTGACGGGGTTTAAGTAGGTCTCTTCAAAGTCGAATTCCGTGCGCTTTGCGCCGGAGGCGTTGTTTTTGTTGGACAGCAGCTGCAGATAGCAGTTGACCGTGCGCAGCACCTTGCGCTCGTGGTAATAGGCCCGGATGACGCAGGCTTCCGAGGCGACGAAGGAGGCGTTGGCACCGAAGCCGTATTCAGGCTCGCCGTTGATCTCCCAATGGTCGAACACGAAGCCGTCGATGTCCTCCGCCACGCAGCGGATCACGGTATCCCCCTGGATGGGTACCCGGCTTTCGCCGTTGATGGTGCAGTGGATGCCCTCGGCATAGGCGGGTTCCGCGGCAGAGGCAGACCCGGGGACAGGCGTGGGCGTGACTTTGGGCGCCTGGGTCGGAGGAGGCATCATGGTGGACGAGGGCTGGGGCGTGGTGACGATGGGCTTGGGCGTGATGACCACGGGGGGCTCCGTGTAGGGCACAGCGGTGGTTTCAGGGGAGAGGACCACGATGCCGGCCTTGTTGCTGGTGACGGAGCTGTCGTCGCCGTAGAACACGCAGTAGGCGGACCAGCCGTTCATGGAAGCGGGGATGTTGGACAGCTTCAGCTTTTCCGCGGTGGTACCGGAGATGGAGAGACCGGGGAAGTAGGCGGGGGCGTCGATGGAATCCACCACCACGCTGTTCTTGGTGAAGAACCAATGGCGGCTGTCGTCATTGTCCGCCCGGGCGATGAAGCTGCAGGATCCTCCCTCGATCACGGTCTCGCCGGTAGGATGCTTGGTGATCTTCACCTGGCCCTTCTCCACCAGGACCTGGACCGTGGTGGAAAACCATTTGTGCTCGCCGCTCTTGCTCAGCAAATACAGGCTCAGCTTCACGTCCTGCTTGCCCGTCTTGGTGAACTTGCTGGGAGAGATCTTCATGTCCTTCTGGCTCAGCTTGGTCACCGTGTGCTTTTTGCCCTCCAAGGCGTTGTACACATGGCCGGAGATGGACAAGCCCGAAGTCTTGAAGGATTCGCCCACGGTGTAGATGGTCTTCTTGGGCTGAGCCGCCACGAAGATGTCCGTATAATACTCAGAGGGCGGATCGCCTTCCTCGTCCTTGACCGTCACGCTGATGGAGGTGGTGAGCCACTCCCGGTTGCCGCTCTTGGCTACGCACCAGCTTTTGAAGGTCACCTTCTGCTTGCCGGCCTTGGTGAACTGGTGGGGCGAATAATCGAAATACCCCGGCAGCGAGTCCTGCATGGAATAGTTCGTGAAAACATAACTGCCGTCGGAGTCGTAGACGTCGCCCCACAGCTCCAGCCCGGCCAGATCCATGTATTCCCCCACCTTATACGTCATCTTGGAAGGGTTCTTATGAACATAGATGTTCTTGTACCAGCGGTAGGGCAGAGCGAACGTCGGCGCGGCAAAGGACAGCACCATCACCAGCAGCAGCCCCAGGCTGATCCATCGTTTGACACGGAAAGTACCGGATTTCATGAGTCGATTACCCCCTTTTCGCGATTTGAGCACAGCGTCGTGAAAATCCAGAATCCTTTACGTATATAGTATATAGACTTCCGCCGTCGGACGCAAGAGGCATATGGCCCTTTTCGGAATGTTTTCCAACAAAAAAAGCCCCGGGCTGCGTCACAGGGCCATATCCTCCGTGTTTTTCCGTTGGCGGTTCATCCAACGGAGGGTGTGTTCTTCTGCCGGAGCGCAGACGCGGTCCGGCAGCTCCAGCTCATACCGCTCCGAAGCGTTGACGATCCGGGTGCCTTGGTACAGCAGCTCCCGCTGGGGCAGGGGCCAGCCCCTGAGATGTACGTGACCGTGGACCAGGCACAGGGGATGATACCGGTCCAGGAGCTTCACCAGGCTTTCGAATCCCCGATGGGGCAGATCGTCCCCGTCGCCAAGCCCCAAGGGCGGGGCGTGGGTCACGACGATGTCCACGCCGCCCGAACGCAGCAGCGCCAGGTGCAGCCGGGCGATACGCCGGGCCATCTGCCGTTCCGTAAACTGCAGCGGCGCGTCGGGCCGGTATTGAAGGCAGCCGCCCAGGCCCAGGATGCGCCATCCCCGGTAGACGACCAGCCGGTCGTCGATGCAGTCGCAGCCCTCCGGCGGGCGGCGGGCATATCCTTCGTCGTGGTTCCCGTGGACGTACAGCAGCGGCGCATGGGCCATGGTGACCAGAAAGGAAAGATAGTCCGCCTTCAGATCTCCGGCGGATAGGATCAGATCGTAGCCGTCCAGTCGTCCTGGGCGGTAGTAATCCCAGAGCGCGGGACATTCCTCATCGGAAACAGCCAGGATGCGCATCATCACACCTCCGCGGGCAGATCCTCGGGATGGAGGCCCATGTCCCGGACCAGGGCCCGGGACATGGGGAGCAGATCCTCATAGGCGGGGATGGTCCCTTCCACCGCATCGGACAGATAATCCATGGTCAGCAGCTCCCGGGAGGAGAAGTCCCGGCTGCCGTCGTTTTTCACCGTGCCGTCCTGGCTCACGAGCTCCCGCCGGAAGGGCAGCAGGGCCCCGCTTCTGATCCGGTCCATCATGGCGGCGGCCAGGGTCCGGATGCCCTCGGGCACCAGCTCGGTCATGGCCACGTCGATGACCCCGCTGTCCATGCCCCACCAGTAATGGATGGCTTCGGGGGCCTTCTTTTGGTCGTAGCTGCCGGAGAGGACCGTGCGGACCAGGTTTTCATAGAGCTTGCCCCACATCCACACGGGGGAAGCCAGGGGCGAGAGCCGGCCGGCGGCGTCAATGAGGTAGGTGCCGTATTCGCCGAGGCCGATGTAGTGGGCGTTGGGCACGGGCACGTCCCGATTGGAGATGACCTTGGCGCCCCGGGCGATGAGCTTCTCCACCGCGTTCCCCTCCAGGCAGCTCCATTCCAGGAGCACCTGCGCCCGGGGATTGGTCATGCGCGCCCCCAGGGCGAAGGCGTTGATGGAGGCGGGCACGCCCAAAATGGGATAGGAGGCCACGTAGCCGATGCGGTCGTCCTTGGCCATGGCGCCGGCGATAAGGCCCGTGATGAACTTGCCCTCGTAGATGCGGCAGTAGTAGCTGCGGACGCTGGAAAGGTTGCTGGCGGCGGAGCAGTTGAGGAACCGGATCTTGGGGTATTTCACCGCGGCCTTCAATGTGGCGCCCAGCTGGGGCGGCGTGGTGGTGAAGACCAGGTCCGCCCCATCCGCCGCGGCCTGATCGAGAAGGGCCAGCGTCTGTTCCGGCGTGTCGGCGTGGCGGTATTCCCGCACCGTCACCTGGTCCGGGAAGACGGCCGCCAGGTGCGCGGCGCCTTCGGCGTGGCCTCTGGTCCAGGTGCTGATCTCCTCGTCCTGCTGGTAGAGCATGGCGATGTTCAGCCGCTTCGGGGCGGGGGAGATGAGCTTGGTGATGAGGCTTTTCTGCTGCTCCTCCTCGGGGACGGTCTTGACCTGGACCGCGTCCTTGTCCGCCGTGACCTGCACGTCCTCCCAGAGGCCCAGCAGGGATTTGCTCAGCTCCTTGGCGGTCATGACGCTCAGCTGTTCGTAGGGATAGACCCGGAGCCACAGGAGCAGGGCGTCCTCGCATCTCAGGTCCTTGTTTCGATCGCCCCGGGCGGCAAAGGCCTCCTTGAAATAGGCGTAGCGAGCGGAGAACCGGCGGCGCTCCTCCTCGGTCCACACTTCCCCGGGCTTCCGGCCCAGGGCCGGCAGGAGCCTGGCGTAGTCGCCGGGCTTTTGAAACTGGATCTCATAGGAACCGGTCATGCGGTGGAAGTCCACGAACTCGTAGTAGGCCCGGATGCGGGGATCGTCGGTTTTCTCCGGCAGGACGCGGCGGATCTCGCTCATGATCCGGGTGGTGCCGAAGTGCTTGAGGACGCTGACCCGCTTGTTGCCCTCCTGGACGTAGAAGCTGCCCAGATACTCATAGCAGAGGATGGCGTCCCGGATGCCCGTGTCGCTGAGGTTCGCTTCGCACAGGCTCATCCATTTCTGCGCAAACTCGCTTTCCTCCGGCAGCAGGGGCAAAAACCCCGCTGTCAGGGCGGAGGTCCTGCCGCGAGTCCGGGTGCCCACGATCCGGTCCATGGGGATCTCCTGAGCCGGGAGCTCCTGGACCGTGAGCTTGCTCAGATCGGGGACGAGCTCCTCCAGCACCGCCGGGCCGGGATCCTTCCCCAGAGCCGTCAGCTTGGCAGATTCCTTCTGGCCCTCCTTCAGGGCGGCCAGGTATTCTTCTTTCACCGTCAGATTCATAGCGTAACTTTCCTTGTTCCAAGTCGCCCTATCTTACCAGAGGACGTTTCCCTTTGCCAATACCCAAAGGACCATGGCGCGCATTACGCTTGGGATATACCGGCGCCGCTCAATCGGCGAAGAACAGGTTGTCGAAGCAGTCGATCTGATCGACGCCGTCGATGAGGCAGGGCCAGCCGTCCTCGTCCGCGGCGCAGGCGATCTGGGCCACAGCGCCGTCTGGGAGGACCACCTCCACCAGCTGCTCGTCATCCCGGAACCGCAGCCGGTACACATAGGTATCCGCGGGGATGAGGCCCGGCTGTCCGCCGACGGTGCAGGGCACGGGCCGGATCGTGTGCAGGAGCACGCCGAACTCGATCAGGTCCTCCCGCTCGGTTGCCAGCTCCTCCGCCGTGGGGATGTTGGTCATGGTGAGCCACTGGCTGTCCGGGTGAAGATCGTCCCCGCTGTAGGTCCGCTTCCCGAAGGCGGTGCCCAGGAAATCCGTTCTCTCATAGAACCAGAGGGCGCCGTCCTCCCAGGCCCAGTCGCCG
>JAEEGL016067996.1_pt1 | contig 11637 bp, 5 predicted proteins | sample 9134231 | NCBI WGS metagenome assembly JAEEGL01 (sample SAMN16246548, study PRJNA631951) | gut metagenome | biome: gut microbiome; feature: rumen; material: fiber-attached | host: Bos | place: Iran: Karaj | collected 2018-10 | reverse complement strand
TACCCACGATGTTGGCTACCTTATTGAAGCGCCCGTCGTCAAGTTCGTCCATAGAGTGCAGGATGCGGCGTTGCACAGGCTTCAGGCCGTCCTCGATGGCGGGCACGGCACGTTCCAATATGACATACGAGGCATAGTCGAGAAACCAGTTCTCGAACATCCCTTTCAGCGGTATGACATGATGCTCATCTTCTTGTTCTTGGGCCTGGGCATCCTCAACGCCTTCCATAGTCTCGTCAATGGGCTGCTCGTCCAAGGGTTCGTTTTCGTTCTTTTCTTCGATATCCATTGTTCGTTTTCTCCTGCTTGCAAAGATACTAAAAAATCACTTCCAAAACCGCAACACGGCAATTTCTCCCAACAAAGCCAACAATGCTATCAACGCAAAGAGTTTCCATTGCGAGCTTTGGTGCGCCATGGCTTCCACCAGGTCGGCGGTAGCGAAGTCGGCGGTGTCGAGGACTGCAGCCACGTCGAAACCTGCTTGTCCAAAGGCCTTGCTTATCTCATCGCGCTCGGCGAAATCCATCCTTGACTCCACCCGGCTTTCGTTCCATGCTGTCACACGATTCACCGTATCGTTGACCAAAAGGTCATAAAAGCCAGCGTAAGGCATATTGTCATTCAAATAAAGGTACACCTTGCCGTTGCGCACTTCGGATGCCGGCATCAATTCATAGTTTCGGTCCTTGTCGGCAAAGAGAAAGCGATGGTCGCCAGCAAGGTCCATATCACCCAACACCAACATCTTATCCCTCCCTATCGTATAGGACAACTTGTCCATCTTGCCTCCCATGAAGGCCATCTTGACCATCATCGGAACGAAGAGCGCATTGTCGGAGACGTCGCTCCACCGGGCATCCAAGGCCGTCGACATCACAAAAGCCTGACCCTTCCCTACTGTCTCCATCATCAGCAAGGGGTCGCCATTTTGCAGGGTCAGCAAGGTAGTGGACATACCATTGGGTTTCATCCTAATATGTTGCTTCACCTTAGGCAGGTCAGGATGTTGGGGCACACCCAGAATCATGTCGCTGAAGAAAGCATGTTGTCGCGCCAAGTCTTCCACCGTAGTGGTGTTTGTATCGACCTCCATTGAGATAAGGCCCAGTTTGTTATAGAGATAGCCATGGCTTTGCGGGTTGTCGATGCACGGAAACACCATGAGGCTGGCGCCTTCGCTGACGGCATCCAGCAAGGTTTGCTGCAGCGTCTCGTTCATCACGGCACTTTCGTTCACAATCAAAAGTTGGGCTTGAGCAATCGCAGCCAAGTCAAAGCGCGAAGGCTCCATCAACTTGTAGCGGAACTGCTCATCATCCTCAAACAGCAAAGCGCAATTGGAACTTTCTTCACCCAATTCCACCACCGACAAACTCGGCTTCACCCTCAGCACGAAATTATAAGTATCGTCGAAAGTGATAGGATGGTCGGTCAGGGCAACGCTACAACGCTGTTCGCCATTGTTCTCCACCACAAACTGCATCCCTATTTCAGCGGAACCGTTTTTTTCAAGGTCCACCGTCGTGGAAGCAGCCATAGTGCCATTCATCGTCAAGTTGACAGGCAGGCCTTTCACTTCCTTGTCGCCTTGGTTGACCACACGCACCATCAAATCATTCGTCAATCCGACTTGCACTATCGGGGAGGCCAGCCACACCGTGTCGATGTATAGATTGGTCTTGAACTCAGGCGTCATCGGGACGACTACGACTTGCATGGCAGTATCGGCCTTAGCCGCCGATAAGTCAAATGTATTCTTTTGGAAATCAGAATAAACGAACAAGGTAGAGGTCTCAAAGCCGTGCAACTTGCCCAACATCTCAAAACGGTCGATGACCTCGCCCATCGGCGCCGGTGAGCCATCAGGATTCATGCGGTCGAGTTGATCGAGCATCTCCTCCTGGTTCATCGGATATTCGTTCTGGATCTCGAAGCTGTTGGTCATCAGCAGGTAACGGTTGGAGGGATTGAGTTTGTGGACCAAGTCGCGTGCCGACTGCCGAGCATCCTCAAGCATAGTCGTCCGCTGCGACTGTCCTTTCATGCTCATCGAGTTGTCGATATAGATACCGACGAGGTTGCTTGCCGCATTGACATTCAGCTGTTTCTCAGGGCGATATGGGAAGGCAAATGCCAGCACCAACGCTGCTATGAAAAGGCAACGCAGCAACAAGGTAACAAGGTACTTCAGCTTTCGCGTCTTCGCATTTTCCTGCTGTATGCTTCGCAGCACGGCTGTATTGCTGAAATACACCAACTTATGCCGCCTGAAGTTAAACAGGTGGATGAGGATGGGAATCAACAGGGCGAACAAGCCCCAAAGCATATTTGGATAGAGAAAACGCATAATTACACAAATGCTAACATTCAAGAAAGGGCGGATCCGAAAACCCGCCCATTCCAGTTCTTTTGGCTTAGAATCCGAAGAGGCCTCTGCCGACGCTGCGACGGCGCACACGGTCGCGAGAGAAGGTACGGCAGGCGTCGTCCTCTCTCGGCCTCAGCGGGATGCCTATGCTTACGCACACTTCGACACCTTCCGCAAATCGGCTGCCCGTGATGTTATAGGCATTCACATTCACGGCGGACACGGATTCTTCTAACTCACTCTTCGTATAGGTGTTGAGGAAGCCGTGATGATAGGAAGCAGTCAGCTTGAAAAGCATATCAAAGTTACCGATAGTCACCAGACTGCGGATGCCCAAGCCACCGAATGCCCCGGCGTGAATCAACGGGTAATTGGCGTCACCCACATCGATGGTGGCGTCCAAAGGAGCGGGGTCGTTTCTGTCAATATGGATATGGCCGCCCAAACGGTAACCGCCTTCAGCGCCCAACTGAACGAAGGGTTGCAGATAAGGCCTGATAGGGATGCGGAATTCAAAGGGGATGCGGAAATCGACAAAGGCAACCGACATGGCATAATGCACTTGCATGCCCGAAGTATGCTCATAGGTGATGTCGGTGCCACGTTGCACATAGTCGAACTCGGGGGCGATGACAAACACATCGCCAATCGGGATGTCGACAAAAACGCCACCCATCGGCGTAATCTTCCAAGCCTGCGGCAGGCTACTCAGATATTTATTGTTGGTATAATGCATCCGAGGCATGTTGATGCCACCTTTGACACCGATGGAAACCGCATTGTCTTTCTGTGCCATGGCACCAAAGCTAAACAAAACCAAAAAGGATGCTATCAATATGTTTTTCTTCATGACTCAAACATTTTTCATCACCAAACACTAATTTACCAATCCAAATACTCGGCCAATCCGTTGCCATCACGATAGACGAAGAACGAGCCTGGAGCATATTGTCCCAAAAGGCCTCCCGAATCGTCTTCCGCCTCCATGATGATGGATGCGATTGAAAAGTTGGCCATGCCGTTGTCATTCATCGTGCCTTTCATAATCACACCTCGTTTTACCCTAACATGGAACGACTGCGCATTGAACGGCACGTCATACGACTTGTCTTCAACAAAATAAATCGTAAAGTCCTTATGATGGCCCATCACAAAAACGGTATCCGTCAATTGTTCCGTGGCTTCGTTCAAGTCCATGGCAACCACGCCATTGTGCTGATCCGTAAACCTCAGATACAAATTGGGTTCGATGACCGTCAAAGGCCAAATGCTTACATTAGAGCTGACACGTTGTTTGGGATCGACCACAAACGAGCCTTCAATCTTGGGAGGCACTGGTCCTTGGGGTATAGACCCAAAAACAGCGTCGAACATAGGCTTCAACGTGTCGGGAATCACGGTCAAGATGTCGTCGATGTAGCGTTCCTCGCCTATCAAGACAATGGTATTCTCATCGTTTTTCGTACACGATGCAAAAACCATCCCGAAAAGTACGAGTGCCAGGATGCCGATTTTGTTTATGCTTTTCATATTGACTGATATTAATTCTAACAACAAATGGAATAGTTTATTGTTCTATGATGACTTTCTTCGACACGGTGTCTTCCTTACCAGTGGCAACAATGAAATAGATTCCACTGGCACACCGCTCAAGGTTGTATTGTATCGAATGTGACGTCATGTCATTGTAAGTATCGAAACTATGTATCAAGATGCCCTTCACATCATACACCTTGACATTGATTTTCCCTGTAAGATTCTCGAAGGATAGGGTCATCTGTCCTTTATTGGGATTGGGCATCACGCTGAAGTCGGCGCGACTCCCGTTTTGCTCTTCAACGCCATAATAGGAACACACCAGCCAATACCGCTGCGACACACCCTCTTCGGGAGCACAACGGTTAAAAACATGGGCCGTAAGCCATACCGTATCATCCACTACATCAAGCACAAACACCTTGCAACAAGAGCCCTTATCCCCCACAGGTTCAATGAACCATTGCATCGACTCATTCTCAAAATTCCAAGTCACCGTATCCCAAATGCAATCCGGATTGGTGTCGTAGATGCCAAAATCATAGGCATTGATTTCGAACTCCGAAGCCGTGATCACCCAATGTGGAGCAGGATTATCCCAATCCAAGGGACAGATGGGCGTCGGAGAAGGCGTATAGTCCAGATGCACATTCATGGTCACCACGCTGTCGCAGCCCATCTCGTTGAAGTAGGTCCTATGATACGAGCCCGACTTCGTAAAGACATGGTCTTCAGGATCAAAATCGTCATCGGTGGTGTATTCAAGTCCTCGGTTATCCCAGAAATAGCTGTCACAACTTTCATCGTAAGGTACCGTAAACTCAGTGGTTTCGTAAGTGTTGATTTCAAGATGCAGGACAAAGGTGCTGTCACATTCCTGGTCGCCAAAGACATTATGGAATGTCTTGACGATTGGGTCTTGGCTTTCATAATAGGTCTCACCCGTAATAGGCCAATAGTAGGCGTCACAAGCCACTTTTGTCTCCTCGTGATAGTATTCCTCGTGGAATTTGAGGTTCAGTCTGTGTTTAATGGGGCAGCCGCCGTTGGGGTCGTCAAGGACAATCTCGTCGGTGGTGTCTTCATGATAGGTCACACCCGTCTTGTCCCATGTCCAGGAAGGTACCGTTCCGTGTTCATAACACTCGTATTGATTGAGCACGGGAGGCATCTGAAACTCGCCAACCGAAAGCACCAGTTTTTCCACTTTCAGGCAGCCATGCAGGTCGACGGTATCGAAATAAGCGACTTGCCCGTCCTGGCTATAGCTCACGCCATGGAAGTTGTAGGACTCACCTTCACAGATGCTGGGGTCGATGAGTGTCGTGTCATTGGCAGGATACACCGTGAGGTTAAGCCTGACGATGCTATCGCATCCATGTGAGGTATGATCGACATAGACCTCTTGACAGGTATGGTCATAGGAAACGCCATAGAAGTCATAGCTTTCGCCGGCGCAGATGTATTCGTTGAGGACGGTTTCGTTGGCTGCCGACCAGTTGTCCAAATGCAGATATATGGTCTTGTCGCAGCCATATTGGGTTTGAAGGTGGTGCTCATAAACTCCAGGTTCACTCACCATGTCACCATAAAAATCGAAAGTGTCGTTCTCACAGATGGTTTCATAGACGTTTTCGGTCTCATTGGGATGCACCACAATCGTGATGCTGACATCCAGCGTGCTGTACCCATCATCGAAATGGCAGGTATAAGTAGTGCTCCCCACGGGAGGAGTGGCCACCGGATCTTGCGCCGTTGGGTCATTAAGCGTATTGGCAGGAGTCCAGCTATAGGTGTAGTTGCCGATGCCGCCCATAGCCATGGCGTGAAGCGTCGTAGATGCGCCTTCACACAGTTCGGTGTTGTCGGCATCAACCGCCGCCGTCATCGCTTCCACCGCCACCGTGCATTGGGGTGCTCCGACCAACACCAATTCGCAGAACGAGATGTCGTCGAGGCCGAAGTCGTTGCCGCTACCCATGGTGTTTTGGTTCAAAATAGTGATGGTGGCTGAAGTGGAGTTACCACTATACCAAAGTTCGTAGAACTGCAGCCATTCACCGGTATAGGAAGGGGCTGAAAAGACATCACCTATCTGCTGTCCGTTGATGCTAAACTGGAGGCGGGCCTCGTCACCAGCAGCACTGACCGTGCACACCCAAGTTGAGAAGGCATAGTAAGTATCGGGGACCACGGTGATTTGCTCCGTCCAGACATTGGTATTGGGCGTCGTTGCGCCATTGACAACCATAAAACTACCCGACCCGCCGTGACCAATGCCCGTAAAATCAGGGTGGAAAGTGGCAGCATTAGGGCCCACGTTATAGGTGCTTTCCGGATACAAGTCGGAAGAATAGCTATAAGCCGAGGTAAAGCCCACATTGCCTTGGTCAAAATTTCCATTGAAAACGCTCTCGTCACCTGGGGCATAGCCCGAGCAGGTATACGTCGTGGTCACCGAAGGTGAAGCCACGGTAACAGGACCGTCTGTCACGGACAATCCCGCAGCTGGAGACCATTGATAATACAAGGCGCCGGAGGCCGTCAAGGTCACCGAATCGCCTGGCTGTATAACAGCCGATGGTGGTGTGATCACCACAGGCTGCGCAAAGACACATACAGCCAAAAACACTAGAATAATGGTCGATAAAAATCTAAATCTCATCAAAGTATAAATAGCCTGCAAATTTAGGAAATAATGTGATTGCCTCGGTTATTTGAACCCAAAAAATACGCAAATCAACGGCATAAAACCACACGTTTTTTCACCCCCCCCCTATCCGTCTTAATTTCAAGCAGATAGACAGATGGCACATAACCAGCAAGACTCATCTCAATACGTTTGCCTTGAATGCTCTCCATACATTCGAGCACCTGCCCCATCATGTTGACCAGCCTGACGCTCTGAAGGTCCTCGGCCTCGATATGCAGCGTCCCTTTCGTTGGATTGGGATAAACCTGCACGTCATAAGTCTCTTGTTCCTCAACGCCGAAATACCCGGCATTGATGACAAACTCGCGTTCCATCTCGCCGCAATCCGCCGCAGTGAAGCTGGCCGTCAACGTATTCGTCCCGGGCGTACTCACATGGATGAGGCAATGGTCGTTGGCACTTTCAACGACTTGCCAATCAGGATTGGACAAAGACCAAGACACATTGCACACTATGCCAGCCGTGTCGATCTCGTAACGATATACGCCACTCACCAAGTTGGAAGCCACATACACCGAAGCATCGCCAGAAATCGCACCCATGGCTTCCGAGTCCTTGATCTCGAGCCTGATTTGCACTATGGAATCGCAACCGGCTTGCGTTTCGAGGTTTTCCAACTCAATGAAGACAACGCCCGGTTCGTCGTAGACCACGCCATTAAATTCATAGTAGTCGCAAGCCTGGAGGTCCACCGCGGTAGTCACAGCCTCGCTCAGCACCACATGCATCACCACGGTGCTATCACAACCTTGTGGGGTCTGGAAAAGATGGCTGCATGTCATCCCATCCGTATTGCATTGGTATTCATACCATTGGAATGGTTCACAGGACAAGGAATCGAACTCATATACAAGCTGTTCCGAGAGACTGAAATGCACGGTGACAAGGCTGTCGCAGCCATACACCGATTGGAAGGTATGCTGATAATCGCCTTCCGTCTCGCAATAGTGTTCCTGCCACCAAATAGGGCGGCAAGCCACAATGTTGGTATCAGTAGCGACAGGCGCGATGATATGCAACTGATAGGCGACAACGCTATCGCAGTGCGTGACCACCGTCTGCAAGGAATCATATACGATGGCATCATTGTAATAAGGAACGCCATGCCACACGAAGCCACTGCACTCGGTCATGGTGCCTCCGTCAACTTGGGTGTCTTGGCCCAAGGTGAGATTGAGGTAATACCACGTGTCGCAATCCTCTTCAGTAGTGGCGGCGACAAACACGGAGTCGCGAACGCTTTCGGTGTAGACATGGTTCGGGTTCATCTCCCAAACGTAGGAGTCGCAAGCAATCCTATCATGCGTGTAGGCCGCATAGTTGTCGAAGTTGAGTTGCAATTCCACAATGCTGTCGCAACCCGAAGCATTGGTCAAGGTCACAACCGAATATTGTGGTGCGTCTGAATGATAGAAGGTGGTTCCATTCCACTCATAAGACTCGTGACATGAGGTAATCACATCAGTCACATGGTCGCTGTGATTGATGACCACAGGTTGGTGAATGACATGACGACACGGGTCATAGGTTTCATAGTCCAACACCTGACTCTCATGGATCACCTCTCCCGACTCAAGGACATAATAATCGCACTCTTCTATAGTCTCCAGCCAATCCTCTGCTTCCGCCACCACCCTTATCAACACGGGGCCGGCAATGTAGTCGCCGCAGGAATTGTGGGCGATGTACCGCAACCAATTGCCGTCATAGCTCATTTGCATGGGCATCGTCGGCGAGATGGCGGTGAAACTGCCATTCTCCGTGGTCGACATCTGCCATTGGGCAAGACGGTCGTTCACATCCTCATTGTTCCAGGTCACGTTTACTTCAGGCAAATCGAGCGTCTCTCCCTCACACACCTGTACGGCAGACAATTGCACATTAGCTGTGGGCGCATCGTCGACGCGGAAAGAGACCACGTTGCTACTCACCTCACCACAACCATTGGTGACCACATAACGAAGGAAATAGTTGCCGCAATTCAAATGGGTCGTCAAGGGGTCAAAAGCGGTGAAAGGCCCGTTGGCCGAGGTAGCATACTCCCAACCTTGGCTGCCGCCTCCACTATGGTTCATCTGTACCTGTGGCACGGACACGCCCAACGGATAGCCAACACAAACGGTGGAAGGCGCCATCACATCTGTCAAGATCTCAGGAGCACGGTTGATGGTCAAGTCCAAGGTATAGGTACTGTCACAAATCTGCGGGTCTTGGCTGACGACGAGGGTTTCGTACACATCGCTCTCGTAATAGGTCTGATGCGTCTTCGGCCAATAATAGGAATCGCAGGACTCCTGATATTGCACAGGAGCAATATAGGCCTCACCCAGAGTGAAATGCCACGACACTTGTATGGTACAGCCGTTGGGCGTGACAGAGTCGATGGTGTAATTGCCATTATGGTCACACAATTGGCCGTGATAATAGATGTCGTCGCATGCGGTGATTTCACCTTCGTTGACCGGGTCGGTGGAATACACGGTCACCTGCGCCGTATTTGAGGAATAGGCCGTACCGCATCCGTTGACGGCCTTGTAACGGATATTGCAGCCGTTATAGCTATACGGGATATTGGTGTTGTTCAGTGGTTGCCATGTGCCGTTGATTTGTATCTCCCAAGAGCCAGTGCCTTGGTTGACATGGCGCCAGGTGACTTGGGGCGCAGTCAAGTTGAACGACGAACCCGCGCAGATGCCTGCTGGAGCGGTGACATTGCCCACCAAAGGCTCGTCGTTGACGGTGGCCTGCACAGTAGTGCTATAGACCATGCCACATTCGTTTTCGGCAAAATACCTTATCTGGCATCCATTGTATTCGTATGGGATATTGTTGTTGTTCAACGACTGCCAGTTGCCGTTAATTTGGATTTGCCAACCTTGGTTGGTAATCGTCGCGCCATTGTTCTGGATGTTAGGTGTCGTCAAAGCGAAGCTGCCACCGGCGCAGATGGCCGCAGGGGCCGAGACGGTAGAGACCACAGGTGCGTCGTTGACATGGATTTGCACGGCATTGCTGACATCGTTGCCACAATCGTTTGTCACCTTGTAGCGCAGGTACCAGTTGTTATAACTCGTTGGAACGCCTTGTATGTTAAAGGTTTGGTAGTTGCCGTTTTGTGTTTGGCAGATTTCCCAAGTGCCCGTGCCATCGCCAACGAAATTCGGAATGGCGACATCCAAGTCACCACCGGCGCAGATGGCATTCGGGGCTTGAATCGTGCCCGTCACATCAGGAGCCACATTCACCACCAGCTGGCGGGCGGGAGAGCTATAGACCATCCCACAATTGCCTTCCACCATATAACGGATGTACCAGCCATTGTAGGTAGACGTGATATTATTCAAGTTGAAAGTGCTATAATTGCCCGTCTCCGTCGGAGAAGCCACCCAGCCTTGTCCTAAGATCTGGGAGCCATTGGCTGAGAAGGCAGGTGGGGTAAGGCTAAGGCTCCCTCCTGCACAAATCGGTTGGACTTGTGGAGTTTGTGCCGAGAAGCTAGGGCCATCCGTCACCGTGATTTGCACCGCATTGCTGGTACCTGTGCCGCAGTCGTTGGTGGCCGAATAGCGCACCCACCAGCCGTTCATCGACAAGGGAATATTGGTCGGGTCGAAAGTGGTCCAGTTGGTGCCAGTACTGGTTTGGCATTTCTGCCAAACGCCTGTACCCGAAGGGGTAATCGATGGCGCATTGATGCCCAGACCGCCACCAGTACAAATCACCGAAGGAGCAGAGATATTCCCTACCGTAGGCGCCTGACTTGTGGTGATAAACACCCACGCCTCAGAATAAACGCCATGCGTTGTCACGCGGTATTTGATTTGGTCGGTAGTATAGTTGCCGCCCGTAAAAGTGTAATAGATGATATTGTTTGACACGGTGTACGTGCCATGGGACGGGTTCGTCACCACAGAAACCACGGCTTCATTGGCGTTGGGCATGATGACATCATTAGACAGCACATCAATAGGCACAGGTTGACCGCCTTGACACGCCAAGATGTTGTTATCGTTGTTAGCCACTACGCTATAGGACACATCGGGGGTAAAAGAGATGTCGTCGATACCGAAGTCATCGCCAAAGCCGGAATCCAAGGGGCAGCGGTCATAGATGATAATGGTTGCCGTGGTAGAGGTGCCACTATTCCAGGTAGCGGCGGGGAACTGGTCCCAATAGCCGCCGCTGACAAACTGTGGTTGCCAATTGTCCGTTCCCACTTGAGTCCCATTGATGGTAACACGGAATTTCGCCCATGAGGTCGTGCCATTCCCATTACTGATATGGCTAGCCCAAAAAGTAAAGCTGTAATTGGTGTTTTGTGTAACATTTACCGTCGTTGCCCAGACTCGGTAATTACTCAGGAGGCCTTTGCCATTGGCAATGAAAAACCTACCGCTTCCAGAGGTATGGTCGCCCATTTCAAACCACTGGTTATGAAACATATTGGGATTTCTTTTCACCACATATACGCCAGCTTCCGTCAGATACGGCGGCGGGCCATAATAACTGTAATCAGTTTCATATCCCAATAGTTGGTTATTATTTTCGAAATTGCCATTGGTGATGAGATTCTGGCCGATAGCAGGCGCCACTACGAACAGCAGCAACGCCAACAAGGCTTTTGCCAGTATCACATTAACGAAGTTCGATTTCTTTGACATTTTATTTGGACTTTACCTAATATACAAAACGCAAAAATAGGCAAAAAACGTACCAAACAAAGAAAAAAGTTCATTTACAGCAGCTTCCCGTCTAAAATAGCCTCCTTCAAGGTGTCGTATTCGTAGGTCAGCTTCAATGAGAAGAAAGGACGGTGTTCGTCGATGAGGCGGAGGAAAATCTTGTCGCCTTCCCACATGGTAAGGTCGAGCAGGCGTTGTTTTTCAATCCATTCGAGGTCGCCTTCGTTGCATTCGATTTGGTCGCCCGTCCAGTCAGAGCAGACGAAAATGTGCATGTGCTCGTCGTCATAGATGTTGTGCACGAAGGTGACGATGCCGCAGTAGCGCCATTTCGT
>JAEEGL014369934.1_pt1 | contig 11637 bp, 12 predicted proteins | sample 9134231 | NCBI WGS metagenome assembly JAEEGL01 (sample SAMN16246548, study PRJNA631951) | gut metagenome | biome: gut microbiome; feature: rumen; material: fiber-attached | host: Bos | place: Iran: Karaj | collected 2018-10 | reverse complement strand
TGTGCAGCTTTAGAATTCAACGGCACAGATGAGATTAACATAGAACAAACCACTAAGAAGGCTATAAGCTGCCTTAGACACGAAAATAGACTTTTTCTCATACACATACTCCCAAAGTAAAAAACTGTACCCCAAAAGATCACTGAACAATAGTGACATGATTATTTTGACTTCATATTCCGTTTAAGCTAATGAGAATACTATCGGGATGTGACCGACACCCAAAAGAAACCCTGTAACACAGGAAAGACAGGCAGATCTTAGATTAGCAGAAAAAACTGTACCCTTTGGTTTTATCATAATCTATCTCCTTATGATAAAACCCCCTACCTCAATACGCCTCTTTAAGAATATCACTTTCTGATCAATTGCTTCAATGGCAGAATGTTTAAGAATATATTAAAATGAGTCAGCAGGAACCGTCCCTACTGACTCATTTCTCTGTATTCTTCGAGAAGATCGTATATTCCGTCTTCGGATAACACGCCTCTTTTAAGATCCTTGGGGATGAGTCCCTCTTCATCTGCTTCAAAGTCTTTCTTCCACTCATAGCTAAGATAGTATTCCTCAAGTTCTCGAATCCATCCCTGAAGCTTTTTCGAGCTTGCCGCATCAGGGCGAGCCAAGGCTTCCTTCGCTTTATCCATTATCTTCTCGTACTTTGAGATTCTTTCGATCGAATATCCCGAATCCCACTGAAATCTCTTAAGGTCTACTTTTCCGTCTTTTACTTCGATTCCTTCCTTCTCAAGAAGTTTTGCCTGTATTCCCGCTCCTCCAAATGCAAATTCCCCGGACAGTTCTCCTTTTGAATTGACAACTCGGAAGCAGGGAATATTTTCGGGATCAGGATTATTGTGAAGGGCATTTCCAACGGCGCGTGACATCTTCTTATTGCCTGCAACCTCCGCAATCTGGCCGTAGGTTGCGACTTTTCCGTAAGGGATCTTTTTAACGGCTTCGTAAATCTTTCTCGACGGGCTGTATGATACCAGGTCATAGCTTTCCGCGATCATCAGCTTTATATCTCTATCGGGAATGCTTCCATCCAGAACTACCGTATTCCAATTATCCTTATTCTGGTGATAACCGGGCATTACCGACTTATATCTATCCCGCCAAAAGAAAGCCTTCTCCGGATCAACCTTAACATTGAGATTGACGAACCCGTCTTTCTCATATGTCCACAGAAAAGCTTTCTTATTACCCTCGTACCTTACCAGCTGCCAGTTATCATCATGAAAGGGCGCATCCTGATATGCGCCCGGAAATGATAAACCATGTTTTAATGCCTCTTCTCTGGTTTTCATTACTTTTCCTCATTAAGTTCCTGAATCTCTTTCAGAAGATCCTGCTGCTTCTTGGCATCAGTCCACAGTCTGTAATAATACAGCGCAGCTCCGATGATGTAAGGAATGGTAAATGATCTGAAGAGTTCAAACCATGCCCTGGGCGTTACCGGTCCATAGAAGATGGTTCCGATCTGAACAGCGATTGCGCAAAGCACACACGCTACCACATACTGAATGACGATCATCGCTAGAGGACTGAGCTTTTCGAAGAACTTGTGAATCGATAGTACAAACACCGCAATATTGCAGAAGATAAACATCATGATAACGTTTACGTTATTTGTTTCGGTACCTGCGATCATATTGATGATGGCGCCTACAACAGAGATTATGGTGTAAGAACAGCACAGCTCTATCAGATAAGACTTGATAAAATCTTTCATCAGGACATCCTCCTCATCTTCTGCAGATACTCGGTAAAGCTCTTCTTGTAACTCCTGTTGATGCATATCCTCTCGCCGTTATCGAAGGATACATATACTTTCATGTTGATGTCGGGCTTAAGCTGTTTGATCTTGTAGATATTTACGAGATTGGATTTGGATATCCTTACGAAACCGTATGGTGTTAACTGTTCTTCCACGGATGAAAGTGTGGTCATCAGTCTGTACACACCGTTTTCGGTATAAGCAAAAAGCTTTCTTTCCACATGGTCGAAATAATAAATATCACCCGGATCGAGGAAAATTTCTTCTCCGTCGTCCAGGTCTTCATCGGCAGGCCGCCCGGGCAAGGACGGCCTTTCCGATTTGATCGTATCCATAACCTGCTTGATGACAGGTCTAACTTCACTGCAATATATGTCTATGTGCTCGTCAGTAATCTTCTTATCTTCAAAAAGGTTGATCTTCATCTAATCCTATTACAATCCGTAGGATCCGAGGAAATCCATAACTCCGTTCATATATCCTTCGGGATCGTCGATAACTCCTTCAATATGTGCACTGTCTACACTCATAATAACCTTCTCGTCAGTGCCGATATTATTGTACACTTCCTGAACCTTCTCGGGAAGACATGTAGCATCTTTTTCTGAACGAACGATCATGGTGGGAAGCTTATCGTTTGCAACTTCTGCGATGGTATCTCCGTCTGCGAAATCAACATGGTAGAGAAGCTTGGTTGCAATCTTGCCTACGAAGATCATGTAGTTGGTTGATGCATTATAGAAATCTTCCTCATTATCGCTCTCTGAGAAAACAGAACGAAGCATGTATTCCATTCCGGGTACGGGAGAATCACAGATAACTGCGTCTGCTGCATTTACTTCACCGGGAGTTACGTTTGATGCATAGATTGCTACGGTCTGTCCGCCCATTGACTGTCCGTGTGCGATTACTTCGCTTGCTCCGAGTTCTTCTCTTGCATACTGAACCATTGCTGCTACATCAAGTGACTCATTGATTCCGAAGGTAACCTTCTTATCTTCATTGTCTCCGCATCCTCTCTGGTCGATGGAGATGATATTGTAGCCTCTCATAAGATACTGCTCTGCAAGAGGATATACACTGACTCTGTCTCCGCCTGCTCCGTGTACAAGAACAACCCACTTATCGCTTTCCTCATCTGCTCTAAAAGCAGTTCCGGGAACAACATTTCCGTCTTCAGCTACTGCGCTGACCTCAGTTCCTTCATATCTTGAATAAAATCCGTCAAGATCATATCCCCAGCCTTCGGTAAGCTGTCTTACGCTTGCGGTCTTGGTATCTGTATTTTCATTCTGATACATAACTCCGTCCGCTACCATCTTGCCGATAACAGCTGAACTGATAATTCCGAGAAGTACGAGAATGATAACTACTACTGTGATGATCTTTGTTACTTTCTTTTTCATAATGTTTATCTCCTTGTGTTTTGCTTGATGAGCATACTTTATCAAACAAAAATGCAACCTGTGCGAGAAATTGCACAAGTTGCATTTTGAGATGTATAAGTTGCAGATATGTTATTTATAATATTCCGGATTCACATCCTTATCAAGGTGTCCTATGATAGGGTATTTCTCCTTCTGTTCCGCTATTCTCACGGGAAGAGTAAGGTTTCTGAATTCAGTAGGCTCAATGTACCATACACCTGCAAGATCGTTATCGGGATTCCTTTCCTGAGCTGCGATATATGCCTTCTCGTATATAGGCCCTTCAATCAGCACCTTTCTGGGAATGCCTTTGATCTGATACTCTGTAGCTCCGGAGCCGTGGAATACTGCAGCAACCTCCTTATCAAACCACAGACTGTATGTGAGATTCTTGTTTGTCTGTGAAGTCTCGAGAAGTTCGTTAACAACCAGTAATCCGTCTTCATAATGAAGAGATCCCTTGAATGCAACGTTTACTCTTCCGTCTTTATCAACTGTAGCAAGTACCTTGGCGGTATCTTTGCTGTTTATTACGTCTATTACTTCCTGTGTTAATGTTACGCTCATTTCATCCTCCCCTTACCAGTAGATTCTCCCGATATCCGTATTGGGATGATTTCCGCATCTTCTGTAATCATCGAAATAGGACTTAAGGTTGTATTTAACATTTATCTCATTGAGTCCCTTAGCCAAAGCGACATAATAATCGAGGGAAGGAACGACCTGATTGTGGAATATTCCGCACACTCCCCATACAATGTACGCAATGGGAACACCGTGCTTTGCAAAATCCTCGGCCTCTGCAAGATACTTCTCAAGAGCCTCTTCTTCTGTCTTAAAGCCGTTAGGCTGAGCAAGTTCCACGCCGCCTACGATTCCGGAATTGACATTTCCTTCTCCGAAGATCTCAACAGCATCGAATATTCTCTTCTTCCACTCATCGTATCCGACATGAGCCGCCTTTCCGGGGCAGATCCAGTTAAAGAGATCCTTATTGAGAACCTCGATATCGGAGGTATAACCGATGATTCCGGTTGCTTCCTTAAGTCTCTTCAGCTGCTCTTTATCATATGCAGATGCGATAAGCTGAACCTTAAGATCATGAGTCTTGAAGATGGGCTTAAGCTTCTCAAATGCTTTGATGATCTCATCAACCTCATCATCAAATATATGCTCTCCGGTAAGGATCGATCCGGTGGTGACCATGATCATTGCAAAGCGGCCTTTTTGCTTAACAGCCTCTGCAACTGCTTCCGCAACCTCATCATAATCAAAAAGATCGGGAATACCATGCTTAACGGAATCGATACCGTTGATACCTACGTTACAGTATTTGCATCCTTCACCGGGCTTATCCCAGAAGTGGCAGACACGGCTTATCGCTACATTAAGTCTCTGAGGTCTTACGTTAACGACTTCTCCCATGGGAGTTCCCTTGCTGGTTTTCTTTCTGTAGAAATCAGGCTCTCTCCAGAAATCAACCTCTTCATAAACCTTACCGTTGTCAGTCAGGTAAAACTTTCCGTCTATCTCATCGATCACATAAGGATCTCTGATACCGTAGTTGGTTAAGTATCCTCCGACAAGAGATGTTCCGTCACGGAAAATAAGACCGATGGGAATCTTATTATCTCCTTCCTTTTTGCCGAAGATGGTATCAGCCTGGCTCTGATAATCTCCTTCATTAAATAATTTCTGAGCCTTCTCTGACAGGATGTATCCTCTTCTGTGTACATCTGTCTTGAGAATTACAATCTTAGGGATTTCTTTATATTTATCGAAGACTTCTTCGATGGATAATTCTTTCTCCCTCCAGTTTTCAATCTTGGTTGCCATTTCTACCTCCCGATTTAAATTGCGTAATCAACTTCCTGTTCGTTGTCCGCAAAGAATTCTTTATATATTTCCTTTGTGTAATATGCAAAATCTCTGGATCCTCTGACCTTTGGATAAGCAAGATCGATATTTAAGATCTTCTTGATTCGTCCCGGTCTTTCGGAAAGGATCACAACTTTATTGCTCAGATATACAGCTTCCTCTATATCGTGAGTAACAAGTATCATGGTTTTGTTTTCCTGTTTCCATATCTTGAGGATCTCACGCTGCATGTTAATCCTGGTGAGTGCATCAAGTGCACCGAAGGGCTCATCCAGAAGAAGTATTTTGGGATTTGATATAAGTGCTCTTGCGATTGCGACTCTTTGCTGCATTCCTCCAGAGAGCTGTTTGGGAAGAGCATTTTCAAATCCTTTAAGTCCGACCATATCGATGTACTTTTTGATCAGCTCGTCTCTTTCCGACTTAGGAACATCTTTTCCGAGCCCGAAGCCGATATTCTTATATACATTCCTCCATGGAAGAAGTCTTGCTTCCTGAAAAGCCATCTTACATTCAGGTGCCGGTCCGTTTACCGGCTTGCCATGGATCAGGATTTCTCCTCCCGTTGCATCTTCAAGTCCGGCGATGATCTTTAAGAGAGTACTTTTTCCACATCCCGATGAACCGACTATTGAAACAAATTCTCCCTCCTGCACATCGAAGTCGATTCCATTCAGGATTTCTTTCTGCTCTCCGTCTATGGTGAATTTCTTATCCACATTTTTAATCTGTACTATTGTTCCCATATTCGTCACCTGTACCTGAATAAGTATTTCTGCAATTTCAGAACAAGGAGATCAACCACAAGTCCGAACAATCCGATCTCTATGATTCCGACAAACAGTATTCCCGGCATAGCCATGTTTCTTGCATACATGATTCTGTATCCGACTCCTGCGGAGGCAGCGATCATTTCAGCGGTAATTACATATCCTATTGAGGATGTGATACCTATTCTCAATCCGGTATATATGGAAGGGAATGCAGCCGGAAACACTATGGTTCTTACGATCTCTTTTTTACTCTTTCCGAGATTGATACCAAGTTCCACAAGCTTTTTATCCACGCCCTTTATACCGTCAATGGTGTTGATCAGAAGCGCCCAGAACGTTCCGAGTGCTATGACCATAACCTTGGATTCTTCTCCGATGCCAAGCCACAGGATAAAAAGAGGTATAAGTGCAATTATCGGTATTGGCCTGAACAGTGCTATGAAAACCCTTGTGAGTCTGTCTACCGCAGGAATCATCCCCACCAGCACACCCAGTACTATTCCTATGCTTGCACCGAGCAAAAATCCTTTTATGATTCTTGAAAGGCTGTAAACAGCATCCTCTACGAAAATGTTTTTTTCCATAAGGTAGGAAAAGGATTCTTTTACCGTATAAGGTGCAGGGACTATCGAGGCCTTTACCCATCCGAATTTTGTAGTAAGAAACCACAACAGGATAAGTGCAAAGGGAAAGAATGATACCGTAAGGAAATCGAGTATTCTGTTATTTCCTGATTTTGCCTTAACCATCACTTCTCCTCATACAATCCGACTTCCTTTACAAAGGAATCATCATAAATATCCTCAACATTTACCTGAACGGTGATAAGTCCGTTGTCATACATGAAACCGATATAACCTTCGAGATCATCAGCAATTTCGTTGTTTCCATGATTGTTATAATTCTGAACCGGAAGAGCATTTCTTACGATCTCAGGATCGGTTCCGTAATAATCAGATGCAATGCGAATGGTCTCTTCAGGATTTTCTTCAATGAACTCGATTGCTTTGCCAAACAAAGCCACTATGTTAAGTACAATGTCAGGATGTGCTTCAGCAAATTCATCTTTAACGGTTAATATGCTCTTTGCTATTCCAAGTCCGGTTGCATCTGCAATGAAGTTGAATTCTGTTCCGTTATCTTTGGTAGCATTATCGAAAATAGTCTTATATCCTACGGATGCATCTACCTCACCTGCCTCAAGTACGGTTGCTGCTGTATTGAAATCGATATTGATAATCTGAACGTCATCTACGGAAAGTCCGGCCTCTTCAAGTCTCTTGATAAGGAAGCTGTGACCGTTGGATCCGATGGTTACCGCAATCTTCTTTCCTCTAAGATCTTCGACGGATTCAATGTCAGATCCTGCCAGAGTTCCGAGAAGAATATTTTTTTCCGCATCATCGATAAGCTGGATTGTTCTGATATCAACTCCATTAGCAGCCCCCGAAACTGCAGGTTGAAGACCAAGCTGCGCAAAATCAATTGCTCCTGCGGTATATGCTTCGAGCATTTCGGGGCCGTTGTTGAATCTGGGGACATTTACGGTAATTCCGTAAGGAGCAAATACCTCATCAAACCATCCCTGGTCGAGAATTACAGGAATGATATAATATCCCTGCTCTGCAATATTTACCTCGATATCTCTTGAAGTGATCTCGATTCCGGTAAAAGGAACTCCAGCTTCAGCGTTTGCAGGTTCCTGAGCAGATGCTGTAAGAGTTGTTCCGGATGATGCAGATGCGGTTTCGGATGAAGATCCGCATGCAGTGGTGAATAAAAGGGTTGCGAGTGCAGCAAGTGTAATAAGCGTTCTGCTTACATTTTTAAAATTGATCTTTTTCATGTTTTTTCTCATCATATGTCTTTCTTGTTATTTATAAAAGGTTTAGTCAAAGATACTTCTTGATCTCCTCTGCCTTATCGAGATGCTCCCAGGGAAGATCTATGTCTGTTCTTCCGAAATGTCCGTATGCAGCGGTCTGCTTATAAATAGGTCTTCTGAGATCCAATGCCTTGATGATTGCAGCAGGTCTGAGATCAAATACTTTCTCGATTATCTCTACGATCTTCTCATCTGAAACCTTACCTGTTCCGAAGGTTTCAACGGCGATTGATACGGGCTTTGCAACACCAATGGCATATGCAAGTTCAACCTCAACTCTGTCTGCCACTCCGGCTGCCACGAGATTCTTGGCAACCCATCTCGCCGCATATGCTGCAGAACGGTCTACCTTGGTGGGATCCTTACCCGAGAAAGCACCGCCGCCGTGACGTCCTGTTCCACCATAGGTATCTACGATGATCTTTCTTCCGGTAAGTCCCGCATCACCCTGAGGTCCGCCTATTACAAATCTTCCGGTGGGATTTACGTAGTAGATTGTTTCATCATCAAGAAGTTCTGCAGGTATTACAGGCTTAATAACCTTTTCAATGACATCCTTTCTGATCTGCTCAAGAGAAACTTCCTCGGAATGCTGTGTTGAGATAACGATGGTATGTACTCTCTTAACAGTCTGTCCGTCCTCTGCAAACTCAACCGTAACCTGTGATTTTCCGTCCGGTCTCAGATAAGGAAGAGTTCCGTCTTTTCTCACTTTGGCAAGCTGTCTTGTAAGCCTGTGTGCAAATGAGATTGCGGGAGGAAGATACTCATCCGTTTCATTCGTTGCATAGCCGAAGATAATTCCCTGATCTCCTGCGCCGGTTCCGAAATCCTCTGTTGCTCCTTCCTGTTTGGATTCGTATGCCTTATCAACTCCCAGAGCAATGTCTGCCGACTGTTCATCGATGGATGTAAGTACAGCGATCGAGTCTGCGTTATAGCCGTCAACGTTGTTTACATATCCGATCTCTCTGATAGTCTCTTTAGCGATCTTTGCGATATCCACATATGCTTTGGTAGATATCTCGCCTACAACAAGTGCAAGTCCGGTGGCAACGGTTGTTTCAGCTGCGACTCTCGATTCGGGATCCTGAGCGATTAGTGCATCGAGTATCGCATCCGAGATCTGATCAGCTATCTTATCGGGATGTCCCTCCGTTACCGATTCTGAAGTAAATAATTTTCCCATAACATTTCTCCTCAATTTTGGTATATAAAAAGGAGGCTCAAGATCACGGCTAATGGAACCGTGACCCTGAACCTCCGGTTTACCGGTCAGTTCTTAAAGTCTTATTTTTTCGTTTTTCTCAATCTGGACGATCTTACCGTCCTGAATGATTATTATCACCGATCCGTATTTGACGGATTCGATATAATCTTTGATCTGTGCAAGTCTTTCATCCGTCACCTCTTTCAGTTCCGCCATCCGTACTCCTTCCTTACCCCTGCGTCGAAAGGTAAAAAAAGACTTAGGACTACCGGCGAAAGCTTTTGTCCTAAGTCTTCGATTTTTTCGATCAACTCAAGTTTTACTTTACTACCTGATAGGTTTTTCGGATTTTCATGTACAGATCTGATTATAGGTACAACAAATACCGGTCTGACAACAAGGTGTACAGGCCATACAATCGTTCATGTTTTTGATTGCTACTGTTTTCATAATCAGATTTCCTTTCCCCTACTATTTACTTGACCGATTATCAAGTTAGTCGAATTATATGTTATGCAAATTTCAAATGCAATACTTTGAGTTATTCGAAAATCTTTGTACTTGCTATAGCTTTTACTTATAATGATGACAGTTGCTCAAACAGCAAGTATTAATATTCCGTCTTTCTCAAGGGTTCCGCATCCGTTACCCTTATCATTCCACTTCTTTGAATAGATCACCTTCTTGTGATCGCAGGTCTGTAGTTCTACATCCTTCTCTTCATAGTTCAGATATACTCTGATGCTTTCTTTTTCACCAAGCTTCAGATATGTGATCACTCTTGCCTCGGGAACGTCATCGGGGAAATGGAAGTTACGGCTCTTGCATGACTGAAGGCTCTTTCTCATATTGATAAGTGTCTTCATGTCGCCCAGCTTATCATCCATCTTTCCTGAATCGATCTCGTCCCAGGGCATGCATCTTCTGCAATCGGGATCGTGTGAGCCTTCCATTGCAACTTCGGTGCCGTAGTAGATGCAGGGTGATCCGGGCATCGTAAAGAGAACCGAAAGCTGCTGCCAAAATACATCTATATTTCCGCCGGTCTTCTCCATGAGTCTGTTGGTATCGTGAGAATCAAGGAGATTGAAAAGTACATCGTTTACCTGAGAGTAGTACATGGTAAAGCATCTGTTAATGTCATACTCGAAGGTCTCGCGGCCTCTGTTTTTATATACCCAGAAGTCAGCAATGGCGGTGGATAGAGGATAGTTCATTACAGAATCATACTCGTCTCCGCGAAGCCATGAGATTGAATCATGCCATATCTCACCAAGAAGATAGAAATCGTTCTTGATGTGATATGCCATATATCTGACGGCCTTTAAGAATGAATGGGAAATCTCATTTCCAACATCAAATCTGAGTCCGTCTATGTCAAATTCCTCGATCCAGAATCTTATGATATCAAGGAGGTAATCCTGAACCGAGGGGTTGTTGGTATTGAGCTTGGGCATGTACTCTGCAAATGCAAAGGAGTAATATCTTCCGTCTCTGGTATCCTTGCCCTGCTCTATGGGCCACTTGTTTACCATATACCAGTCGGCATACTCGGACTGTTCTCCTTTTTCCAGAACATCAACCCACATGGGATGATCGGAACCGGTGTGGTTAAATACCGCATCCAGCATGACCTTGATGCCTGCTTCATGTGCTTCTTTTACAAGGGCCTTCAGGTCATCGTTGGTACCGAAATGAGGATCTACTTTCTTGTAATCCTTCGTATTGTATTTATGATTGCTGTCGGCTTCGAATATAGGATTAAGGTAAAGGCCGGTGATCCCCAGATCTTTCAGATAAGGGATCCTGTCTCTGATACCCTTGATGTCTCCGCCGTAATAGTCGTGCATTCCAACCTTGCCGCTCTGCCAGGGAAGTACGCCCTCGGGATCAAGGCTCTTATCACCGTTGCAGAATCTTTCGGGGAAGATCTGATACCATACAGTATCGTTGACCCAGTCGGGAGTCCTGCAAATATCAGCGGGATTCATCCAGGGCATAATGAACTGGGAAAGTGTCTTTCCTTCCTGATTCATCTCCTCTTCCGTGTAGAATCCGTCTTCATACAGATAGATGCATTCTTCACCGGAATGAAGTTCAAAATAATACTTACATCTCTTATAGGCGGGCTCTACGGTTGTGGTCCACCAGATGTGATTTTTAAGTCTTTTTTTGTAAACGATTTCCAGGCGCTCGCCGCTCCAGCGTTCCTTGCCGCCCATTATTCCGGCATCATAAGGATCACCATAGATCAGGAATACGTGATCTACGTCATAGCCGGTCTTTATGTTGATGATAAGTTTATCCTCATCCAGAGGATAACAGTACTGCTCGGACATCCGATGGTAAATCGCACTTAATTCCATATTTTCTCCTCATTTTTAGGAAAACGTTTTCCGCCAACACAAAAAATATAGACTATATCGGCCGATAATGCAACAACATTTTTCAAAATCCCTATTTTAAGCCAAAAAATCGCCTATGGAGAGGTTCTTTCGGTCCTTCCCCATAGGCGTTATCGTCATCAGGTATCTTCAACAGGTGGAGTCCAGAACGGGTTGTGCAATTCCCTTCCGTCCACGGTATATTCACTCACTATCTCCCAGAAAGCCTCATCGCCTTCCTCAAAATACATATATATTTGCTGAGCAAAGTCACTGCTGCCGGCACGATAGTATCTTATC
>JAEEGL013880928.1_pt1 | contig 11637 bp, 9 predicted proteins | sample 9134231 | NCBI WGS metagenome assembly JAEEGL01 (sample SAMN16246548, study PRJNA631951) | gut metagenome | biome: gut microbiome; feature: rumen; material: fiber-attached | host: Bos | place: Iran: Karaj | collected 2018-10 | reverse complement strand
TTGCCTTCCAGCCTAACACCTACCGAGTGGCTGACGGGCAAGGCGGCTACATCTATGCAGAGTCCACACCTCTTGCAGGCCTTGGAGGTGGTGACGGCAACGGACACTACGGCTTTGCCCTGCGCTCACTGCATATTGAGCAGGAGAAGGATAGCAGCTATATTGATGACATCAAGCGTGAGCCTACGGAAGAAGGCGACAGCGGCCTGTGTGACATCAACGGCAACCGCACAACGGATATTGATGACCGCTGGTTTGAGATAGAGTTTGAGCAGAATGGCACCGTCATCACACCTTCTGTACGTGAGCAGGGTATCATTCCGAAGTCAGACCACAACAGCCCCAATGCTCCGACGTTCTTTGCCAATATGGCCAATGTGTACAACGTCGTTACTGATGAAAGCTCCGAGTATGCCGCACAGGTGGAGCTTATCGAAAGAACCATTGAGTACATCGTTGGCAAGCTGAAGGATAACAACTCCTACAATATCAAGTCCAACCCCGTAGTATTCGAGGAGGAGCTGCGTAACGGCAATACGGACTACCAACTTTACATTGGCCGTGAGGTAAGGTACAACAACGCCAACGGCCTTGAGCTGAATACCCGAGTGTTGAAGCTCGTCACCAAGATTGACTATCCCTTCGAGCAGGAGATAACAGTCGGCAACGAGACCTTGAAGGGCTCCCGTCAGGAGCTGTCCGAGAAGGTTGATGCCCTTATCAGTGTAGCGGAGGGCGGCTTTGGCATGAGTGCAGCACAGGTGCGTACCATGCTGCAGAACTGGGTGACACCCCGTTTCCTCAGCAAGGTTGAGGATGATGTTGCACAGGGTAAGATTACCTTCGCTGACTTGGTGAAGTTCGGCAATTTCCTCCGCATTGTCAATGGCGATGCAGAAGATACGGGAGCAGCTATATATCCCGACGGACTGGCAGACATCATGAACTTGGTCGTTCGTGGAGCTGTCAAGGGAACGCTCAACGTAGAGGATTTGCTGAATGCAGGAAAGATAGTGTTCTCCAGCATCCTGTCGTCAGTGGACGCCATCGCAGGCTATATCGGTGGCAGGGGTATCACCATGGACGCTGAGACAGGCAAGATACAGGCCGACAGCTTGGAGGTGCGAGGCTTCATGCGTGTAATGGAACTGGTCATCAACAAGCTTCAGCTGATGACCTCTGACTATTCCTTCACGGAAGGCGGCGAGGTGACGCATATCTCCACCAACTCCACTACTGGCGAGCTTACGCTGACGATGAAGAAGGAGCATAACAACGATGTTACTCCCTTTGCCGTTGGTGATATTGTGTATGGCAAGGTCAACGATTTGCAGTCGCACGGCAGCTACTACACCTCTTGGATGCGCATTACCGCTGTCGATACGCAGGCAAACACCTTGACGGCAGTCCTGTATAATGGCGAAGATGTGCCAGGAGGAACGAACTTCTCCCCCTACGGAACGGAGACTAACGAGAATAGCCAGTCAACGCTGAATAGGTGGTATGATGACGGAGATTATGACTGCATGATGAATATCACCCGTCACGGCAATATCACCAATACCGAGCGTCAGCAGGCTTGGGTGCTATCGACTACCGACAAGCGACTGACGTTCTTCTGGAACGTTGACAAGCCTATCGTCGAGCCGTACAACTACGCTCTGTGTCTTGGTATTCTGCCCGACCTTCCGAACCTGCCTTCTACAAGAGACAGGAGCAAGCCATCTCTGTATGTCGACACCATTTTCTACGACCATAGCCACCAAGCAAACTTTCCTGCTAAAATAGTCAAGGAGGACAGAGGAGCATGGACTAACAACCCGACGTCGGAATACGAAGGTGTGACTGTCAGGGAGCCGTACCACAAGGAGACCTTTACCAATGTGACTTGGCTGACGTACCGCAACAACCCGATGTACTCTGCGCTTACTGATGTACAGCTGAGAGCGAAGATGCTGCAGGAGTGGAAGGTGGACTTGGAGACCAGCCGAGTATGGAATGGCGGCAAGCTGTGGGAGTGCCTTGTCGACGAGACAGCGCAAGAGCCAAAGCACGGCTGTACGGACTGGAAGGTCATCAGCGGTGATACGAACTACCATTGCTATGTTGACCAAAGCCTCGGTGGTCAGATGGCACAAGGCGAGACGGAGGCAGAGACCGTATCAGTCTATTGGGGAGAAGAAAATATCACCGCTAAGTTCACGAACTATTCGGTGACAAGGAATAGCGGAGACCCTGCCAGCGATGCACAATGGAACCTCCTACACACCGATGTAGGCAATCCGTTCACGATAGCCTGGGCAGACCTGCGAGTAGATGACATTCGCAAAAAGACCGACTTCGTTGTGACTGCTTCTGGCGAATCTGCTAACCTTACCGCAAGCAGGACACTTGAATTTGAGTAATATTTGAAGATATGAACGAGAATACTTTTCAATCACAGCGCAACCATACAAGGTTGAAGTTCCAGCCGTTGACTACGAGCTGTCAGCTGAAATGTATGACCCCCGACGCTCCATGTGCTCAGAGCCTTGTAGTGTCTGGAGGCACGTCTACCTACAACCCGAACCGCATGGCGACACCAACAGTCATCATGCCTTACGTCAGGGCCAGCGACCCCGACGGAGTGTTTACCCGTGGTGCTGTCAACGAGTTTCTGAGCCTCGAAACTATGCAGTGGCTTATGAATGACAACCCGATAGATGACGAATGGACGCTGAACACAGACTATGTCATCAACACCTCGGCAACAGACGTCCGTGGTATGCTGACTATCTATAAGAACCTGCCACCCTCCGAGTCTGCCACGCTTCGCTTCAAGGGTACTTTCGTTGACTGGCGTACACAGGCTATCTACGAGGTGGAGAGCGACGAGATAATGCTCATCACAACCGAGAAGGGTGAAGATATTATCGCCTGTTCTTTGGATAAGCCGTATATCGAATATGACCCGATATATGACGATTTGCTGCTGTTTGACCATCTGCTTTCTATCGGACAGGTCAGTGCCGGCCAACGTAGCAGCTACATCAACGGCAAGAGCTATGAGCAGACTATCTTGGCTACTCTGACCAAAGGCACTACTGAGCTGTCAGTCCTGCCGTCTGACATTACGATGCGTGTAGTGAGACTCGGCCAGTCTACTGCCCTTGTCCCTAACTCCGAAGCATCACCAGAGCTGCTACAGGCTTCGTTCCCCACTATCAAGTTCGATATGCGAGTGATAGACAATGCCGACTATGAGGTGCAGTTCCTCAGAAGCGGCTCCGTCATTGCCAGTGCTCCTATAGGCCTGCATCAGAAGACTACCATGCCGTTGAATGGAAAGCCCTTGCGTAATGCCGACATCGTACCCTCGCTGACGTTGTATCGCAACAAGGCTCTTTTGAACCTTGCAAACAAGATGATAGTGTACCCCGAAGTGTATTATCTCATTCGCTGGTTTACGAGGGCGGTGGTAGCCTCTGTGGTGAACGGAGTGACCTCTTACTCATACGGCCAGCCCAAAGAATGGCAGCGTGGCGAGAATATGCAGGCTCCTGTGCGAGAGATAGGCATCGGCAGCACCTTCAACGACAGCTTCTTTGAACAATGGTTTGAGGTCGACGCTCATGGTGCCAGCGATCTGCTTGCAGACGAGACGAACGATGTGCTGACGGATGAAAGCGGAGAAATGTTGATTGACTAAACGATAAAGCTATGAGATATTCCATTATTGACAGAGCGACAGCCGAGACATACGGCATCCTTCCGATGTTTCATCGGCAACTGAAAAGCGGCAAAATCGTTGTCAACGAGAACGAGCTGCAGAGGATAGACCCCGATGTCAGCAAAGCAGCGGAAGCCCTTGGCGGTGAGCTGCTGACGGAAGGACAGGTAATGAACGAAATACTGAAAGACTATGAGTAGAACAGGTGCGGCTTTCTCCGTCCGCTTCCTTCGTAACGGAGACCAGATAACAATTATCCGTGACATCATCGACCAAAGCGGTAATGGTGTTGCGCTGTTCCAAGTGATAGACCCTACCAGCGGTACGGTAGCTCCCGACTGGACGGTAGCCGCCAACCAGCCTATTATTCAGATTGGCGCACGTTCGGCTTCGGGCTATCCTGTTACTATCACCAATGTAACATGGGCGTTCGACGGCACTAACCTTGCCTTCGTCTATAATGGCGATAACTGGGTGACGGCCACCAACGACAGCCGTTTCAAGGCACGCATTGTCAACGGCAAGTATCAGTTGCGTATCTGCGCCAATATCGCTTCTTTGAACTCTCTCGGCAATAAGCAGCTTGCCTATGAGGTAAACTACTCAAGCAACGCCATGACCGAAAGGCTAAACGGCAGCGTAGATATTCTTGTGCAGTCAGGAGGCTCTGACAGCCACATGATGCAGATTACCACGAACCGAGTAGAGTTGGATAGCGTCAATACCACCGCCACGCTGACAGCCGTAGGGTACTATGGAACGTCGCCTGTCACTATCGGGCAGAACGGCTATACGATAGAATGGTACAAGGATGGTGTGCAGATTGCAGGTCAGACAGGAAACACGCTGACAGTGACCCGTGAAATGGTTGTAGGTGCGAACCTCTTTATCGCCAAGTTGAAACTCAACGGCAACCTCGTTGCGCAGGATAGTCAGCGTGTCAGTGATATTGCTGACGAGTATCAGGTAGGCTACCAGCCTCATTCTGCTGCACAGAGTGCCTGCAGCTACAAGAATGGTGTCGCTACCAATGCCGTCTTCGACTTGAGCGTATTACGCAATGGTGTGGCTATCAGCTCCAGCGTTACCTATGAATGGCAGCTGTACAACAGCATGGGTGTCGAGAAGGGTAGCGGAACAGGCGCACAGGTGACTGTCACTCCTGCCGACTGCCTTGTGGCTGGAAATCTATATGCCGACGATGCCGTCTATGGCGACTGCGACGTTTCGGTACAAGCAGAATTTACTTCATAACCAACAGAGTAAGATATGAAAAAGTTAACAGAAAAGCCAGTGGTGCACTCCCTTGCGGATAGCCACAATGTCTTTTTGAACGCAGGAGGCAGTGTCGCACAGATGCCCGTCTCTGAGTTCAGAGAGCAAATGAACCAAGATGATGCCCGAGTGTTGAACGACCTCGCCTTCTACATTGACGTCAACAAGGCTTCGAGCCTTGGTAGTAATCGTGTAGACGTAGGCGGCAACCTCGGTATGTTCTCCATTCTCGAAGGGATGCGCCAGCCCGTCCTCATGGATAAGCACGGCAATTTCTTCCCGTTGAGTAAGGTTGATGGCCACTATGCCATTGACGGCACACAGGTGGCAGACCCGTCGACACACGCTGCAGGGTCAACATATGCCAACCTCGACTTTATGGAGATTATTCCAGAGTATTACGGGCGCATCCAGCTCGTCACTATCGGTAATACGACGTTCCCCCGTTGCTGGTTCTCTCCCATGCCGCTTCCTGGTGGTTATGTCATCAAGCAGCAGGTCATAGGAAAGTTCAAGTGCGCTATCGTCAGCGGAGCCCTTCGCTCTATTCCTGGCGTTGTAACTGCCGACTCCCGTACCGTCAGAGGCTTTTGGGACTTGGCGCAGGTGCGCTCTAAAGACCATGGCCTTGCTGGACTGAAGTTCCGCAGACACCTTCTCGTCCACATGATGGGCAAGTATGCTTGGCGTGATAGTCAGAACTGCAAGACGCAGGACGGCACTCTCGTATGGGGTGTAGGACTGGACGGCTCTGAGAACACCAGCGGAAGCTCAGCAGACGGCTTCTCCCGTCAGAGAAACATCGTTACTGGTGCTGCTCTCTCCCTTGGTGAGGAGGATGGCAAGGTAGCAGTTCTCGACAGCGAAGGCGGCACCTGTCATAGTGTCAGTGTAGCAGGCTTCGCAGACCCTTGGGGTCAGAAGTGGGAAATGGCAGGCGACCTCTGCTCGGTAGGCAACGACGTATATCATTGGGATGCTAACTTCGTACCCTCTGGCACTCCGACAGCAGACACCTTCAATAACATTGACCACGTCAAGCTTACCCGTAAGGCAGGCGACGGCTTCGATGCCAAAGTGAATATCGTTAGCGCACAGGAAGGCCAAGGCCTCTATCCTATCCCTATCGAGAATGCGTCCGGCATCACCTATGGCGATTACTATTGGTACAATGCCAGCGGCCAGCTGTGGCTTTTCGGCGGTGACTCGTCCTACGGCTCGAATTGCGGTCTCGCTGCTGCGAGCTCGGACGCCGCTTGGTCGAGCTCGTACTCGAGCATCTCGGCTCGCCTTGCTTACTATGGTAAGGTAACGCAGGTCGCTTCGCTCGCTCGCCTTGTGGAACTGGCTGCTGCATAAAGCAGCCACCGCTCCGCAAGGAGCGGGAGTGACGCTAAAAATAGAGAATAGAAAAAAGTAAGTTTAACAATCTGTCAGTAAGACAAGTCTCACAAAAAACCATTCACTCCGATGGTAGGTAGAAAGGTATTGAAGCTGTGGCTTTTCGGCGGTAACTCGAACAACGGCTCGAATTGCGGTCTCGCTTATGCGAACTCGAACAACGCTTGGTCGAACTCGAACTCGAACATCTCGGCTCGCCTAACTACGTTAGACAAGAAAACGATAAGGGTGTCAGTACTGCGTCATGGGAACGCACCCGCATACCTTGAGCCTCGGCAGCGTGTGCGCATGTATAGCACGTGTTTGGTCGGAACAACATTCACCTTGCGCGGAGCAGGATCAGTCCTACCGCCAGTGGTGTTAGTAAGCCAGTAATGGATTTGAACGCTTCACACAGAAACGATAGCAAGTGATAGAATGAAGAGAGTTGGTCATATATACGAGCAGATGTCTCAATGGGAGAACATCGTAGAGGCTGAGAAGGTCTCCACGAACAGGAAGGCACGCAATCCTGGTGTCATCCGTCATGCGCAGAACCGCTGGAACAACCTCGTCGAGATACAGCAGATGGTCTTGGAAGGCCGTATGCGTACCGACGAGTACCAGCATGAGAAGCGTATCAGCGGTCAGGATAAGATGCGTGACATCGCAAAGGTGCATTTTCACCCCTCCCACATTGAGCATCAGCTGTTGACAATGGCCGCTGAAAGGAGAGTAGACAGGACACTCATACGGCATACATACGCAAGTCGTAAGGGGTACGGGCAGACGGCCTGCGCACGTCAGATAAAGAAGAACCTCCGCAAGTACAGAGGAACGACTCACTGGTTTGGGCAGGGTGATGTTTGCAAGTATTATGATAATATCCGTCATGACCTCATCCGTAGGAATATGACACACCTGTTTAAGGACGTGAGATTTGTAGACGCTTTCTTGGAACCCTTCGAGCGTTTTTCTCCCGAAGGTGTTTCCATACCCCTCGGCATCAGACCGAGCCAGATAACAGGCAACCTTACGCTGTCTGACTTCGACCACTTCATGCTGGAAGAAAACAAAGCAGATAACTATCTTCGCTACCTCGATAATTTCCTGTTCACGGGAGCCACTAAGGGAGAGGTGAAGCGCAAGATGAAGCGAGCCGCCAAGTTTCTGTCAAGAATGGGCTTGAAAATGCACGAACCGAAGATACACCGCATTGAGGAAGGTGTAGATATGATGGGCTTCGTGTATTATGGTGTGAGGAATGATATGTTTCTCCGCAAGGCCGACAAGGTACGCTGGCTCAAGCGTCGCAGTAGGGTGACAAACAAGAAGCGTCTCAGAGAACTTGACGATGCAGCATGGGGGCTGTGCAAATGGGGCAATAACCATTGCAAGCGTCTGTGGCATGAGATTACTGGCAGGGAAATTCCCAAGAAGGAAATGGGTATCAAGTTCAAGAATGCAGGCATTCAGCATACCGAGCGCAAGGTCAGCAATGGTGTGCCGTTCATTGACGAGCCGAAGATTAGCATGGAAGTGCTCATTAAGAACGGCAGGGCTGTTGAGTGTGACCGCTGTCTGCGAGGTATCAAGACCTCCCACGGGGAAGGCCGCTATGCCCTTCGTGTCCGTTTCATGGGCGATTGGTACAAGCTGATTGTCAACTCTGCTGACATCAAGGTTTTCTTTGATGATATGCTTCGTAACAAGGTCACTCGCCTCATGGTGGCCTTCAAGGATGACGGCAGCAAGCACTATAAGGTTAATGAGGAGCTTACCGAGATACTGGAGGTTGACGGGCGCAAGGTCACAGAGTGCGACGACAAGGCAGTATTCGAGGACACAGGAGAAGAAGTAACATTTAACTAATCAAAAAGTAACGACTATGAATGTAGGTAATTTACAGAGACGCTGGAGTGCCGTAGAGCCTCCCGTTTACGACAAGGAAACACGTATTGTTTGCCTCGACATCAAGCCCGAGGCTCAGACAAGCCAGGAAGGTGAGGAGCAGCAGGGCTTCTCTTATATCCCCGTGCAGATCGACCGCCAGTTTGACTACGGACACGTCAAGTCGCAGCTCATCGAGGCTGGCTTCCCTCAGAAAGACGAGTTTGGCCTACTGATGAATGCCGTTGACAATATCCTTACCGCTGCACAGGCTTCGACCTTTGCGAAGTTCAAGGAAGCCCTCGATACGGAGGCTGTCAGCAAGTTCTCGGAGTTCAACGCTTTCCGTAAGATTTGTGCCGATGCTGCTAAAGTGGTTATGTCGAATTATTAAGTCTCTGCTTATGAAGATACAAGGTGCTTTTCCCGTTAGGTGGGCTGCACAGAACGGAGCAGACGGCAGGAGCTATGAGCGTATCTATAAGTCCTTGTCGAGCTATATTTCCGACTTGGCAGCCCCCACCAGCACCGACTCTGATGGTGCTGTTCCCAGTGGGTGGTCAGCAAGCCCAACAGGGGTGACGCAAAACCTCCCTTATGAGTATCGTTGTGAGCGCAGTAAGAACAATGGTGTATGGGGTCAGTGGTCAACGCCCAAGGTGTCTGCCCGCTGGTCACAGGACGGAACGAGCGTCGCTATCAAGTACAACGAAAAGGTGTTCAAGCACTACAGGACGTACTCTGATTTCTATAACGAGTACCCGAACCCATACACCTCGGGAATGGACTACAACGACGTCGTGCTCATCGACGACTGTACTGGCTATTCCGAGACAACGGACGGAGGTCAGACGATTGTCGGTATTGCCAAACCTACCATTTTGCAGTTCATAGCATCCCCCGACCTAAATTTCTATATGATAGTTCCTAACGAAGGTGACGGCTGTCTTGATACGGAGACTCAGACCCTATGGATGCCCAATGCTGACAAATGGGTAGACCTCGGCAACATAAAAGGCCCAAAGGGCGATGACGGAGACGATGCCGTCGTCTATGAGCTTGTGCCAGAGGTCAACGTCATCAATGCCAATGCCGACGGAACAATAACGACTGGAGATATAGTCTTACACGCCTACAAAGTTGTAGGGTCAGAGCGTAGCTCAGACGTGCTATACTATTTCCTCACGGAGAATCAAGGCGAGCATGCTCAATTCGCTATCGATAATGGCAGCTGGACAGACTGTAGCTCAAGAGGTATTCCAAGGCGACAGGCTGCTGAGACGTACATTCCTGCGGCATCAGTTCAGTCTGCCACCACAAGGATAAGACTTCGACTGCTTGACGGCAACAATGCCGTTTGCGGAGTTTGCCCCGACATCACCATTGTTAGGAATGGAGCGAAAGGAGACAAAGGTCGTATGTTCTACCTTGCAGGCACCTATGATTCTACGAAGCTGTACCAACGCACCGATGACGTTTGCCCTATCGTTTACTACGAGAATGGTAGCACCAAGGAGTATTGGTATCTTGACGCTGCCAGTGCACAAGGTGTCGCTCCGTCAGATGTTGCAGGCAATCCGTGGAAGAAGGCGGAGAATTTCGGTATTACCATTACAGAAGCCCTGTTTGCAAACTTTGGTAAGCTTGGTGCTTGGGTGTTCCATAATCAATATCAGATTTCGCAGTATGGTGTTGATGGCACGAATAACTACACCAACTTTACCGATGAGAACGGAAACTGGAAGCCCGTAACCCTGCTGAATGCCCTATCGGGGCTTGCTTGGTTTGGTGGTGGAAAGATAAGGTTCAATGCCGATGGCAGCGGACACCTTGCAGGTGGAAACATATCTTGGACTCCCGCAGGAGTTGCAACGTTCAATGGCGTTGTCAATGCAAGTGGCGGTACGTTTAATGGTACCGTTACCTCGGAGAACACAGCCTTGATGAACAAGATACTTATGGACGGGCAGAATGGTAAGTTTGCTCTGTATGGGCCAAACGGAGTTAGTGATGATGACCATTCCTCTCCTGCGGAAGGTGCTTATCCTATAGAGCTGTTCAGTATCAGTTTCGAAACAGATGCGGACACTTTGCACAGATATGCTATGATAGAAATGAAGGAAGGAGAAGCGCCTTTTCTTCAAAGCCTTTTAACTATTGAGCCACAGCGTCTCGATATTAGAAACAATTACGGAGGAAATTCGTACTTAAATTACGATAGACTTGGCTTCAGCAATGGTGACGACTCTCGTATTGTAGAAATATCAAATGACGGAGTTAGTCTTTGGACTAATGGCGGTTTCGCCTATAAGTCTTGGGAACAAATATTCAATAATCAATAAACAAGAAGATGAAAAAAGTTAAATTAAATTTCGAGCAGTTACCTTGCTATGTAGATATTCGCAAGGAGGCAAAGATGCCTGTTAATGTGAAGTTTCCTTTTGCAGACACGATGTACCGCTTTGGTCAAGGTGTTGCAATGGGAGCGTTGGCCATGAAGATTTACAACTCCAAAGGCGAGGAGGAGTACGACGAGAAGGAGTGTCAGATGATACTCGAATGGGGCAAGACCAGCAGCCCTCTGATGTACGACTCGCTAAAGGATGCAATCGAGAATGGAGGAAAAGAGTAATGGAGTCGACAGTAGGAACGAAATCCCTACACATTCGTGAAGTATATCAAGATGTAACAAATTCGCCAAATAGAAGATAAGAAAATGACAGATTTATTTAAAGATGCAGATGAAATGATTATGATTGCCGTCATCGTGCAATTACTTGTGTTTATTGCCATGATGGTTGACCTCGCCAGCGGTATGTACAAAGCATGGTTTCGTAAGGAGAAGTGGAAATCTGACTACCTCAAACGTACAGGCTTCAAGTTCGTGCTATATGAGGGTGCGCTATTGATTGCCACCTGTGTAGATGTGCTGGTTCATTTCTCTAAGCTCTATCAGTGGTTCGGGTGGCAGCTTGTCTATGGCCTTCCATTGCTGACAATCGGTGTCGGTATATTCTGGTGTGTAGTGGAGTTCCTTTCAGTCCGTGAAAAGGCTGACGAGAAGATTCACTCTGAAATTGCAAGAGCTGAGAGATTGGCAAAGCAGGTAATGAGCCGTGAAGAGTTGGTGGAGATTCTTGCAGAAGCTATGCGAAAGTCAGTATTTGAAGGGAAAGTAAAAGATAACATATGAAAAGAATAATAATTCTATGAGTTATGGCAAAACTTGAAACACTATGGCCGTTCATCCTGAGTTGGGAGGGTGGCTTTGCCAATGTGCCAGGCGACAGAGGTGGCGCAACGAAATATGGTGTCACTATCTCTACGTGGAAAGCGCAGGGATATGACAAAGACGGTGATGGCGACATCGACGTAGAGGATTT
>JAEEGL013353084.1_pt1 | contig 11637 bp, 7 predicted proteins | sample 9134231 | NCBI WGS metagenome assembly JAEEGL01 (sample SAMN16246548, study PRJNA631951) | gut metagenome | biome: gut microbiome; feature: rumen; material: fiber-attached | host: Bos | place: Iran: Karaj | collected 2018-10 | reverse complement strand
TTATTCAATATACTCAGCACTTAACTAAACTGAGCAACCGAATGAATAAATTCTTCAAAGATTACTTTGCTACAAATCCTATATATAAGGAATACGAAAAAGCTACAGACGTAGTACAGAAAGAAGCTCTTAAGAAAAGACAGAATAGACTTATCAATGATATGAATGAGATTATCAGAATTCATAAAGTTATAGAGTCATTAAACTATTCAGAAATTCTTAAAGCTGATAACAAAAATAGAGCAGTTGTTGAAAAATACGATGTTTTTCAAAAGATGTATGATAACTTCGTAATATTCAGCACGAATAATAAAAAGATAATTAAGAAAATAACAACAATCATCCGTGATAATAAAATAAAGCGTAATAGACTTACAGGTGATAAAAAGAGTACAATAGATGAATTTCGAGCAGAGATAAACAAATCTCTAAATAATACCAGAGAAGCTGCTTCATCACTATCATATATACTTCGTGGTCTTAACGTAATGCAAGATGTTGTAATTAAAGACATCGTAGATGATGTACCTGTTATATTAGGTGACTATCTGTATGTAGGTAAGAAACCTATATGATGCTTATAAAAGATAACGGATAAAATCTTTATCCGTTATCTTTTTTCATATATTTACCCCATAAAAACAAATATATAAACAAAATATATTACGAAAGGAATGAATATAATGGATTTCTTTGAAGATATAATGAGTAGTATTCCCAAGAGTGATGATACTGATGTCGTTTTTGAGAAAGATTATAAAGATATCGTAGATAAGGTATCATTTAATTTCGATGCTAATATCAAGAAGGATATACAAAACTTAGTCAAGCTTGAAATGCGCGTTAAGAAATGTAAAGAAAAGAAAGGCTGTATGGATAAGCAAAGTAAAAAGCTTATCGATAAGCAGATATCCGACATTAAAGAAAGAATTAAGAAGTATAAGAGTGGTCTTGATGATCCTGCTATGAAAGAGGGTCTTGAAGTTTATATCAAGAAATGTTATGATGATTACGGTCCATCAAGTTTATTCTATGCATCTATATCAGTTCCTAACTCTGTAAAGGAATCTGAAGAAATGATGAAAGATGAAAGTATAGCTGAAATCATTACAGAATCTGCAGATGAAGATGACTCCGATGATGAGGACGATTCGGAGGATGACAGTGATAACAATGAAAAAGATTCTGAAAAGTCTGATGAAGATAATTCTGATGATGGATCAGATGTAAAATCAGAGCTTCTTGATAAGATTCAGGCAGCTTTTGATGACGCTGATTATAAGCTGAAAATCAGTGATAAGAATCGTGACGCATTTATCAATAACAAGAAATCATTTATGACTAATGCTAATGGTATTTGCCTGGTTCTTGGTAAGAATGATTATAATAAAAAGAAAGAACTTCTTAAGGAAGTTGTAGGTGAATATAAAGATGATTTCAGTGTAAGTGAAGATAACTATTTCACTTGCTTTGTAAATGTTAAGCCCAAGTCATCGTTATATGTAAAAAATGTAAAAGAATCTGTATACAGTCTGCTTACAGATGATATAGATACATACATAGAATCACCATATATTACCGATGAAGATTATATGTTAGCAGAAGCTGCAAGAGACGGCGACCCTGCAATATATGGTAAGCCTGCTGAGAATACAAACGATAATGCTGGTGATAATGCAACTCCTAATAATGAAAACAAAACCCCTGAAGAAAAGGAATTCTGTATAGCTGCAATGCTACCTCAGTGCGGTTCAACTGATGGATGCGGTAATCCTGGCGATGTTATGAAAGACATTAAAAAGGTAGATAAAGCATCTGATAAAAATCTTAATGGAATAGAACTTCCTGATGATATTGAAATTGAAAGTACTCTTCAGGAATACGTTGAGAACTTGGATATATCTTATGACATCTATGTAGAAAATGCTGTCGGTGATTTTGTTGATAAAGTAAAAACAAATGCCAAGATATCTAAGGAAGCCCTTAGATCTGCTGCTGATAAAGGACTTGCTAAAGCAAGATATGCTAGAGCAAAGTTTGATGCTAAATTAGGAAAGCTTAAGGAAGATGTTTCTGAGAAGCTACATGAAGCTAAATCTGGAGTTGTTAATGCTGAAAAGAGATTCCGTATCAATCGTAAGAAACTCAAAGAAGCTGACGCTGCTGAGCTTGATGCTGTTGCTGAGAAGGTATTTGAAATGTACAATGCAAAGACAGTTCAAGAAGCAACCGAAATGAATACCATAAAGGTTGAAAATTTCGCAAGCTTACATAAAAAAATAAAGAAAGCGTGTGATATATACGAAAAAATGAATCCGAATATAACACCGTTTAGTAAGCTTACTGAAAAGAGTGGTATTAAGAGTTTATCGGGAGATATGATTTATATTAATCCCGATGATAAGAAAATGAATAGGACGATGGATAAGAGCAACACATCTAAAGTTTGTGAATATTATGATGGTAAAACTCTAGTGCTTAGAGTAATGAAAGATGTAGATATCGATACTCTTAAGAGAGTTAAGCCCACATTCAGTTTAGCTTATGGATTTGATGTACAATGGCAGATGAGAAAAGATAGTCGTATAAACGTTGTGTATGATGCAGTAAGTGCGGAGTGCAAAAAACACATAGATTATTATCTAGCAGCATGGATGGCAAAGAATAAGCTTGGTAATAACTCTATTATCAATTGGGCTAAATACATTATCTCATCCAGTAAATCTGTTATGAAAGAAGGGTTTGAAGTGATAGACGAAAGAGATGAACTCGTAGAAATGCTTGAAAAAGCCATGATCGAAAATGATATGGATGTCATCAAGTCATGTCAGAATAAGATAAAATATATTGATAACCGTGAACAAAGATTAGGTTTAGTTGTAACTCTGGAAGCAGCTAATATAGATGCTGAGATTAAACCTATAATCGCAGAACTTAATAGAAAAGGTTATAAGACCAAGTATTCATCTGCAGGACATACTAAGCTGAGAAAGAAAGAGGACGTTGGTAGAGACGGCGTTTACTACGGTAAACTATATTCTGATGCAAGAATAATGTTTGACGATGATTACGATTTCCCTAAGGCTCCTAAGCATTGGGTATGGAAGTCAGTTGAAGGTAAGGATTATCTAGATATAATTCCTCAGACATATGACTCTAAGGACGGCACTCCCGATGAAGCTTTTGCTAAATGGAAAGCTAACTATATGGGAACACTAAGAACCTGGGTTGACAACTTACCTGAAAAGAGTAAAGCTGAAGACAAGGTTATTGTGAAAGATACTAAGGGTAGAGAAAAGGTAAATGAATAATATAAAAGTAGGATATGGTTAATTCCATATCCTACTTTTTGAATTATACGTATGATTTATACGGTATGAAAACAAAGAAATAAAGTTCTTGAAAGGAGTTGAAATAATGAGTCTATTTGAAGATGTAATAAACGGAAATGATAATACATTCATTGAATCAGCAAATGAAGAAGTATTTACAGAAGCCGTTTATCCAGATAAACTCCCGTACTTAAAACTCGCAACTAAGATTGTTAATTTACCGATAGGTGAAGAAAGATCTACAGTAGGTAATCTTTGCTTTTTATACACAAATAGCATAGATGAGTCCGTAGAATTAATGACAAGTACCGTTAATTTCAGGGCTATGAAGAAATACTATTATTACTATTATAATCCTATTTATAATGGTAAGCTATATAACAAGCGATACAGAATAAGAGAAGTTACTGAAAGAAAAGAGCTGTATAAGAAGATACGCCGTGATACTAATAGTACAATCCATCCATATATAGGACTAAATATAGATGGAAAAGACTTGAGGAATATATTCTACGATATGTCTAAGTATATTCAGATATATGAGAGTATATGTTCAAAACTACCTATAAAGCGTAGAGTTACTCTTTATTGGCAGTTTATGAGAAGTATATATACAGCACCTAATTTAAATAATTATACCAAGAAATTTGTTCTTATAAACGTGGATCATTTTTCTCTTGGTAAAGAACTTAAAGTAAACTTAAGTAACCCTGTATTCATGATATACTACACATTATTCAGATATTTTGATTTAATCAAAGATTTGGATATTGACTTCTATATGTATACAAAGAATAAGGTACTTACAATCAATCCTTCTAAGTGTGATGATAAATCATATCTTAAGTTTAAGATTGAGATGAGAAGACTGTATTCTTTTGTAAAAAATATCGATAAAGTTGTGGATGAGAAAGAAATCGTTACAGATGAAGCAATCGATGAAAGCTCTGAGAAGCTGAATGAAGAAGTTAATACTAAACGTGAATACGACAACGAGGAACTTACAAAGATTCCTGAGAAGAAGACTGTACCCGAAGAAAATGTGGAACTATCAGTTTTTGCAAGTCCTCATGTATATAAGAAAATTGAAGCTAAGACAGATAAGGTGAGACGAGAATTAACAACGAATATTCCCGACTTATCATCTGTACCTCCTGATACTATACGTAAAGCAGTTGCAACACAAGTTGAAAACGATATAGAATCAGATAAAGAGTTACTTGATGAAATATATAGGGAGACAATATCTCCTACTATACCTAAGAATACAGCATCTACTGCTAGAGATGCTGAATTGAGAAAGGCTCAAGCTGATATTAAAATCGGCGGTATGACTATAAAAGAAATACAAAAAATACAAGCTAATCATATTCCCATTCCTGTTCATGATGTTAGTGCAAGTGTTACTACATCTAATAAGAATATGACCAAATTTAAATTTGATAATTTTGATAAAACTTATAATGATACCCTTATGAAAAAGGATATCACAAATGCAATAATGGCATTTAATGATAAGTCATTACCTTTATTCATAAGAGATATAAAGGTTAATGATACATCAGATGAACTTAATTACAAAGAAACTTATACTATTAACTTTGAAGATAGTAACAGAAAACGCCACACCATTAAAGTCGATATACCTAAGTTTGTCGATGATAAGTTCTTGTATATAGGTGGTAATAAAAAAGTTATCAAGAAGCAAAACCTTTTCTATCCTGTAGTTAAAACAAGTGCTGATATCGTACAGATAACTACAAACTACAACAAGATGTTTATTCAGCGTGTAGGTACAAAGTCTATTTCTACTATAGAAAGACTCAAGACTGTACTTAAGAAATCTGACCAGTATAAGGAATACTTTACTATGGGTAACAGTCTAGTTATCAATAATAAGTATATAACTACTCTGGAATATGATGAGATATCTAAGATAGTTACGAAGTTCCATGATGGAAAATGTACACTATTCTTTGATCAAAGAGATGCTCATGCATATGCGGATTCAAAGTCTATTGAGATACCTAAGGGATATATGTTCATAGGTATATCTAAAAATGGTTCTCCAGTTTTCATAAATAATAAAACACAGAAAACTGACGATGGTAAATCTGTAGTAGAGGTTTTACTTGAAGCATCACCTGTAGAAATTCAGGATATGTATAAGACAGTTAAAGGACCTAACAAGATCATGTATACAAAGGCTAAAGTAATGAGTCAGTTTGTATCTGTTGGTCTATTAATAGGTTTCTGGGAAGGCCTTACTTCTTTGCTTAAGAAAGGTAAAGTTAAATATCATCTTGTAGATAAACTTCCTGAACTAAAACCTACAGAGAACTATATCAGGTTCGCCGATTGCTTCTTTGTATATGAATCATCAGTCGGTATAGATTTACTTATTAACGGTTTTAAACTTATAGATACTGCGTCATATAAAATATCCGATATGGATAGTAAGGAACCTTATATGCCGTATATCATTAAGGTATATGGTAAGTCTGATATAGTAAACGCATTACTCAACGTTTATGAATTTACTATGGACCCGATTACAGTAGAAGTATGTGAAGATATAAATCTTCCTACAGATTTAGTTGAACTCATAATTTACGCTGTATCACTTTTATCAGACTCACAATTTACTTACGAGATAAATCAGAATTTATCAAGAATTCGTAGTAATGAGATAATCCCTGCTATCCTTTATGAGAGACTTGCTAAGAATTACATTTTCTATAAAAAGAGTAACGGTAAGCAGAAATTCTCCGTACCTCAGGATTGTGTAATTAAAGAAGTTATAGGATTAAAGACTGTAGAAGACTACTCCACGCTTAATCCTATTTTGGAACTTGAAATGCTTAGAGGTGTATCAAGTAAGGGATTTAGAGGAACTAACCTCGATGAGTCATATACAGTAGCTAAGCGTTCATTCGACCCTACATCAACAGGTGTTATATCACCATCAACTTCTCCAGATGGTTCAGTAGGTGTAAGTAAAACCTTAACAATGAATCCTACCATAAAATCATTAAGAGGATATGTTGATGTAAAAAATGATAAGCCTGATGAACTTCATGATACTAACTTATTCTCACCAGGTGAATTATCAATTCCTCTATGTGCAACTAAGGATGACCCTACGCGACTCGGCCATGCCCTCAAGCAGAGTAAACATGTTATCCCTGTAAAGAATTCTTCTCCAGTACTTATGTCAAATGGTATGGAAGAAGTATGTAGATTCCAGCTCTCATCAGATTTCGCAGTTAATGCGAAAGATAACGGTGAAGTTGTTGAGTATGATGAGGGTACACATATAATGATTGTCAAATATAGAAATGGTGATTATCAGGCAGTAAACCTTGACCATACAATAGTAAAGAATGGCGGTGGTGGCTTCTTCTTATCTAACCAACTTATTACTCCATTGAAAGTAGGAGATAAGTTTAAGAAAGATGACGTACTAGCATATCATAAAGACTTCTTTACTAATGATAGCTTCAATCATTGTCGTATGAATATGGGTACACTTACTAAAGTTGCCATCATGTCAACATACAATACATATCAAGATGCTACGATGATAACAGAAAAGTTATCTGACGATGCAGCAACTGAAATGTGTTTTGTAAAACAAGTTACAATAGGTAAAAATGCCAACGTTGAATATATAATCAAAAAAGGTGATGAAGTTAAAGTAGGAGACTCTTTAATTCAGTTTGATAACTCTTATGAAGATAATTCACTTAACTCATTACTAGCAAATCTTAGCGCCGATGAACAAAGTAGTATTCTGGAAGACAGTAGAAACGATGTTCATTCTAAGTATTCAGGCGTTATTGAGGATATAAAGATATATTCAACAGTTGATTTAGATGAGTTGTCACCATCATTAAAAAAGATTGTAAGCTCATACTATAATCAAATAAATAAGAAAAAGAAGCTTCTTGAGAAGTATGATAGTAATTCGGAGCATAGCATAGTTAAGTGCGGTATGCTTCTTACAGAAACTACTAAGAAAATCGAACCTAGTAAATTTGGTGTAATCAAGGGTCAAAAAATTGAAGAGGGTGGTGTTTTAATAGAATTCTACGTTAAGCATTCAGAACCCTTGGAGATAGGATCGAAAATCGCTTAGTAAAATGGGTGATTTAAAACCTCTTTAACTGCGGGGACGTTCCGTTATGTATTGACTACTAAACTATGTTAGTGATAATATAGTGGCGAAGGGTAATTCCTTAGGTATAGTAAAAAGGTTGATAATAGGGGCAATCCGCATCTAAAATATTTTTCAGATTACAATATAATAAAGATAAAAAATTGCTAATAAGGTAGGTAGTAAATATGATTGAATATAATGGCATTATCTTTATTATATCAGATAATGAGGAAATTTGGAAACCTATAAAATATAATGATATTAAACGTAATACATATGAAGTTAGTAATTTTGGTAGATTTCGGAAAATGAAGAATAAACGAATATTAACAGGTAATAACCCGAAAAATGAAAAGGGATACTGTCGTATCTGTCTAAGTAATAAAGACGGTAAACAACAGAAATACCAAATGCACAGAGTTGTATATTCTACATTTAAAGGAAAAATACCTAAAGGAATGGAAATCAATCATATCAATGGTGATAAATTAATAAATAGCGTATATAACTTAGAGCTTACAACTAGAAAAGAAAATGCTAGTCATGCAGCTATTCATGATTTATACCAATTTGGTGAAAACCATTATAAATCGATATTTACAAATGAAGAAGTTGAAAAGATATGTCAATACCTAGAGAAAGGCAAATCTATATCAGAAATTATCAAGTTAATGAATTTAAAAGACAGAGGTACGGTATATTCAAATATTGATAAAATTATACATAAAAAATCATGGGTTAGAATATCTGATAAGTATAATATCGATTATAAATTATATCATTATAAAACTTATACGTATAATGATATATGTAGTATGTGTGATATGATTTTTAATAAAAAACTTAAAAATAAAGAAATAATACCCAAATTTCCACAATATAAGTCATCAAGTTTAAATACAGTACTCAAATCAATTAGAGCATTTCGAATTTATAAAAATATCTCTGAAAAATATATAGATCAACGACTATCGAAAGCATAGCTTAAGAGAAATACTTAAGTGAAGAAGTGAGTAGAGTAGTGCCTATATGGTTAGTATCTAGATGAGATTAGTCTAGAGTAAATCTATTAAAACGAAACGGGAGGCTTTGTATATTTGGTAAAAGAATATACAATGAAGATATAGTCTGGTTTTTAGATAAAAACGAATTTTACTGCGTTGAAGAATACTATAGGTGAGATTATTCCTGCAGGATATGAACCTTGGAGTAGCTATAGACCTGATGAAGAGATTGGTACAATAATTGCTTCTAACTCCATCTTAAAACGTATGACTCCATCAATTCTTTTAACAGCTCTCGGTAATAAGTGTATTATTGAATTGAAACATCGACTAAAAGAAATATACGACGAAAAAGAATAAAAAAAGAGACTGGTGATGATAAGTCACCAGTCTCTTTTTTACTTACTTAGACGAATTTCTTCTCTTCTTTTAATATACATCTTTTCAGTTACGTAATCGTATATCAAATGTTCGTTAGGATCAGTTTTAGATATATTAAATTTCTCAATCATATCATCAACCACACTATCAATTTTTTCTACGATGGGTTGTAATATATCAGAACTACTACCCGTTATTTTAATATGCGAATCATTTGCATCCACAACAGAATTTCTTATTGTGAGTAGTGCATTGACGATCGTGTACTCATTTAGATGGTACGATGCCGTTGCAACGAATGATATCGTTAAAATATTAAAATAGTTTCGAACAGTTTCTAGACCCGATTCTACTATTGTGTTTTCAACTTCCGTAATTTTGTTGAAAACGTATGCATGTTGATTATTATTCATATTTATCAACCTCCTTACATAAATATTACATAAATAAGAATTGTTGTTTATTTATATATCATTTATTTGAAATACGTTTGAAGAACAGGCGTATAATATTGAAAGGACAGGTGTAAAAAGATGAAAAGTAAAATTATGGAACTGAGAGACCATAACAGAGAAGAAATGAGTGAGATTTCTGTTATCGGATTATCCGTTAACATGCTTAAAACTAAAGGTGCTGAAAAGATGTTCGGATATCAATTTGACACTAGAGTCATGACGTATCTGAATGATGTGTTAAATAACCCTGTAATAAATAAGATAACAGGTGCTGACGCTCCACCGGAGGAATTCATTAAAACAATGCAGTGGAAGATAATTTCCTCAATGCTTACCGAATTATGGGACGAAGATGGATGTAAGACACATTACTTCTCCGTCGATACAATGCGACAAGCATTGCAAGATAATGAATATAAAAATAAAATAAAAGATATCAATAAAATTAAAGCAACCACATTTTACATAGACGTTGCTAGAAATGAGGACTATCTTGATCAGATAGCTGATCAAATGGGCATTGATCAATCATTGATGCGATCCCATATAAAGATGAATTATGCATGGATAGATGGAATGATAGTACATCTAATTCGTGATGAAAATAGTAATACAGTACACTTCATAGAAGCTGGGCTGTGTATTAACATGGGGGATGAAGATACATCTATGATGTATTTAACAATTGATATGTTTGATATTGATTGGAACAGCATGGATGAGTATCGAAATATAATCCTTAAAAACTGTATATACTTGGCTAATAATCAGCCAACTATGAAAATCAATCCTAATAACTATTTCTACGATAAGGTAGAAATGAAGAGTTAGAGTGTAAGCACACACTCTAACTCTTATTTTTAGGAGAGCTTGGGTCGGCATCATGACCCGAAATTTTGTTAATACTGGAGGTACAAAACTATGGCAAATGCTCCCCCTTTTATTTAAATGTTTTTGATTATTAATTTATTATGGGGTATACTTTACCTTAATGAAAGGACTGATTTCATGTCCAAGAAAATTGATTTTGACGTTAATTCTTTCTGTCTTGACGATGTTTTAAAGGTTGTAAAGCATCGGAAAAAGATAAGAAAGAAAAATAAAAAGACGGAGGTATTTAACAATGGCAAAGATCATGACAGTAGAAGAAGCTCTTGAAACAATGAGAGCAAAAGCAAACGCTAAGGGTAAGGTAACAGTGAACAGGTTCAACAAGAAGAACTTCAATACACTGATGACTGCTCTGGCAAACGACCTTGAGTTCAAGGCTAAGGTTGCTAAGGTTAAGAAGGGTGAACTGGATTCACTTGAAGACGTAATGGTAACCAAGGAGTTCAGAAAGTGGTGCAAGAAGCTCGTTGAGAAGATGGGCGTTGACAAGACAGAATCTGAAAAGGTTCTGACATCTGAATTCCAGATTCCTGATATGGATGGAATGTACGAGTTCTTTGCAACTGCACTTTATGAGTACATGAATGCAGGTAATCAGTTCGAGATGCTTCCTAAGGAAGATTTCAAGGGTCTGATTTATCTGAAGGATGTTGATGAAAAGACTACCGTTTCTGATGCATTCAGTCCTCAGGACAGATCCTATCTCGGTACATTCGAGACCACAAAGAAGAAGCATAAGGAAGTTGCTGCAAAGAGCAGCTGCCCTTCATTCCTTGTTAACCGTAAGAAGGTTGACAAGAAGTAACCTATTAACTAGGTGACGTGTTTTACTCACGTCACCTAGTTTTTTTGTACCGTTAGAAAAGCGCTATGGGAACAATAAGATAAACTAGACTCTCACGAAACAGAAAGGAGGGAGTCTGAAAAATGGCTAGTTCTAAAAAGTCAACCTTTAGTAAATCTACTAAAGTTAATAGTCCTTGGTTAAATAATGCTATGAAGAGTATTGGTTTATCTGTAGGGGATTATGTTAAAAACGTATATCCTAACTTAAGCGATGCTGCATCTAGCGCTACCAACGGAACAAAAAATATGGTAAAAACACTTCGTCAGAGTAAAAATACCAACGCAAGAATTACCGAAGCTCTGCAACAAAATAAGTATGTTCAACTTGCCAACAAAGCATTCAAAAATGCTTTAACTGATTTAAAGACAGGTAACTTGAATAATGCTGCTCGTGAAGGCGATATATTTGGTGCAGATTTCGGGTTTGACGACTTTGACGATAGTGAAGGATTTTCATTTGGAGATGAAGATACGTCTCCAGATTCTACCAATGTAAATCAAATTCAATATATTGATACTGGTTCTAGAGACGCTGTACTAAATCTCTCTAGAAGTGTCGATAATCAAAC
>JAEEGL013332910.1_pt1 | contig 11637 bp, 9 predicted proteins | sample 9134231 | NCBI WGS metagenome assembly JAEEGL01 (sample SAMN16246548, study PRJNA631951) | gut metagenome | biome: gut microbiome; feature: rumen; material: fiber-attached | host: Bos | place: Iran: Karaj | collected 2018-10 | reverse complement strand
GAATGCTTTAGAGACTGCATAAAAAGCATTCTTAGAAACGAAAGACCATTTCCGTTATAGAAATGGTCTGCTTTGCTATGCCCATTGATATTTAATAAGAACAACAAAAATATCTATTGACTATTATTAGCGGGTTTTTCTATACTAAGGGTTACCCCCGTTTACAACAATTATACAACAAAGAATTGGTCGTAAATGAGGGGCGAAGATTAGAAAAGCGACTAGGCTGATTTTGCCTAGTCGCTGTAGCGTGTTCTCTTTATTTCTGTTTATAAATCTTTAGTTCCCAGTCGCGAATTGGTCGCAAAGTCGCAAAATCGAAACCCTGAAACCACTGATATTACGGTTTATTTGTCAATCGACTTCATCGTCGGGATTGAGAAAGCTAACCTATTCTGGTTTTATATAATCAGGGAGTACGTCCAAAATGGCCTTGGCTTCTGAATCATGCAGATAGGCATGATTCAGTTTCGCTTTGCTATATCGTAAATAGCTGTCTTTGGTTTTTTCTATAAGATAAGACGTAAAGAAGTTTTCCCAGCTGAAGTATTCGGCGCTGTCGATATAGTTGGATGGGCTGGCCAATACTGAATCAACATTTTTGATGATTCCGGATTTCAGAATCATCCACTCAAAAGACTCCGGAAGAAGTAATCGGACACACCGCGTGCCATTTATAAGTTTGGTCACTCTGTCTATTTCAGCGCCAAATGCTGCACCATCGCAGATTACGACAGCATTCGTATCCGCGTTTGATTTGAGCCATGAGAATACAGCGGAATTCGATCCGGATGATACGCATTTGACCTTGCTCTTTGCGACTACTGCATCGAAAAACTGGTAGCCTGAATGGGAATCCTCTGTCAGAACTACATCTGGAAGAAAACGGGGAGATGCTTTTCCGGATCGGAGTTCGCACTTTTCTGACAGATTATAGACTCTGACTAAACTATGGTGTTTTCCGCTTGTCTTGATCTTGTATATTTCGTTTATGCTGTAGGGAAGGTTGTGCAGATTCTCCCGGTTGAAAATCACATAATAGTTACTCGAGTTTTTGACGGCGTTTGCAAATTCGTCGGATGAGATGTATTTGGAGTCTTCATCAATAAAAACGATACTGTCATCGATGTTGCCGAGCTGATTCTTCCAATCTGAATCAGTTAGTGCGACACAGGGGGCCGTGCTTGAAAGATTCACACCACTTTTTTCTTTGTCGCGTGTATAGTCGGCAATCATATTGTACAGCGTGGTTTTTCCCGTGCCGCTTTCACCACGTATGATGGTTATATTTCTGAACAGGTCGAATTTGTATTTTGCGTATCTGTTAGATACTTCGATGTGCTGTATGCCTTTCATATCGCTTATACCAACTCTCCTGCCTCATACACAAGCTGACTCATGTTTTTTACGATTGCTCCGGTATTGATTACACGGATTTTAAATTCTTGATCTCCGAAATCCATAAGGTGCCGAAGATTGATCGTGACTTTTTCGTTCTTTGCTATTTCCAGGAGCCACTTAGCACAATTGTCTCCGCAGTTCGATGCATTAAAGATATGTTTTTTATCATTCGCAATAAGCAGAAGAGTTTTGACGCCGCCTGAAAGCTGGACAGGCGACATCACACCGAAAATCGGGCTGTCGATTCTGGCTGAATCCAAAACAACGGATTTGTCGATGTCTTTTATCATTTCTTTCGAAAGATCTTTTGTAATCCAGCTGTCTTTATACGTGTTCTTGAAATATACGCTTGTGTTATAAATCGCTTCCGGCATGTCGCCAAAGAATATGTTTAACATGTTCTTCACCTCGCAATAGACACGCTTACGTTCATGTTTATTATATCATTTATCAAGGGCTAAAAGAATGTGAATAATTGATAGTAGAGGAAGGGCGACCAGGTTATTTGTCTGGTCGCCCTTCCCTCGTATTTTATTGAATTACTTGTCTAAACTTTTCATGGTCGGGAACAGCAAGACATCTCTGATGGCGGGGCTGTCGGTGAGGAGCATGACCAGGCGGTCTATGCCATAACCAATGCCACCCGTTGGGGGCATGCCGATCTCGAGGGCGTTGAGGAAGTCTTCGTCAGTGTGGTTAGCTTCTTCATCGCCGGCTTCAAATGCTGCGTCCTGAGCGGCGAATCTTTCTCTCTGGTCGATCGGGTCATTGAGCTCGGAATAAGCATTACACATCTCCCATGTGTTGATGAAGAGCTCGAATCTTTCTACCTTCTCGGGATCTGTGGGCTTTTTCTTCGTAAGCGGGGAGATGGCCACCGGGTGGTCCATGATGAAGGTCGGCTGGATCAGGTTCTCTTCGCAGAACTGCTCGAAGAACAGGTTGATGATGTCGCCCTTGGTGTGACGGTCCTCAAACTCCACGTGATGCTCCTTGGCCAGTGCTTTTGCCTCGTCATCGGAAGTCACTGCGTCGAAGTCTACGCCGGCGTACTTCTTGATGGCGTCGTTCATGGTCAGTCTCTCGAAAGGCTTACCGAAGTCGATCTCGATGTCGCCGTACTTGATGAGGGTGGTACCGCAGACCTTCTCGGCGAGGTAACGGAACATGGACTCTGTAAGTTCCATCATGCCCTCGTAGTCGGTATATGCCTGATAGAGCTCCATCAGGGTGAACTCCGGGTTGTGACGGGTGTCGACGCCTTCGTTTCTGAATACACGGCCGATCTCGTAGACGCGCTCGAGGCCGCCGACGATGAGTCTCTTGAGGTAAAGCTCGAGAGAGATACGGAGCTTGACATCCTCATCGAGGGCGTTGTAGTGGGTCTCGAAGGGACGGGCAGCAGCGCCGCCGGCGTTACTTACGAGCATCGGGGTCTCGACTTCCATGAAGTCTCTGCCGTCTAGGAAGTTTCGGATCTCCTTGATGATCTTCGATCTCTTGATGAAGGTCTCCCGTACCTCGGGATTGACGATGAGGTCGAGGTAGCGCTGACGGTAACGCATGTCGGTGTTGGTCAGGCCGTGGTGCTTCTCGGGGAGGATCTGCAGGGACTTGGTGAGGAGCTTGAGCTCTTCGGCATGGATGGAGATCTCGCCGGTACGGGTCCGGAAGAGGTAGCCCTTCACGCCGATGATGTCTCCGATGTCCATCTTCTTGAAGTCCTGGTAATCGTCTACGCCGAGGGAATCTCTGGTGACGTAGATCTGGATGTCGCCCTGAAGATCGCGGACCGTGGCGAAGGAGGCCTTACCCATGACGCGCTTGAGCATCATACGGCCGGCGACGGAAACTTCGATCTTCCTGGATTCGTGGAGTTCCTTCAGCTTCTCGGCGGATTCCTCTTCGGAGAGGCCTTCGGGCAGGGAAGAGGTAAGTTCGCTGTCGAGAGCTTCGAACTTGGCTTTCGCATCCTGTGAATGCACGGTCACGTCATACTTCGTGATCTTGAAGGGGTCTTTACCGGCGCTCTGCAGCTCGGCAAGCTTGTCTCTTCTGATCTTCAGAAGTTGATTTAAGTCCTGGGTCTGGGCCTGCTGGTTCTGCTGGGCCTGGTTGTTGTTCTCGTCAGCCATATTCGCTTCCTCTTTTCTTTCTATGCGCGAGAAATCGCACGGAAAGGTGCGATTTCTGCTCTTGTTGTTTCGGGTTTTACGGGACCGGGGCCGTTAGGGCCGGGTCCCTGGATCTTCACGGAATCGGGATCAGTCGCCGATCTTGGTGATCTTATATTTGAAGGAACCGGCCACTGTGGTGATCTCGACGACCTGGCCCTTCTTCTTGCCCATGATGGCCTTGCCGACCGGGGAGTCCTGGGAAATACGGTTAGAGAAGATGTCTGCGTCCTTCGCGTTTACGAGTTCGTACTGGATCTCTTCCTTCGTCTCTTCGTCACGGAGTGTGACCTTCGAACCGAGGGAGATCTTGGTCTTGCTGAGTTCGGATGTGTCGATGACTTCGGCATTCTTCAGGATCTCTTCGATCTCCATGATTCTTGCTTCGTTCTTCGCCTGTGCGTCCTTCGCTTCATCGTACTCGGAGTTCTCCGAGAGGTCGCCCTGTGCGCGTGCTTCTTCGAGCTGCTTCGAGACCTGCGCCTTAATGACGGTCTTTCTCTCTTCGAGCTCATCCTTCAGACGATTCATACCTTCGACGGTAAATTGGATCTTCTTCTGTTCTTCTGCCATGGTTCTTTTCTCCTTTTAATATATTCTTTTACTTTATATTTCGTTGTTATGTCCGGATCCCGGTGAGGATGCCTGCCAGCGGAGCGGGCAGGGCCTTAGAGGATCAGCGGGCGTCGTTATTGTTCTTCGTGATGACGTCGTGTGCGCCGCCCTCGACGATGGAGGTGGAGGAGACGACGACGAGTCTTGCCTTCTCCTGCAGTTCCGGGATCGAGGAGGATCCGCAGGCACACATGGTGGCCTTCATCTTCGCAAGGGAAGAGTCAAGGTTATCCTTGAGTTTACCGGCGTACGGTACGTAGGAGTCTACGCCTTCTTCGAATGCCATCTTTCCGCCGGCGCCGCCGTCATCGTAGCGCTGCCAGTTACGGGCACGGTTAGATCCTTCGCCCCAGTACTCTTTCACATAGGTGCCGTTGACCATGAGTTTTCTCGTCGGGCTCTCGTCGAATCTGGCGAAGTAGCGGCCCAGCATGATGAAGTCGGCACCCATGGCGAGGGCCAGGGTCATGTGGTAGTCGTGTACGATACCGCCGTCGGAACAAAGCGGGATGTATACGCCGGTCTGCTCGAAGTATTCGTCACGGGCTTTCGCCACGGCGAGAACCGCGGAGGCCTGGCCGCAGCCGATACCTTTCTGTTCACGGGTGATGCAGATGGAACCGCCGCCGATACCGATCTTGATGAAGTCGGCGCCTGCTTCGGCGAGGTAACGGAAGCCTTCTTCGTCGACCACGTTACCGGCACCGACGATGACGTCCGGGTAGTTGCTCTTGATCCAGGACAGGGCACGGGACTGCCATACGGAGAATCCGTCGGAGGAGTCCAGGCAGAGGGCGTCGGCTCCGGCCTCGATGAGGGCGGGGACACGCTCTTCGTAGTCTCTGGTGTTGATGCCGGCGCCGACGATGAGACGCTTGTCGTCATCTAAGAGCTCCAGCGGGTTTGCCTTATGGAATTCGTAGTCTTTTCGAAATACGAGACCGACGAGGCAGTCGTTCTCGTCTACGATCGGAAGCTGGTTCAGCTTATGGTCCCAGATGATGTCGTTGGCTTCCTTCAGTGTGGTGCCCTCTCTGGCGACGATGAGCTTCTCGAAAGGTGTCATGAATTCGGAAACCTTCGTCTTCGGGTCCATACGTGTGACCCGGTAGTCACGGGAGGTAACGATACCGAGGAGCTTGCCGTTCGGCTTGCCGTCTTCGGTTACCGGGAAAGTACCGTGGTTGGTCTTCTCGCGGAGCTCGACGACCTCTTCCATGGTGTTGTCCGGGGTGAGGTTGCTGTCAGAGACAACAATTCCGGCCTTGTACTTCTTTACTTTCCTGATCATCTCACACTGGGATTCGACTGTCTGAGACTGGAATACGAAAGACATACCGCCGGAACGTGCCAGGGCTATTGCCATACCGTCATCGGAGACGGCCTGCATGACTGCAGATACCAAAGGGATGTTGATCTTGAGCCTGGATTCCTCCTTACCCTTCTTATACTTCGCAATTGGTGCGGAAAGGTCGACCTGATCAGGTGTGTTCTTCTCCGTCGTGAGGTTCGGGACCAGTAAATACTCACTGAATGTACGTGATTCCTGCTCAAAAATCTTCGCCATAAATTGAAATCCTCCCTTTGTATATATGATTACTCTAGAAAATATTTCATTAAATCATATCATACTTAGGAAGGATTTGGATAGTTTTTTATACTAACTATTTCCACATTTTTCGGCTCGTCCGCGCGAAAGTCCTCGTGCAAGTGGTGAAAGGGGCTTACTTCTTGGCGGAACCGGATGAAATGTTGATCTTCAGAAGTCCGAGGGCAACGGAGATACCGATGAGGATCAGGGCCGTGATGGCTGCCTCGACCAGAAGGAATGTGCCGTTATAGACGATGGAATAGATCCAGGGGTTCTGGTCGCCTGCGTATTCAGCGTAGAACACGACGCCGGAGAGGACGTGGCATATAAGACGGAGAATGAAGGCGAGGAATACGCCTGCTCCGATTCTCCAGAACGGGATCATCTTCAGACGGCGGAGCGGGTTCGCGGTTTTCAGTCTCATCTCGGCGGACGGGGCGAAGAATCCGGCGACGCCGAGTACGGTGAATGCGATGGTGTAGTCAAGGAGCACCTGGACCGGGTGCATGAAATATCCGCCGATGAGCTGCAGAAGGCTGTAGCAGAAGGTGGCGACGAAACCCTTCTTCGCGCCGAAGCAGAGGCAGAAGAACAGGATCGGGAGCATGGATGCGGGGGTCACGGAGCCTCCCTGCGGCATCTCGAAGAGCTTGATCTGCGAGAGTACGAAGCTGAGTGCGATGCATACGCCGCCTGTGGCGATCGCCAGGATCATCTCGCGGCGCTGGTTCTTATCCGCGGTCTTCTTCAACTCGAGTTCCTGCTCGGCCTTGGCCTGGTTTTCTTCGGCCTGGGATAGTAAATCTTTTCTGGACATAAAAATACTCCTCCTTAATAGCCGGTCCCCGGAATACTGAAAGAAGAAGTTTCCTGCTTCGTTATGTTCCCTCCGCCGGCATTATCCGGTTCAGGTAAAAGGGTCGATGTGTTTTCATCCTCTCAGCCGGCTCCGCAGTTCGTGCTGCCAGCTCCCCATCTGTCTGAATCGCCGCTATTCTAGCACGATTTCCGGGAAGGTTCAAGTGTCGTCTTCGTCGTAGGCGGGGCGGCGGCCGATGAGCTTCTGCCATTCGTTGTCGGAGATGGAGTCGCGGAAGCGGTCGATCTCGGCGGAGTATTTCTCCGGGGCGGCGTTGTAGCCCATGACGTGGGCGGCGCCCTCGATGAGGCAGATGCGCTTCGGGGCGCGGATGCGGTTATAGATGTTGTCGCTCATGTAGGAGGGGACGAGGTGGTCGTCGGTGCCGTGGAACAGGAGGACCGGGACGGTGATGCGCGAGGCGATGGAGACGGGCGAGGCCTTCTCGATCGGGAAGCCGAAGCGTTTGAGGACGACGCGGCGGACGAGCATCAGGAACGGGCGGAGTTTCATCTTGTATTTCCGCTGTGTGAGGTAGGCGATCTGTGTGTCCAGCGCGTCAAAAGAACTGTCGGCGATGACGCCTGCGAGTGTTCTGGGGGCGATGCCGGAGCCGGCGGTCATGAGGGCGGTGGCGGCGCCCATGGATCTTCCGTGGAGGATGATCGACAGGTCGGGTCCGAGGCGGGTCTCGAGGTACTGCATCCACATGGCGATGTCCTGGCTGTCGAAGAGACCGTAGCCGACGAAGTTTCCTTCGCTCATGCCGTGGGCGCGCAGGTGCGGGATGAGGATGTGGCAGTCTCTTTTCTCGAGGTGGAGCTGGGCGTAGGCCGCCATGACGGAGGGGGCGTCGTTAAATCCGTGAAGGAGGATCACGACGTCTCTCGTGTTCTTCTTATTGGCGGGGATGTAGTAGGCGTAGAGCTTGATGCCATCGAATGCGGTCATCTGCCAGTCGAGGATGTTCATGCGGTTGCTGTAGAACCAGTTCTGTCCGCGGCCGAAGATGGTGGTCTGGTCGATGGACAGGGGGGATTTGTCGAATGGCGGGCGGGGCTGGGGCCGGGCGAAGAAGCGGTAGGCGACGCGCACGGCGTAGGAGTAGATGAGCAGGGCGGTGATGCCCAGCAGAAGGAGCAGCAGTGCGACGATGATCAGGGCCAGTATGATTCCTGTAGGCATGGTTGCTCCTCCTTTACTTTTTTTGCTTTGGCGCGCCTTGAGGGGGCGGAGTCTGTGGCTCCGGGTCCTTCCGCCTGGGTCACAGTGCAGTGAGCGCTTCCGGGGCACGCCTATTTCTACCTATACTAATTGTACGGCGGGATTTTAACCATCGTGTTACAGGTGTGTTAGGATTGCGTGCAAGTGAAGGGGGCGAGTGGGTACGGCGGTGTGTCTGCCCGGTCGCAGGGAGCCAGTGCTTTTTCAGAAGGAGAGGTACGGGGGGACCGGTACTCCTTCAGCAGGAGAGGTACTCGGCGCCGGTGTCGGTAAGGAGGACGTCGTCCTCGATCCGGAAGCCGAAGCCCCATTCGGGAATGTAGATGCCGGGCTCGACGGCGAAGACCATGCCGGGGACGAAGGGCATCTCGCGCTCGCAGACGTCGTGGACATCGAGACCCATGTGGTGGAGCGTGTTATGCCAGTAGTAGCGTTTACAGGCTTCGAGGGCGTCGGGCTCGGAAGCGGAGATGACACCGAGATCGCGAAGGCCTGCGGCGGCAGTCTTCCGGGTCGCTTCGTTGACCGAGGCGATGGTGGCGCCGGGGCGGATCGCGTCGAGGGACGTCTTCTTACATTCGTGGATCAGCTCCCACAGGGCCTGCTGCCGTCCGTCACGCTTGCCGTTCACGGCGAAGGCACGGGAGATGTCGGAGCAGTAGCCGCCTGCGCGGGCGCCGCAGTCGATCTGGAGCATATCTCCGTCATGAAGGAGTGACAGCGGCGTGGGGTAGTGAAGGCAGAGTGTGTTTCTGCCGCCGGCCGCGATCGTACTGAAAGACTGGAAAAGCGAGCCACGCTTGACCATCTCGCACTCGAGGATGGCCATCGCCTCGCACTCGCGCATGCCCGGGTGGAGGGACTCTTCGAGAACGGCGAGCGATTCGTTCGTCACGTTGATCGCGAGGCGGATCGCTTCAATCTCAGAAGGGCTCTTCACCATGCGTAACAATGTTACAGAGCCTGAAATATCAGTGGTTGCGTCGAATCTGTCCGTCTTGGCCAGTGCCTGCTCGAGGCGGACACGCTCGGGGGAGGGATCGGTCTCGTCCCATGCGATCTTCGTCGAGCCCTGGAGGATCTCGTCGATGTCGCCCTTGAGGTCGTCGAGGAGACGCACGTCGGAAATGCCGGAGATCTCGGTGGCTTCCTCGAAGGAGAGCCGTTTCCCGGTCCATTTCTCTTTCTCGGGCTCGCGCGGATGGATATAAAGACGCGCCAGAAGCGGCGACTTCCCGTCTTTCTTACTCAGGATCAGGACGGAGTCCTCCTGCTCGATGCCGCAGAAGTAGAAGAAGCTGCGGTTCGGCAGGAACGGGTACGCCTCGTCGTGGGAGGCGGTGGGAGCATGCCCGGCGAAAAGAATCACCGCCGTGTTCTCTTCAACCTTAGGAGAAAGAGCGTCGCGACGGTGTATATATTCGTTCTTGTCTATGCGGTAGGCACTTACATCTGTAAACATCAGGCGTCACCGGAGCGTACATTGTACTCGTCGAAAAGGATCGTGTTGTTGATGTAGCCGAGGGTCGCGCCGGGGGACTGACGGATCAGACCCGGGTTACCGATGACGATGGAGTTATCCGGTACGTCGAAATTGACATAGGCGCCGGGGGCGATCAGGACGTTGTTTCCGATCTTGATCTTACCGACGATGACGGCATTCGCGCCGATCCAGACATAGTTGCCGATGGTCGGGGAGCCGCGGCGGGAGCCACGGAACTGGGTGCCGATGACGACGCCGGTACTGACGTTCACATTATTTCCGATGACGGACTTCGGATGGATGATGATGCGCCCGAAATGCGCGATATAGAAGCCTTTGTCGATCTTCGTCTCGTATGGGATCTGGAAGTGGTACTTCCTGGAGTGACGGTCAAGGGCGTGGTTACAGAAGTACAGGCAGACCTTGTGGAAATAGTACCGCAGATCACGGATCTTCGTCTGTGTCTTCTGGTAATGGTAGTTGCAGTGACGCATGATGCTGATGTAGTGGAACTCCGGGCTGGTCAGCATCTCCTCGATATACGTCAAGAAAACGTTCTTGTGACGCTTCGAGTTGCCCGTATAACGGAAAAGATCACTATAAATAATGTCTTTCAGTTCATCTGTCATCGTGTCTGGTTCGCTCCATCTAATCCATCTGAAAATATGTTACCTCTTTTTGAGCTATTCATCAATAAAGAAAACGGCTCGGACACAAAAAATATACAAATCGGGTGAAAGGCTACAGCGAAGGACGTTTGATAGTGTTTTTGACGAAGAAAGCTTTGAAAATCAAGGTTTTCGATGAGCTCGTGGCCGATACGCCGGCAAAAGCACTTGTCCTACTTGACGGAAATGCTTGGGACTTTTATAATCGAATAGCATTTCGCAAGAGCGGGAGGGGGGTCTTCCGAAGATCTTTCCGGCGGCGGGCGGATGCGGCATATGTGGAGACGTATCGAAGTGGTCATAACGGGGCGCACTCGAAATGCGTTAGCCGGTTTCCGGCTCGAGGGTTCGAATCCCTCCGTCTCCGCCAGATTTCAGATCCTGAAAGCCTGAAACTACGGGCTTTCGGGATTTTTCTTTTCTTCAAAACCTTGTATTGACGACAATTATGACGACAATTACAATAAAACTCATTACACAACACTTGTAAGACTTGCTAGTTATTCGTCCATGTTGTATTTTGACTAGCTTATGTGAGGATCAAGTGAATGAATCGAATCAAAGAGTATTCTATCACTGCGAAAGCAGGGTTTATCAGACGTCATATGAGGACAGTGATTGTTGTATGTGTCCTTCTTTTGGTTGTTGCTATATTAGTTTTGTTTGTCCAAAACAGAAAATACTTAACATATAGGAACGCGTTTCCGGGAAAACCTCCGGAAGCAATCAGGGGGTTTAGCCAGCTTCTTAAAGATACCGGGAAAGTCAGTAAAGTTGAATATCTGGAAACGAGAAGGCAGCCGACTGAACTTGAGATTCGAATATCGCTTAACAATGAATTGTCAGAAAGTGAAATAAAAGATTTGGTTCTTGATACAATACTGCCAGAGTTTGCCGAGAATAATGATGTTTTTCGCTACCTTGTATATAAGAGCCCCCATAACATCCATTTGCTTTTTATGTACAGTGGGAAAGAGGTTTTTACGTGTGGAAGCAGTTTGCAGGGCTTTATGCCATATGAATATTGGGGATGGGAAGGATCTACGTATTATCTTCAGGATTTTCGAGGAGATGTCCTGGTTAAACAGAATAATGATAACTATCCTGGTATCATCTCGGAAGAGTCTGGCATCACTCAGCAGGATCTTCTGAATGTTTATGCTGCGGATGAGCGTATAAGGTATTATGATTCTCTGAATCACATTTTATATATGTATGATGTGACGGAGGAGGAGAAATCGACTATTCGTCGTAAAGTGAAACAGTACATAAATGTAATGATTCAAGATGTCCTTGTGTTTACTCGTGAAGAGACGGAAATCTTGATAGATAATGTTTCTCTGAGCGACTGTCTTAATGAACTCCTTGAGTCTACTAAGGTTTCTACTGTAACCGCAAATGTGGATATGAACTCTGAAATGCGCATACGATTTGAGTTGAAGGAAAGAATAACAGATCAGCAGATAGATGAATTAGCTGAGTTATATGTTTTCCCATTTCTGTCCGAGAATAAAGGCTTTCTTGAACGACTAATGGATGAGAAAACAATCGATGTAGTATTTTTGGAGTTTTGTTATGAAAAGGAGACAATCGGCTACTTCCATACGACCCGACAAGATTCT
>JAEEGL013236768.1_pt1 | contig 11637 bp, 9 predicted proteins | sample 9134231 | NCBI WGS metagenome assembly JAEEGL01 (sample SAMN16246548, study PRJNA631951) | gut metagenome | biome: gut microbiome; feature: rumen; material: fiber-attached | host: Bos | place: Iran: Karaj | collected 2018-10 | reverse complement strand
CATATAGACTCCCCTCAGGGCAGGATTCGAGGCCAGCGACTGCATGTCATGCATGGTGCATCCGGGATGCGAGGATATGAAATATGGCACTATGTCCGTTTTGAGTCCGGCGGCGCGGACTATCTTCCCGAATTCTTCCTTCAGCCTGACGAAGAGCTTGAAGGACGGCTTCCCCATATAGTAGAGCACTTTGTCCTCGGTGTGCTCGGGAGCGACCTTCAGACGTCCTGAAGTGTGCCTGAGAATCAGTTCTTTAAGATATGGCTGGGATGTCTCGTCCACGAAACCTTTCTCGGTGAGGAAGAGGTCGTAGCGTATGCCGGAGCCGATGTAGGAATGGCGGACTCCCTTCACCGCATCCACCTTGTGGTAGAGGCCCAGGACACGGGCATGGGAGCGGTCCAGGTTGGAACAAGCCACAGGGAAAAGACAGGACTTCCTTCGGCATATGGCGCATTTGGACTTGTCTTTGCCGTGCATTCCGTACATGTTCGCAGTCGGGGCGCCGAGGTCCGAGATATTCCCGGAGAAACCCGGGGTCCTGACCAGCTTGCGGACCTCGTCGACAATGGATCTCTCGCTCCTGCACTGGATGAACTTGCCCTGGTGGGCGGCTATGGTGCAGAAGTCGCATCCTCCGAAACAGCCCCTGTGGGTGATTATGGAGTCCTTGATCATGTCATATGCCGGGATCCGGTGTCCCCTGTACCTGGGATGGGGCATCCTGGTGAAAGGAAGGTCCCAGAATGAGTCCATCTCATCCTCCGTCGCGGGAGGAAGGGGCGGATTTATCTGGACATATCCATTACCGACAGGTTCTACCAGGGTGCCGGGAGTCAGCATGTTGGCCTGCGTCTCGATAATGTGGAAATTCTCGGCGAAGGCGGTTTTGCTGGAGAGGCATTCTTCATATGAATGAAGGATTACTGGATCTTTGACCTTGGGCTTTCCGTCCGCGTAGAACCCTACCTGGGGGATCCTGCGCATCTCATGGAGGCTCCGCCTCGAGTCTATGGCGCGGGTGAGTTCCAGCATTGTACGCTCCCCCATACCGTAGCAGAGCCAGTCTGCCCCGCTCTCGCTGAGGATGGAGGGTTTGAGGGCGTCCTGCCAGTAGTCATAATGAGTCAGCCGCCTCAGCGAGCCTTCGACCCCGCCGATTACGACAGGAACGTCGGGATAGAGTTCCTTGAGTATCCGGACATATGTTTTAAGGGCATAATCGGGACGCCTCCCAGCCCTCCCGTCGGGAGTATAGGCATCGTCCCTGCGAAGGCGCTTGGCGGCTGTGTAATGGTTCACCATGGAATCCATGGCTCCGGAATTCACTGCGAAATAAAGCCTCGGGGCGCCAAGCTTGCGGAAATCCCTCAGGTCGTCCTTCCAGCCGGGCTGGGGGACGATGGCTATCCTGTAACCGAATTTCTGGAGCCACCTGGCGATGCAGGCGGTCCCGAAAGAAGGATGGTCGACGAAAGCGTCGCCGGTAAAGAAGATGATGTCTATGTAGTCCCACCCAAGCGCCTGGACCTCAGCACGCGTGGTCGGAAACATGTAGGCTGCCTGGTCGGAAGCTTCCATCTACATCCTGTCAGGAAGCACTATACCAAGCAGGCCGGAGGCCTTTTCGAGGACGGAAGACACAGTGTCGACGAGGACGAGCCTGACCTTCCGGACCAGTGCGTCGGTCTCTCCCAGAACTGTAGTGTCGTGATAGTACTGGTTGAATTCCTTCGCCAGGTCATATGCATAATTCGCGATGAGCGAGGGAGAAAGCTCTTCTCCAGCCTGTGCGACCACGGCAGGATACTGGCCAAGGATCTTGACTATCCTCTGCTCCTTGGCGTTCATCGGGAGCTCTCCGGAGAGAGATGAAGGATCGCAGTCGAGTCCCCTTTCCGCAGCCTTTCTCATGATGGACCTGATCCTGGCGTGGGTGTACTGGATGAACGGGCCGGTGTTCCCGTTGAAATCGATCGACTCATGGGGATTGAAGAGCATTGTCTTCTTGGGATCCACCTTGAGTATGAAATATTTGAGGGCGCCGAGACCTATCATCCTGTGAAGCTCTTCTTTCTGGGCCTCATCGATGTCCACCAGCTTACCGCTCTCTTCCGAAGTAGCCTTCGCTTCGAGATACATCCTCTCGAGGAGGTCGTCCGCATCGACTACGGTCCCCTCGCGGGATTTCATCTTCCCGTCGGGAAGCTCCACCATTCCATATGACAGGTGATAGATTTCGTCCGCCCACTGGAATCCGAGCTTTGAGAGGATGAGCTTCAGGACCTTGAAATGATAGTCCTGTTCATTGCCGACAACGTAGATGTGCCTGTCGAGGCGATACTCCCTGAAGCGGCGCTCAGCAGTTCCGAGATCCTGGGTGATATAGACTGAAGTGCCGTCACCGCGAAGCACCAGCTTGCGGTCGAGCCCGTCGGAGGTCAGGTCGCACCATACGCTTCCGTCAGCCTCCTTTTCAAAGACTCCCATCTCCAGTCCCCTCTGGACCAGTTCCTTTCCGAGAAGATATGTATCATGCTCGTAATCCACTTTGTCAAAGGAGATTCCGAGAGCCTTGTAGGTCTCGTCGAAGCCTTCGAGCACCCAGCCGTTCATCTTGGCCCAGAGCTCGCGGACGGCGGGATCGCCGGCTTCCCATTTACGGAGCATCTCATGTGCCTGCTCCATACATGGAGCTTTCTTGGCCGCTTCGTCAGGTGACATGCCACCCTTCACCAGTTCAGCTACCTGCTCGGTGAGGATGTTGTTGAATTCTACGTAGAAATCTCCGACCAGATGGTCTCCCTTCTTCCCGGAGGACTCCGGAGTCTGTCCGTTTCCGCGCATCTGCCATGCCAGCATGGACTTGCATATGTGGATGCCCCTGTCGTTGACGAGGGTCACCTTGACCACATCGTGGCCGTTGGCCTTGAGAATCCTGGAGACGGAGTCGCCGAGGAGGTTGTTGCGGATGTGTCCGAGGTGGAGGGGCTTGTTGGTATTGGGCGAAGAGAACTCCACCATCACCCTCTTTCCGGAAGAAGGCAGCGTCCCGAAATCCGCGTCCCCGACGATGCCGAGGAATGCTTCGCTCCAGTACAACGGAGAAAGAGACATGTTGAGGAAACCCTTCACGCAGTTATAGGCCGACACCTCCGGGACATTCTCCAGGAACCAGTCGCCGATCGCCGTACCCAGAGCCTCAGGAGCCCTGCGGACTAGTTTGAGAAGAGGGAAGACCACAAGGGTGAAATCCCCGGTGAATTCCTTCCTGGTAACCTGCACCTGCAGGGATGAGGCGTCTGCCTCAACATTGAACAAAGCTTTCAAGGCCTCGGAGGCCTTGGAAGCTATGAAAGATTCAGGTGTCATACTGTTTCTGTTAACCGAGATAAGCCTTGAGCAACTTGCTCGCGGAGGGTTTCTTCAATTTGCGGATAGCCTTTTCCTTGATCTGGCGGACACGCTCCCGGGTCAGGTCAAGCCTCTCCCCTATCTCCTCGAGGGTCATCTCCTGGCATCCGATGCCGAAGAAGGACTTGATTATCTCCCTCTCACGAAGTGTAAGGATCTGGAGGGCACGGTCGATCTCGGTGCTGAGAGACTCGTTCTCGAGTCCCCTGTCAGCATTGGGGGAATCCTCGTTCGGAAGGACATCCAGAAGGGAGTTGTCCTCTCCTTCTACGAAAGGAGCGTCCACCGATACGTGACGGCCTGAAACACGGAGAGTGTCGGAGATCTTGTCCTTGGGGACATCGATCATCTCCGACAGCTCTTCGTTGGATGGCTGGCGTTCGTTCTCCTGTTCGAATTTGGAGAGCGCCTTGTTGATTTTGTTAAGCGAGCCTACCTGGTTGAGAGGCAACCTGACGATCCTTGACTGTTCTGCCAGGGCCTGGAGAATAGACTGGCGGATCCACCACACCGCATAGGATATGAACTTGAAACCGCGTGTCTCATCGAACTTTTCGGCGGCCTTGATAAGGCCGAGGTTCCCTTCATTGATCAGGTCAGGCAGGGAAAGCCCCTGGTTCTGGTATTGCTTGGCAACCGACACTACGAATCTCAGATTGGCTCTCGTAAGTTTTTCCAGGGCCTTCTGGTCGCCTTTGCGGATGCGCTGGGCAAGTTCGACTTCTTCTTCAGGTGTGACCAACTCTTCGCGTCCAATCTCCTGCAGGTACTTGTCAAGAGAAGCGCTCTCGCGGTTGGTGATCGATTTGGTAATCTTAAGTTGTCTCATCGAAAGACTCTAATGGTTAATCTTCTAGTCCTTGCCGAAGCCGAAGTAAGAAGATTTACCATTGGCGGTAACGCCCTCGATGAAAATCGCCCTCTTGGACTTCTTGGCAATGTTGACCACGTCCTCAGGTTTCGAAACAGGCTCATCGTTGACATATTCGATGACAAAACCGTCGCTCGCTCCTGCCTGGAACATCTTGCCGTTGCCTGCGTCCACGATGACCACTCCGCCCTTGATGCCAAGTTTGCTGAGTGTCTCCTTGTCGGCGGCTTTAAGCCTTGCTCCGTAGAAAGCGGTCGTTCCGTCCTCATCGACGGTACCGGTCTCTTGCATCTCTCCCTGGAAGGTGACTTCGGTCTGCATCCTCTTACCCTCACGGATGAAGTGGATGACTGCCTTGTCGCCAGGATGGAAGGAATTCACTTTGGCCTGAAGCTCGGAAGCGGTGTTGATCGGGGTGTCATCAATAGCGAAAATCACGTCTTCGTGCTTGAGTCCGCCCTTGTCGGCAGCGCTGCCTTTCGAAACCTCGTCTATATATACGCCCTTAGTTTCAGAAAGTTTCAGGTCTTTCGCTATTTTATCGTTTACAGTACCCATGCTGACGCCCAGTTTGGCGCGCTTGACTGAACCGAAGTCGATCAGGTCGCCGACAACCTTCTTCACTATGTTGGTCGGAACTGCGAAAGAGTAACCGGAATATGCGCCCGTCTGGCTGACGATGGCGGTGTTGATTCCAACCAGTTCACCCTTCTTGTTCACAAGGGCTCCACCGGAGTTGCCGGGGTTGACGGCTGCATCAGTCTGGATGAAGGACTCGATCCTGAACTGGCCGTCATTCTGTCCGAGATTGGAACGGCCTTTGGCACTGACGATTCCGGCGGTGATGGTACCGCGGAGTTCCTCTCCAAGAGGTGATCCGATAGCCAGGACCCACTCACCGAGACGGAGTTCGTCGGAATCCGCCATCGGGATTGAAGGGATTCCGCTCGCGTCGATTTTCAGAAGGGCGACATCGGTAGCGGAATCGCTTCCGATGATCTGGGCTTCATATGTCTTGTTGTCGTTGAGGGTGACCTCTACCTTGGTGGCGTTTGCGACTACATGGTTAGCGGTCACTATGTAGCCGTCCGGGCGGATGATGACGCCCGAACCGCTTCCGCTCTGCTCACGCTGACGGGGCATCTGGTCTCCGAAACCGAAGAAATACCTGAGCCACGGATCCATCTGGCTGTAATCTACCTTGGACTGGATCGTAACCTTCACATAGACGACTGCGTCCACTGCAGATTCAGCTGCATATGTAAGGTCGGGATAATCGGTGTCTGCCAGATTGACAGTAGGCCTGTATGAGGATTCGGCAGGAGTCAGGGAAGCGGCAGCACGCGCTGCATCGCCGGCAGGCTGGGATGCGCACGCAGTAAGCATGCAGCAAGCAGCTGCTCCGCAAACCATGGCGGAGGCCAGCACATTTACAATAATAGATCTTTTCATATTTCCGAATTTTAACATTTGTTTTCCGGGGGACGAATTTTTCAAATTACATGCCACTCGCGGTAAAAGAAATGTTTTCGTGATGCGAGATTATTTCCTAAATCGAGATTATTTCCTATATTTGTAGGAATGAAAAAATGCCACATCATATCATGAAATTCCAAGTCTCAAGCGCCGGGCTTCTCAAGGCCCTCATGGACATCTTCAAGGCTGTGCCGGTCAAGTCCCCTACTCCGATTCTCGAAAATTTCCTTTTCTGCCTCAAGGATTCGAAACTGGTCCTTACGGCTTCGGATTCGGAACTTACCCTCCGCACTACCATAGAAGTCACATCCTGCGATGAAGAAGGCGAGATGGCCGTACCGGCACGCAATTTCCTCGACCTGCTCAAGGAGATTCCGGACCAGCCGATAGATATAAGGACCGTAAGCGACTCATCTTTCGAATGCCGCTGGATGAGCGGAAACTCCCAGCTTCCCTATTTCCCGGCAGGAGACTACCCGGAGATCAAGATGACCGGCGAGGATTCCATCAAGGTCAGCTTCGACGCTGCGGACCTGATCGAGGGGATTTCCGGAACCGTATATGCCACCGCGGACGATGAGATCCGTCCGGCGATGAACGGTATTTATTTCGATATCGACACCGAGTCCACCACCCTCGTGGCTTCCGACTCCCACAAGCTCATATGCTACACCACAAAGCAGGTGAAGGCCCCCGAGAAGGCTTCCTTCATCCTCCACAAAAAGCCGGCTGGAGTCCTCAAGCAGATCCTCGGCAAGGAAGACGGTGAGGTCAAGGTGGAATTCGACGCCAGCACTGTGGTCTTCTCCTTCGGACAGACCCTCATGGTCTGCCGCCTGATAGTAGGAAAGTACCCGCGCTACCGTGACGTCATCCCGAAGAACAACTCCAACATCCTCAAGATAGACCGCGTACAGCTCCTGAACACAGTGCGCCGTGTCGCAGTCTGCTCCAACAAGGCATCCAACCACATCAAGTTCGCCCTCGCCCCCGGACAGATCGAAATCACCGCCCAGGACCTCGGCTTCTCGATCGCGGCATATGAGAAAGTCCCCTGCGACTACAGCGGAGACAGCTTCTCGATAGGATTCAAATCCACATTCCTCATCGAGATCCTCAGCAACATGTCCTGCAGCGAGGTTGTAATGAAGTTCGCAGATGCCCGTCGCGCAGCCCTCATAGTCCCGACGGAAGAGGAGTCAGAGAAGGAGAAAGTCTGCGGCATCCTCATGCCCATAATGATTTCTTAAAAGATGGAACTGAATCTCCAGAGGCCCCTGCTCTTTTTCGACATAGAGAGCACCGGCCTCAATATCCCTGTCGATTCGATCGTCGAACTCAGCTTCGTAAAGGTCTTTCCAGGCGGTGAGCAACGGATAAAGACCTGGAGGATAAGGCCATGGGCCTTCGCATGCGACCAGTGGGGCCGCCCGCTCCCTGTGGAAAAAGGCGCCCAGAGGCCTATAGCACCGAGCGCATCAGCAGTAAACGGAATCAAAGATGAAGACCTGAGGGATTGCCCCCGCTTCTTCGAAGTGGCGGACGAAGTGGTCAAGTGGCTGGAAGATGCCGACCTGGCCGGCTTCAACTCCGCCAAATTCGACCTTCCGCTGCTGGCGGAGGAGATCGAAAGGGCCAGGTTCTTCGCAGGGAAAGACCTGGATATCAACCTCCACGACAAAAGGATGATCGATGTCCAGAACATTTACCACGTAATGGAGCCCCGCAACCTGAAGGCCGCACACCGCTTTTACTGCGGAGGAAAGGATTTCGACAACGCCCACAGCGCCGAAGCTGACACCATTGCCACATATGAAGTGCTGAAAGGCCAGCTCGAGATGTACAGCGAGCCCACCGAGGACCATCCCCAGGCCCTGAAGAATGACGTTGAATTCCTGTCATCTTTCATGGTACGCCCCAAGCCGCTGGACTATGCCGGAAGACTTGTCTGGACCGACAGGAACGATGCTGTTATAAACTTCAGAAAGCATAAGGGAAAGACCGCCAGGGAGGTCTGGAAGACTGAACCGTCCTATTTCTCATGGGTGGAACGCGGAGACTTCACCCTGGACACTAAGAGGCAGTTCACCTTGCTCCGGAAACAGTTCGAGAAGGAGCGGAATGAGCAGAAGGAGATAGACATGCGCACTCCGCCTTCGGAAGACTCACTGAGGAAACTACAGGATAAATTCAAATTCCAATGAATATAATCGTAAGGACTTTTGGCGGCAAGACCGTTGCCAGGCCGGACACCACTTGGGACAGGAAGAGCGAGGATTTCTTCCCTCCTGAAAGCGTCCAGAGCCTCAGCTGCGTCCCTATCCTGACCGGAAGGGTAAGCAAAACCGGGAAATGCGTATCCGGAAGATTTGCCGGACGCTATTTCGATGTAATAGGATTCGGCGCCCTCCTCTACCCTGAGAATTTCATCGACGGCAGTCCTGAGGGATTCGCCATGGCTTCATGTCTGGACCACAGCACCTACATTCCCACTCCGTTTTTCCAGAAGGTCACCCTTGGCCAGGAAGACAACTGGTTCAAGCTCTGCTGCGGAGACAAAGTGCTCTTCGAAGGCAACACGTTCACCGAGAAGCAGCTCGAAAAAGCCGTAAGCGAAGTCACCCAGACTACCTACATCAGGATCGGGGACATAGTAGCCCTGGAGCTGTCCGAGCACATCCCCCTGGTGAAAAGGGAAGACGGCATCGTACAGGTCAGCGCGACCTGGTGCGAGCGCCAGATAATGGATTTCAAGGTTATATTCTAGCTATTCCAGCCTGATGTGATAGTTCAGCGGGGCATTTGTTCCGCTGAATATGTTGCAGAGGTCGGACAGTACAAGGTCAGGCCTCACTACCCCGCTCTCCCAGAAATCATTTCCTCCGGATGGTACCGTCCGGAGGTTATTATTATAGATTTCCGAGGGGAACTTCCTGAACAGGTCATTAATCCCGTAGAGCTGTGCCTTCGTGCGGCATCCGCCGGGATTCAGCCAGATATCGGCCTGCATCCCATATGCCAGAGCCTCTTCCAGACTGATTACTGATGAGCCCGAGAGGCCTTTCTGAGCGCCAAGGACCACTCCTCCCGCATCCCGGATGAGCTGGGACATGTAATTATCCTCCCCCGGGACATACCAGATACCGGCATATGGGATGTTCAGGATGACTTTCCTGGGTTCGCGCGAGTGCACGGTACGGGACAGATATGACTCTTTAATCGCCCCGAAAAGCGAATCGGCCCGGGCGAGCCTGCCGGTCAGGGCGCCGATGAACCGGAGGTATTCAGCCCTGGCGAGGGGATGGGATTCCAGATGCTCATTGATTATGATTACCCGCACGCCGAGTGAACGCAGTTTCGCTACATATGGAGGGACTGATGCGGAAACGGAGTACGCCAGGACCAGGTCCGGATTGAGTTTCAGCACTGTCTCATAATCCAGGGCAGCGTCATAGCCCACTTCGGCGGCACTGGCGCGGACCTTCTCTCCCCAGAGGTAGCCGACACCGGAGACACCGACCGCAACCGAGTCACACCCAAGTGCTTCCAGGAATCCGACATGGGAGGATGACATGCATATGATCCTCCCGTATGGATGCTCTATGAGGAGTGAATCCCGCGAACCGTCAAACGGAGAAATGCTCACCAGGAGAGAATCCCCTTCCAGGGCAAACCATCTGGCGCCGTAACCTTCCGGAGAAGAACCGGCGGCTGTCCGACGCGAGCACGAGCACACCGCGAGTGCGAGCGTCAGGACCAGGAACGTGAGCGGATGATTCAGTTTGAGCATGCCTCAAATTTACAACTTTTTGACTTATCTTTGCGTCAAATGAAATGAAAGCATATGCCTGGTTTCGATAAAAAGACTCAGATGATGGACGCCGGATCCGTGTTCTACAAGACCTCGGAAGGTTTCGGTTTCGCCCTCGGGGCGGTCAAGACTGTCCTGTCTACATTGGGGAAACTGTACGAGGTCTCCGAAGACGGAGGAAAATTCTCCCAGACGGTCAAAATGGAAGACCTGCCTGATTCTGTCGAAGCTGCCGATTTCTTCCTGGACCTCTCCACTCCCTGGAGGAACCGCTACATTTCCTGCAAGGTAGAAGACGCCGGGAAGGATGCTGCCGGTGAAGGACTGGAAAGATATGCCGTAAGCCTGAGGGAGGGGAACAGCAACACTCCCCTGCGCCGCGGTCTCCTGTCCTGCAGCGCCGCCGTCTTGTTTCTCGCTGCGATCCTGTGCGGATGGGGTTTCCTGGCAAACCTCCTGCTCATATGCCTGAGCCTTCTCTGCCTGTGGCTCCTGGTCTGCCCCAGCGCCATCCAGCAGAAGACCATAGGGCACATCAAAGAAAGCCTCAAATTTCATTGATTCCCATTTTTTTTATATATTTGCAGTCCGTTCACGAAAGGTGAGCGTATGCCACTTTAGCTCAGTCGGTAGAGCAGCGCATTCGTAACGCGCAGGTCGAGAGTTCGAGCCTCTTGAGTGGCTCTATGTTTTCTGAAATAACCGTGATTGGAGGAGGCGCCTCCGGCCTCATGGCTGCTTTCAGTGCTGCCAGAACCATCTCGGAATCATCTTCTGAAGCATCTGTCACAGTTCTGGAAAAGATGCCCCGGCCGGGAAGGAAAATCATGATTACCGGCAAAGGGAGATGTAATTTCACCAATCTCAAGGACTGGGAGTCCTTCTCTTCCCACATCCGTTCGAAAGCCTCCCTCGTGCGTCCGGCATTCTTCAATTTCCCATCGGCAAAAGCCATTGAATTCTTTGAGAACCAAGGCATTCCAACAGTAGTCGAAAGGGGCGACAGGGCCTTCCCGGCCTCACATATGGCTTCTGACATAGTTGACGGCCTGGTAAAGGCGGCGACTTCTCTCGGAGTAAGGATAATGTCCGGGGTACAGGTCGGAAAAGTGGCATATGACTCCGGAGACAGGGTGTTCAACATCCAGGCAGGGGAAAGGACTTTCTCCTGCCGGTGCCTGATCATCGCCACCGGAGGTCTCTCCTACCCTTCTACCGGATCGAGCGGAGACGGCTACTCCTTCGCTTCCTCATTTGGCCACAGCATCTCTCCCCTTTTCCCATCCCTGACTGCGATGGTTCCCCGCGGTTACAAGATCCACGGGGCTTCAGGCGGAGAACTCAGGGGCCACATCGACCGCAGCGTCCCCTTGTCTGCAGCCGGAAAGCAGCTCATGGGCATTTCGCTGAAGAACACAGGCCTGACCCTTTTCCTGGACGGGCGTGAGGTCCGGAGCGTCACAGGTGACCTGGATTTCACTGACGGAGGGCTTGAGGGCCCGCTGGGTTTCCAGGTCAGCCGGGAGTGCGTCAAGGGAATCGTCAACGGCCGGAAGGCCGGGATCTCTATCGACATGAAGCCTGCAGTCGGCAGGACGGAACTCCTGGAAAGGCTCCGCCGCCTATGGGCGGAAATAAAAGCCGACCCCAGAAGCCGCGGCATCAATCTCGACCGGATGTTCAGGATCCTCCTGGGCAAAGTCCTGCCCCACGGTCTCATAGATGGTTTCCTTGGATGGAATCCCGGCCTGGGAAAAGGTGCCGACCTGGAAGGACTCGCCCTCCGGCTGAAAGACTGGCATATGGACATTGAAGGTTTCGTGGGCTATGAGAGGGCTGTGGTAACTGCTGGCGGAATCCCTCCGGAAGAAATTGTGGCCAAGACACTTGAGTCAAAAAAGCAAAAAGGATTATATTTGTGCGGAGAAGTTCTGGATGTGGACGCCGACACAGGCGGATACAACCTGCAGTGCGCATTCTCGACAGGTTTCCTCGCGGGCCAGTGTGCAGCACAATCGGTCATATGCAGATAATTCAATAATACATACTTCATGAAAGAGCGTTT
>JAEEGL012781894.1_pt1 | contig 11637 bp, 9 predicted proteins | sample 9134231 | NCBI WGS metagenome assembly JAEEGL01 (sample SAMN16246548, study PRJNA631951) | gut metagenome | biome: gut microbiome; feature: rumen; material: fiber-attached | host: Bos | place: Iran: Karaj | collected 2018-10 | reverse complement strand
TGGTTGTTTCAGTAAAGGATGGAAGATTGCTGTAGGAATCTTTTGGGGACTGGGTGCTTTGTGCTTCTTGATAAAAGCTTGTAGTTGATTTCTTTTGCCCATATACGATAGCAGAAATCTATAATATGCAACTAAGGTAGTTGAACTTACAAACAAATGCAACAGCAGCTATATGCTTCATTAGAAGTGTATAGCTGTTTTTTTGGGGGGCATGATGACGAAAGAGAGTTTACATTTTTTTGTTGGGTAATGATAGAAATAATGAAAAATGTGACACATTACCAACAAACAGAGTTACTGACAAGCAATAACAAACCTATAAACCCCAAACCAATATGAAGAAGATTAACGTTTATGCGTGGTTCATCACGATGCTGATGACCATGATGGCCAGTCCAGCGTATGCCGACTGGGACTCGAAGGATGTGACGATGGAGGAGGGCGAGATACAGACACTCTATCTGCCCAGTACAGTTACATCCAAGAAGTTGAAGTCTGTCACTTTCTACTCTGCTAGCTGGAACAATGTGGAGGTGCTGTCGTATAACAACTACTCCGTGAGGGTGAAAGCCCTTAAGGCGTATTCCACACCTGTCATCGTGCGCTGCGACTACTACTATTACGTGAGCAGTGGCAATTACACTTATCAGGCCAGCGGTGCGTATGATTTCAAGATCACAGTCAATGGTAAGAAGGCGAACAAACCCACAAAGATCAGTCTTCCATCAGTAGTGGCAGTTGAGGTGGGTGAATCCAAGGATATAGATGTAACCGTAACTCCCTCGAATGCGGAATACACGCTGACTTGGGCAATCAGCGACAAGTCCATCGCCACGTTCAATCAGAACGGCACTATAACAGGTAAGTCGGTAGGTGATACAGACTTGAAGGTTACGGCAGACAATGGAGTGTATGCCATGTGCAGGATTTCGGTGTATCAGCCTAAGCCATCAAGCGTGGTTCTGCCATCTATGACGTCTCTGAAGGTCGGCGACACCTACACTCTGAAGCCGGATGTGTATCCAGCAAACGCTAAGTACACGCTGACCTGGTCTTCGAGAAATAGCAGCGTTGCATCAGTGTCCAGTTCGGGCCTTGTGACCGCCAAGTCCGCAGGTACGGCAACCATCACGGTGAAGACTGACAATGGGAAGACGGCCACTTGCAAGGTGACTGTAACCGAGAAGACGGTGGCTGCGACGAGCGTCAGCATCAAGTCAACACTCTCTCTGACAGAGGGCGAGACCTACACCCTGACTCCGACCGTCACTCCGTCCGACGCGAAGACCTCTTACACTTGGTCGTTCAGTAACAGCAGTGTTGCCTCGGTTTCCAGTTCAGGTCTTGTGACCGCCAAGTCTGCAGGTACAACAACCATCACGGTGAAGACTGACAATGGGAAGAGTGCCACTTGCAAGGTGACTGTAACTACCAAGGCTGTTAAAGAGTATAAGATTACTTTCTCCATCTATGGTTACGAAAATGGAAAGGTGCTGTTCAATGGAAAGCAGCTCACAGGTGAGATTCTTGAGGAATATGGCGCATTCAAGGTGACAGAGGGCAGTGATGTGGCACTGACAATATTACCCAATGAAGGGTATGTTGTTGATTGGCTATGGCTTGACTGGGAAGATGTTAAGGAGCAAATGGTGAAGGATGTGCTGACCATCAGCAATGTCAAGGAAGATTTATTCCTAACAGTATCGTTTGAACCAGATGAGTCGATCCTCTCGACCATCACTCCCACATCGGAATCAGAGAACAAGCCTGTTGTCATCTATGACCTCAACGGACGGAGAGTTGATGCCTCCAAAGCAATAGGCGGAATCTTCATCGTTAATGGCAAGAAAGTCTATATTAGATAACTTCAACGGTCTGTCCCCGCGCCTTCGGGCGTGGGGGCGGCCAAAATCAAATGATTAATTCGGGTATGTCTCTATAAAAGTTGTGCACGAAACGAAACAGTGTATTAGGTTATGAAGAAGTTAATGGCGTTTTTCTTTGCCTTCCTTGTCGCAATGTCCTCATCTTCCCAAACAAGATGTGGCACTTGCAATGGATACGGCAAATTACGTTGTAATGTATGCGGAGGAGTTGGAGTTGTATATATGCAAGTCTATAATCCATATTACGGTGTCTATCAAACAATGACATACGCCTGTGCATATTGTGGTGGTTATGGAGCTATGGCTTGCATCAGTTGTGACGGATATGGCTATGTTAATAGTCTGACATTCAGAAATAATGGCGACGGCTACGTTTATAAAGGAACCATCTATTTGAATAGGACAATCAGTGGGAGAAAAGATAGTTTTCCTCTGTATAATTATCGTGGGACCAACTATGTGAAAGTAGGAAATTCCTATGTAAATATCAGTGGCTCTGGTACAGTCACAATTAATAACATCATATATGATAAACCATGAAGAAGTATTTATTAGCATTAGTAACTGTGGCATTGGTAATGTCAAGTTGCACAGAACAGTTCGTCGGGGAGAACCCATCTGAAATGATGTCCGTAATCGCTAAGAAGGAGTATGATGTCTTGATGGAACAAGCACGTTGGGGCGATGGCTCGGCTTTCTTGCAACTTGCCGACTGCTACCGTGACGGATATGGTGTGAAGCAAGATTTCGTAGGGATGCTCTCAATGCTGGTATTAGCAGAAGAGTTCGAAAGAGTCATCTTAGGCGCACTATTCGTGTACGCAATGCCGAAATCCTCCAACAAGTTTTGTTCCATTTTGCCCTTTGACCATATAAGATACCTGTGATTTTATCTTTTGCAGCAATTGGAGGATACGTACAAATTGGTGATAGAATGGAGCGTGGTGATATCAATGTGTTAAATATGCTTAAAGATAATAGTTTTGTATCTGATGAAGAGTTTGAATACTATCTTGAATCATTTTATAATTTCTCACAAGGAAAGGGGGTCAAATTTACCTTATAATCAAAAATTGTAGCCGCTTATGAATGTGTGGTGAAATGTATAGGTCAACTGGTATATTGTTACCTTTTTTTATTTAGTTTAATTTCTAAAATGTGAACAATAACAAAAAATGCAGATATTACTGACTGCTTTTTCAATTATTTCGTGTCAACTCGTGCATAGTTGCCAAATAAAAAAGGCGGTCGTGACAGGCCAAGACGCAAAGGGCGAAATTATTGTTTTTTAAGACGTTATACTTTAGTTCTTAGTCTTTAGACAATAGACTTTAGTTTTCACATTCGGATAGTTGTGTTAAGTTGTTTTCCCCAAATGACGTAGCCGTTAAAGAATATTGTGATGAGTTGTGAAAAGTTGTTTCCAATATTTCCAAGATCTGTTGTTTTAATTGTGGTAAAGTTGTTGAAGTTGTTTCATATATCCATAGATATTCATTTCAACCAGTTTTTCTCTAAAAAAAGGTGGTTCGTTTGGCAGAATGAGGGAAAATCACTAATTTTGTAATTTAAGAAGACCGGAATAGGTTCAGATGAACTTTTCTGGGGTAATTAGTTGTGGCAGTAGCCACTTCACTATTAACTCTCATTTATAGAGAAACTTATGAAAAAGAACTATTTCCTGCCAATATTAATGGGGTTGGTGTTATTGATATTGCTCATATACAGTAACAAAACAGATATTCGGTTGGCACATACAGCAGAAGCGCTTAATAAATCTTGTCCCTACTACGTGGGTGAATTTGGCACTTGTGTGAAAGTGACAAGTGTAGAAAACACACTCGTGTTCAAGTTGCAAATGTTACCTTATTCTTTAAGACCTGATTCGGAGAACTCGACGACATTTCAGATTGATTCAATGATTAACCGCCCCGAAGACACAAAGATCTTGTTGGGTAGTATCTTTTTCCAACCTTCTACAGAATTATTTGAGAAGAAAAGGAACACAGACTTTGCTGACCTGATTGACATGGGTTGCAGTATGCGAATAGATTTTATCCGGGAAGACAGTTCTGTTGTCACTTCGACGTTTTTTTCTTCAAAGGAAATGATCGAACAAGTCAATTTGTGCTTGAATCGTGCGAATGTTGATTCTGTAGCGTATGAAGATATTCTGGAATTGCACAAAGCTTACAGCATACTGTCTGTACCTCAAGAATACAACGAAAGAATCTTTTTCGTTTCTGCTGATTATGACAAGAAGTCATATAACAGGCACTTTCAAATCGTTGATTATTCTATGTGGTTCAAGGTTGATGATAAAATGATGCACGACGAACATGTCAAAATGATCGAAGATGAAGTGGTCGTTCCCTTTTATATGAAATCAAGTGCCGTCAACGACATGAGTGCCTTGGTGGAGGCATGTGCCAATACCAACAGGGACTTGGTGTATCACTATTCCTCCGATAAAGGCCAACAACGCAAGGTGGTTGTCACAGCAGACGAACTCAAGCAGATCTTAAAGAAAGAGTATGTTCCTTCCACAATGCCCGAAAAACTCGAAATGCCTGAAGATGACGAAATACTCAACATCGAACTCAATGATATTGATATTCCTGAATTGCCCGATCTGCCCGATTTGTCTAAAATTCCCGATTAATCAACATTAAGGACAAACAGGGATCTCCATTTCAGTGACTCTGTACAGACAAAAAAGATAACGGAAACGCCCATTCATAACCTAACTTCATCATGGCTGATAACTTTCTCTTTCCCGACTTTACACTTCATGGCGAACTCACATACTTTGATTTCAAGCCTCTTAACCGTGGTGGCTACGGCATCACCTATGTCGCCAAGGCGACTTACACCGTCGGACGCATCAAATTGACGAGTTCTTTCGCTGTGAAAGAATTCTTCCCGAAAACCTTCGCCACACGTAATGCCGACGGTTCGGTTGCAGCTCTTCAGGGCAAGGAACAAGATTTCCGAGAGTGTTATGAAGAGTTTCTTCGTGAATGCGAGATGCTCCGTGGATTGAACCATCCCGGTATTGTCCCTGTGAATGAGTTCATAGAGACGAATGGCACAATTTACTATGTGATGAGTTATCTCGGCGATATGAACCTCACACGCTATGTGTCGGAACATGGCGGCCATCTTGGTGAGGAAGAGGCGCGTCGTATCATGGATAAACTGATCGACTCTGTGGGCTACCTCCACGGACTGCAGTTGAACCACCTTGACATCAAGCCCGACAACGTGATGATGGAATACGATTGTACAGGGTACAAGCATCCCGTTCTGATTGACTTCGGCGTGTCGAAGCATTTCCATGCCAACGGCAAGCAGACCTCGCGATTAGGAGGAAAAGGAGTAACTGATGGCTTTTCCCCTTTGGAGCAATACGCAGGCATCACCACTTTCTCACCGAAGGCCGACATCTACGCTCTTGGTGCCACTTATTTCTACATGCTTACAGGCATGTTGCCGTTAAAAGCCAATGAGTTGAACGAGGACTGGATACGCACTAACCTCCCAACAGATATCAGTCAAGAGACAGCTGATGCCATTTGCCATGCCATGAAGCGCGACTACATCCATCGCACCGCCAGAGTCGCGGATTTCTTCAAGAAGCATGTGGTACCACCTCACCGTAAGACACAGCCTATCATTAATCCGACAAGTACCAAAGAATACGAATTGGTGGAGGTAAACGATGAGGGCCTCAAGTCCATCATAGAAGAGCAAACTGTGAAACATAAATCGATACTCAATAAAGTTTGGTTCAAATATTTGTTTCTTGGTGTCCTTGCTGTTACAGGAATAGCGTTTTTGATTTATTCTCTCACCGATCGGAATACGATTGAATGGAAGGGTGGTGTGTACAAAGGCAATGTAGAAAACGGCGTCCCTCAGGGTGAGGGAAAGTTGAGAAGAAATGACATGACTTATACTGGCCAATGGACCAATGGTGAGTTGACAAAGGGAAGAATCGTCAGTTCAAGGTTCGTGTATGAAGGTGGCATTCAGGATTTCATGCTTCATGGCTATGGCGTTTGCTGGTACAACGATGGCCACACCTATCATGGTTATTGGTATAAGGACAAGAAAGAAGGGTTGGGCCTTATAAACTACCCGGATGAGAATAAGATGACCTTCTCTTTCTTTAGTTCAGGTATCTCCCAGATTCCTGATGGACAAGATTTCCAGCCTGGCGACATGGCATACGGTATAGACGTATCCAGACATCAAGGTAACATCAAGTGGCAGGATTTATATATGAGTTCGAATCAATACGGAGGTGTGAATGGTGTATTGGATGCAAGCCCCAATTACATACAGCCTGTTTTGTTTGCTTTTGTCAAGGCTACCGAGGGCTCTGATATTAGCGATGCCAAGTTCAAGGAGAATTTCAGCGAGGCTAAGAGATGCGGTATCTTGCGCGGTGCTTATCATTTTTTGTCTCTCAGGACCTCGGGTAAGAGTCAGGCAAGAAACTTTATAGAACATGCAAATTTAGAATCTGGCGATTTCCCTCCGGTGTTGGATCTTGAGAAATACGAAAGTGCTCAAGTCACTACAACCGACGAAGAGTTCGCCAACGGTCTTCCAATAGCCAAGGAATGGTTGGCAGAGATAGAGAGCCACTATGGTGTAAAACCGATGATCTACACCAATCTCCTTACGTATAACACTTTTTTGAAATCAGATGACGATTTCAGTAAGTATTATTATTGGATAGCCGCTCCAGGCAAAACGCCGCCTTCCATAGATCATTGCATTATATGGCAATTCCATCATCATGGGCAGGTCGCAGGTATAAATGATAACTACACAGACATCAACAAATATCTTGGGTCCTATTCTGAACTGAAGGAATTTGTGAAACGGGAAGGAATAAAGTAGAGCGTTAGCGTGTGCTGACGCTGCGCTATAAGTCCATATAGTCCTTCAATTCCATAAAAAGGATGAATACACAGCTTGCAATGGATAAATACGACAACAATCAAATCCGATATGATGAAGATAAATAAGTTTTATTCTCGCTCAATCGGATTGTTCCTTTTCCCTGAAAAAGTTGCAATAACACTGACTACGATATGGAAAACCCCAATTTTGCTCTCCAGCCAAGCTATGTGCTTCATGGTGACAAAGACTACTACAATTTCCGTTTCCTCAATAAAGGTGGTTACGGCATCACCTACCTTGCCAACGCCACTTTTTATGACGGCAACATCAAACAGACTGGCACATACGCCATCAAGGAGTATTATCCCGCCGATTTGTGCCATCGTAGCGATGCGGGGACAGTCATGGCCATACCCAGCAAGACCAAAGAATTTGATGATTCGTTTCAGGAATTCAAACAAGAGGCCGAGATGCTCCGCAACATCAAGCATTCGGGCATCGTCCCCGTGAACGAGGTTGTCATGGTCAATGGCACCATATATTACGTGATGAGCTATCTCGGTGACACCACGCTGACCAAATATATTCATCAGAAGGGAGGCAGACTTACCGAAGAGGAAGCATTCGAAGTGATGAACGAGTTGCTGGACGCAGTGGGTTATCTCCATCAGAACAAGCTCAACCACCTCGACATCAAACCCGACAACGTGATGATGGTGAAAGGTCCTGGAGGGAAACATCATCCTGTGCTGATAGACTTCGGACTCTCCAAGCATTTCAAGGCTAGCGGCAATCAGACCTCTCGTCTGGGCGGCAAGGGCGTGACCGACGGTTTCTCGCCCTTGGAGCAGTACGCGGGCATCAGCACCTTCTCTCCACAAGCCGACATCTATGCCTTGGGAGCCACCTATTTCAACATGCTCACAGGTATGGTGCCTTTGAAAGCCAACGAGATTAACGAGGAGTGGATTCGCAAGAACCTGCCCAAGGATATCACCAAGAAATCCGCTGATGCCATCTGCAAGGCCATGAACCGTGATGTCGAGCAGCGCACAAGAAAGACCAGCGTTTTCTTCGGAGAAACCATTGTCATAAAAAAACCTCCAATACCTCCCGAGCCCGACACCCCTTATAAGAAAATCGCCATCGGCCTGGCCGTCCTTCTCGTGATGGGTATCATCTTTTTTATTCGTAAAGGAGGAAAAAAAGAAGACCCCATCGTGATAGCCAGTGATTCAATAGACTCATCCATAGCCAGTGATTCAATAGACTCATCTATGACCAATGATTCCCTTACGACAACGCCACCTCAGAACCAGCCTAAAGAGATAGAAAAGTTTACGGTGAAAGGTGTGTCGTTCAACATGGTTCGTGTGGAGGGTGGCACATTCCAAATGGGAGCGACCCCAGAGCAGGGGAGCGATGTGAAAGATGACGAGAGACCTGTTCATAGCGTGACTTTGGGCAGTTACTTGATTGGTGAGACAGAGGTGACCCAGGAGTTATGGGAGGTGGTGATGGGGACGACCGTGAGTCAGCAGCGCGACAAGGAGGATAAGGACAAGCCTCTTTGTGGTGTGGGTAGAGATTATCCCATGTATTATGTTTCTTGGAATGAGTGCATAGAGTTCATAGACAGGCTGAACTCCTTGACTGGCCAGCAGTTCCGCTTGCCCACTGAGGCGGAGTGGGAGTTTGCCGCCCGTGGTGGCAACAAGAGCGGGCATTACAAGTATAGCGGAAGCGACGAGATAGACAATGTGGCGTGGTATGACAACAACAGTAAAGATAAGACCTATCCTGTTCGTATTAAGCAACCCAACGAGCTGGGCATTTACGACATGAGTGGCAACGTCATGGAGTGGTGTGAGGACTGGGATGGCGAAGAATACTACAACAGTTCCCCGAGTTATAATCCTAAAGGCCCCTCAGAGGGGTCATATCGCATAAATCGTGGCGGCAGTTGGTTCGACAGTGCTTGGGACTGCCGCGTGTCGTCTCGCGGTAGCTTCACGCCTGACGTCTGCGACGACGACCTTGGTTTCCGTCTCGCCCTTAGTTCATTGACCATTGACCGTTGACCATTAATCGTTGACAATTAATCATTGGCTTTTCCTATAATCCTCACGCTCGGCATGGCCAGAACAAATTCACATCTGCTTTCCCTCGATCGGATTGCTCATTTCCTTTATAAATTCTAATTCTTTTGCGAGAAAAAATGAAAACGATATGTATATTTCTAAATCACTTACATTACCAATACTGTTTTTGTTGTTGGTTATTGGCAAACTGACTTCAACGTCTAGTCCTATTCAGGACAATAAAAACTCTAACAATTCTTCTGCCAGTTCCTTCTCATCCTCAGGCGGTATCAAAACATTCACAATAAAAGGTGTGACTTTCAATATGGTGCAGGTGGATGGCGGCACATTTATGATGGGAGCGACAAAAGAGCAGGAGAGTGACGCTTTCGATGAAGAAAAGCCTGCGCACAACGTGACGTTGAGCAGCTATATGATCGGCGAGACAGAAGTGACGCAGGAGTTATGGGAAGCGGTGATGGGGAACAATCCTTCATATTATAAAGGTGCGAAGAATCCGGTGGAGAAGGTGGGATGGAAAGACTGCAAAACTTTCATCACCAAACTGAACTCCTTGACGGGCCAGCATTTCCGTCTGCCCACTGAAGCAGAATGGGAATTCGCTGCCCGTGGCGGTAACAAAAGCGGTCACTATAAGTTTTCTGGTGGTAACAAGATAGATGATGTGGCATGGTACTGGAAGAATTGCGGAGAAAGATACTTGAATGAAAGTGACGAGAAATGGGATTATAATAAAATCGCCAAGAATAAATCCAAGCCCCATCCCGTCGCTAAGAAAAAAACTAATGAGTTGGGTATCTACGACATGAGTGGCAATGTATATGAGTGGTGCGAAGACTGGCATGCCGAGGACTATTACAGTAGATCACCCCAGACAAATCCGAAAGGACCAAGTAGGGGCACTTATCATGTTTTCCGTGGTGGTAGTTGGGATGACATCGCCAGAGGTAGCCGTGTGTCGAACCGTTGTCATGCCTTGTCCGATACCCACATAACTTGTCTCGGCTTCCGTCTCGCCCTTTAGTTCATTGACCTTTGGCTTACTGGCGCATCTGGGTCAGAGGCCATAATTTCCTTCAAGTCCGTAGCCATCATAAACACCTGTGTGTGACGACTGCCATGTATGATTCCTTTCTTCGGACTAAAGGACAATTAGAATTGGCAGCAGTCGCGACTTTGGACTGTCTGATGCAATGGATTACTATAGCCTGCTCGCAATCGGTGACGAAGTTTGTTGAAAAAACTACTTTTTCTTGTGTGAGAAAAGTATTTTTATTACTTTTGTACCGATCATTTGAAAAATATCAGTTGTAAACCTATAGACATTAATGTATTAACCTATGAAAAAGTTATTTGTTTTGAGTGTATTGGCTTTGTGTTCGCTTTCGGTTTTTTCCCAAAGTTGTCCTGACAAAAAACACCCACATGCAATTGATCTCGGTTTACCAAGCGGGACGAAGTGGGCTTGTTGCAATGTTGGCGCATCTAAGCCTAAGGACTATGGAGACCATTATCTCTGGGGTGCTGTGTCTCGCCCTAAATGGGATGAATCTTGGAAAACGCCTTCGAGGGAACAGCTTGTGGAACTCACAGAAAAATGTCTTGCAGAATGGACATCCATTAAGGGCGTTAATGGCTATCGCTTCACAGCTTCCAACGGACAAAGCATCTTTCTTCCCGCTGCTGGCACCTTTCTTGTGACTTATCGTGGTGTTGGTACCTATGGTTTTTACAGGTCGCTTACCCCCAATCCCTACATTAATGGTGGTTTTTCATACTATATGTACTTCGATTCAGGCACAGTGAAAGTAAACGGCGATGCATCTTTCGATTCAGGCTTCAGCATACGCTATGTGCAATAATAGACTGTAGCATTGCCAGGCTCCTTTCATATTAGAAAACTTCTTACTGTCTATAGAAGAAATGTTCATACAGATAGACTATATTCTCAAATCACATTCATTACAAAAGCAATTCTTCCTCTGGATGCTGATGTTTGTTGCCACCTACACTCTTTCAGCACAAGAACTGACTGTGAAGAAGATGGAGTTGCTTTCTGACGATGCCACGGCAATGACCTTTGAGAACCAGCGTCAGGACTTGAACGAGGAATACGCTGGTATAGTGAAGGTGATGCTGGCTGTTGAAGGCGCCAAGTTTGAAGGGGGTGGAGTGATGGAGCAGCAACAACACGAAGTTGGCGAGTATTGGGTGTGGATGGCGAAAGGCAGCAAACGCCTTAAGGTGTACGCTCCTGGTTACCTGCCCATAGAGGTGAACTTCTTCGATGACTACGGCATCAAGGTGGAGTCGAAACGGACATACGCTTTGGTGCTCACCACGCCTTTCAGTGATATGCCACTCCAAAAGAAAGGCGCCACGAAGCCTAATCCGTCTTCTGATGACGCTGTGCAGACCTTTACTGTAAATGGTGTGTCATTCAAGATGATTCGTGTGGAGGGCGGTACGTTCCAGATGGGCGCGACAGAAGAGCAGTGGAGTGATGCCGACATCAATGAGAAACCCGTCCATCCTGTGACTTTGGATAATTTTTTTATTGGTGAGACGGAGGTGACCCAGGAGTTGTGGGAGGCGGTGATGGAAAACAATCCGTCGAAAAACAAGGGAACGAAGAATCCTGTGGAAATGGTAAGTTGGGGCGACTGCCAATATTTCATCCTTAAGCTGAACCATCTAACAGGTCGGTCTTTCCGTTTGCCTACCGAGGCGGAGTG
>JAEEGL011537810.1_pt1 | contig 11637 bp, 10 predicted proteins | sample 9134231 | NCBI WGS metagenome assembly JAEEGL01 (sample SAMN16246548, study PRJNA631951) | gut metagenome | biome: gut microbiome; feature: rumen; material: fiber-attached | host: Bos | place: Iran: Karaj | collected 2018-10 | reverse complement strand
ATCTCCAAGTTATCGTTCAACTGACGATACACCTACGAAGACACCTACAAAGACTCCAGAAAAAACACCTGAAAAAACTCCAGAAAAAACACCAACTGAGACTACACCTACGGAGACAACACCAACACAAACACCAACTGAAACTACACCAACGACTCCAGAAACACCAACAACGCCAGAAACACCTACTGAACCAACACCAACTGCTGTGGTTGATAACCCTGGAACACCATCAGGTGGACAAACAGTTGTTCATACAGGTGGAGGATATACCGGTGGTGAAAGTTATACACCAACAGAATCAGTTGGAGTAGAAACACCAGTTGAAGGTACTGATGGAATTGAAGATATAGATGGTTTAATTGATGGAACTGAAGATTCAATTGATGATATTATTAAGAAGGGAAGCAATTATACTAAGATTCCTTCATCATCAAGTGCAATCAAATCAAAATCTTCAAGCGGAAGTGCTGTTATTCCAATCGCTGCTGGACTTACAGCTGCAGCTGCTGCTGGAATAGGTGCTAAAGCTTATTTAGATAGAAAGAACAACAATGATGTAGGAGAAGATGATTTCTACGGAGATGAATGGGATGGAGACGAAAATCTAGAAATAGATTATGGAACATCAGGCGAAGAACAATATCTTGACGCTGATGATTATGGATATCAAGCAACAGAAAATACAGAAAGTTATAGTGCTAGGACAAACGATGAACTAGCTGATATACAATAAGGAGGTATAAATAATGGAAGATAAAGAAAAGTTTTTACCAATTGGTACAGTAGTTCTATTAAAAGGTGGAAAGAAAGAATTAATGATTACTAGTTATTGTGTTTTTCCACAAGGAGAAGTAATAGAAAAGGGTAAGAAAGTTGAAACTCCAGATGGAAAGTACTATGAGTATGGTGCTTGTACATATCCAGAAGGTCTTATCTCAAGTGAACAAATTTTCTGCTTCAATCATGATAAGATTTCCAAAGTTTGTTATATGGGATATGAAACAGATGCTCAAAAACAATTATCTGGATTAATCAATGAAGGAATTGAAGCTTATAATCAATCATTACAAGAAAGTGAAGCATAATTCACTTTCTTTTTTTTGAAAAGTATTATATAATTAACTTGGTGATAATATGTTAGATAATATAATTCAATATATAATAATTGCAGTAGTAATGTTAGTAATATTACTTGCTATTTTAAAGGCAACAAGAAAAGGGGCTCAATTAGATTTTAATAAGCTAGTTGAACTATTAGGTGGAAAAGATAATATTATTGATACAGAGACCAATTTATCACGTTTTAAAGTAACATTAAAAGATGTATCTAAAGCGAATAAAGAGGGTATTCAAAAACTTGGTGCTAAAGGTATTGTTGAAATTGATAATCAATTAAAAATTATTTTAGGACCTGAATCTAAACAATTAAAAAAATATATTGATGAAATTAAGTAATAGCTTTAGTTATTACTTTTTTTATGTTATAATTTCCTAAGAAGTGGTGATAGTATGGAAAGATTACAAAAAGTAATAGCGGCATCAGGAGTAACTTCTCGTCGTAAAGCAGAAGATTTAATAACAAGTGGTAAAGTAAAAGTAAATGGTGAAGTAGTAACAGAATTAGGCACTAAAGTATCTCCTAGTGATGAAATAAAAGTAAATAATGAAGTAATAGAAAAAGAAGGAAAAGAATATTATTTATTAAATAAACCTCGTGGTGTAGTAACTACTACATCTGATGAAAAGAACAGAAAAACAGTGGTAGATTTAATACCTACAAAATCTAGAATATATCCAGTTGGAAGGCTTGATTATGATACAACAGGAGTATTATTGCTTACTAACGATGGTGAGTTTGCTAATATTTTAATGCATCCTAACAATAATATTGATAAAGTATATATAACTAAATTAAAAGGTATTATTAAAGGAGAACAAATCAATAAATTATTAGATGGCGTAAAGCTTGATAATGAAACAGTAAAAGCAACACGGGTAAAATTAAAAAAAGTAGATCAAAAGACATCTACTTCTATGGTTCAAATAATTATTCATGAAGGTAAAAATCATCAAGTAAAAAGAATGTTTGAAAGTGTTGGATATGAAGTTTTAAAATTAAAAAGGGAAAAAGTTGCTTTCTTTGACTTGAAAGATTTACAGTCAGGAGAATATAGAAAGTTAACTCCTAAAGAAATACAAAAGGTATATAGCTTAAAATAAAAAAGACTAGTAACTAGTCTTTTTCTTATTCTTCTGATATAGCTCCAGTAGGACAAGATTCAATTGCTTCTTTAGCAGCTTCTTCTTGTTCAGCTTTTACTTCGCCTTTTGCTTGTGATAGTCCTTCATCATTGATTTCAAAAACGTCTCCAGCGATAGAAGCGCAAGCACCACAACCAATACAAGCTTCTTGATTAACTTTAACTTTCATTTTTGTCCCTCCATTTCTATATCTATTATATCAGTAAATATATCTTTACGTAAAGAAAAATATAATAACTTTAATCTCTATACTATATATGGTAAAATTAAGATAAGAAGGTGGATAGTATGAGACGAATGGATCGCTATAAAGAAGATGAAGTAAAAGAACAATCTCGTAGTGATAAAAATCAAGATTTGTATCAAAATATTACTACTAACTCACGTTATGCTAATTTTACTGATGTAAAAAATGCTAATGCTTATGATATATCTAATACAAATATTGATAGTAATACAAGAGAAGCTTATCATCGCCTAAAAGAATATCAAGGTATAGATAATATTCCAAAGGAAAAGCAAGAACAAATTAATATTAATCCAGAAGAAAAGCAAGAAAAGAAAGTTTATGATATAAATAGTTTTATTGAAGAAGCTAGAAAGAATAAAAAAGAACAAGATGAATTAGATGGAAAAAGAAAACTAGCTAATACTTCATATAATATCTTAGCTGATTTGAATAAAAAGGAATTAGAAAAATATCGTAAAGAAAAACAAGAAAGAATTAATTCATATCAAGAATCAGAAATTAGAGAATTAATAGATACTATAGCATCTAAAACACTTGCTGGAGAAATAGATAAAGCAACTTCAGTAGATTTATTAAGTGATTTAATGGCAACCTCTGTATTAGATAGAGTAGAAGGAATTCCTATGGAGGAAGCTAATACAGAAGAAGTAACTATTAAACAAGATGAAATAAAAGAACCAGAAGATAAACTTGATTATTCTAAAGAAATATTAGATAAAGATGTTCAAGAAATAAACGAAGAAGAGACAAAAGAAGAAAAGAAAAAGAAGAAGAAAAAAGAAAAGAAAAATAAAAAAATAGATACAATTACAGGAGAAGTAAGAACGGTAAAAGAAGCTGATGAAGACTTCTATACTCGTAGTATGGATTTATCTGATAAAGACCTAGATATGTCCCTAGATTTCAATGAACCGCATATGCCTATAATACTTAAAATATTATTAATAATTTTAGTTTTAGGTGTTCTTGCCGTCGCTGGATATTTTGGATATTTATATTTCTTTAAATAAAATATAAAAAGTTGGTAATTTGTACCAACTTTTTTGTTTTTGTGTTAATATAGATATATATAGAAAATGAATAAGGTGTATGAAATGAATTTAAAATTTATGATAAATGATTATATATTAATTTGGAATCTTTTGTTTCAAGCGTCAGTTTCTGAATCAATATATAAGTTAAAACAAAAATTATGGTCAAATTATAAAGATGAATATAATGATACATATAAAGAAAAAGTAACTATGTTAAAAGATCCTAAGAATTTTATTCCTAGTAATGACTTAATATATAATATTATGCTTCAAGATAAGGAATATGCCAAAGAGAAAAAGCAAGCTGAAAAATATCGTTTAGAAATAATGTCTTTATGGGATAAAAAGAAGAAGACTACTAATAAATTGTTGGATGAAATTATTCGCAAAGAAATACCAGAAATAGATATTTATGTTGTTAATAAAGAGATTAATATTATTGATACAACTGGATTTACTAAAGATAATAAGTCTTTAATAATTGGAAAAGAAATAACTAAAAATGATCCTAATGAAATAATATTAGCTCTATTAATGAATATTTTAGATAAAGAAATAAAAAATTATACAATAGATACAGAAATATTTAAAAAAGCTATTTTAGAACTAGCTATTTTAAATGAATATAATTCTAATTTAATTGGAAGAAGTTGTTATTTAACTGGAACTCCTTCATTAAGTAGTTTAAAAAGGGATATATATCCTTATTGGTTAATGTATTTAGGAGTACCTAAAGATGAATTTTTAAATAGAATGATGCGTGATAATATTGCGTTTGAAACTAGTAAGTATCCATATGAAAAGGAACTTGCTAAACTAAATATCGAAGAATTTATTGAATTCTGTATTCGTAATAAAAAACATATTGTAAAATTAGAAAAACTATAGTAGCTCAGGGTGGTGAAGAACATGAACGATAAAATCAAGATATTATTAGATAAAATAGGTATAGATGAAAATCATTATACCTATTTTAATGACGCCCAAATTACTAAAATTAAAGTTAATTCAAAATCTAAGTCTTGGAATATATTTATTGATATAGATAATTTATTACCAATAGATATTTATAAAGAAGTAGAAGAAAAGAAATTAAATATAGATCCAAATGTTAAAAAAATAGAAATAATTTATAATGTTAAAAATACTAATCTTAATACTTTACTAAGTTATTATTCATATTTATTAAGTTTATTAAAAAGTGATTTAAAGGTCTTAGAAATATATGAAGATTGTTTAAAAATAGAAGATGATAAATTGATTTTAGTAGTAACTACATCTAATGAGAAAGAAAGGTTAGAGAAAGTATTAAATAAAATTACTAAGTTCTATAAAAAATTAAGTTATGATTTACCAATAGATATTATTATTAGACATGAAGATAATATTTTAGAAGAAATACAAGAAGAATTAAATCATATAGAAATACCAGAAGTTAAAGTAAAAGAAGTTAAATCAAAAAAAGTACAAGATGAAAATATTGTTACTGGTAGAAATATAAAGGAAGATCCTATTAAAATTAAGACTTTAATAGGAGAAGATAATAATGTAGTAATAGAAGGAGAAGTTTTTGGAACAGACTTCTTTGAATCAGCTAAGACTGATTTTAAGATTATTACATTAAAAGTAACTGATTATTCTGATAGTATTTATTGTAAGATCTTTGTACGTGATGATGAAGAGTATAAAAGATTATCTAAAGAATTTAAAGAAGGTAATTGGTATAAAATTAGAGGTTATACTAAGAATGATCAATTTGCTAAAGAATTAGTACTTAATGCTAGAGATATTATAAAAATAGATGCTAAAAAAGAAGATATAAAGGATACAGCTAAAGAAAAGAGAGTAGAATTACATGCTCATAGTAAAATGAGTCAAATGGATGGAGTAGCTGATGAAGTAGAATTAGTTAAAACAGCAATGAAGTATGGTATGAATGCTGTTGCTATAACTGATCATAATGGTGTACAGGCATTTCCTCATATCTTTAATATGGTTACTTCTCATAATAAGAATTTAAAAGAAGGAGAAAAGCCATTTAAAGCTATTTATGGAGCAGAACTTACAATGATAGATGATTCTGTAGATATAGTAACTCGTCCTAATGACATGAATATGTTAGATCAAACTTATGTAGTATTTGACTTTGAAACTACAGGGTTTAATGCGGGAGGAGCAGACTCTATTATTGAAATTGGAGCTGTAAAAATAAAGAATGGTGAAATACTAGAACGTTATGATGAACTAATTAATCCTGGAAGAAAGCTACCTTCTAAAATTACTGAATTAACTAATATTACCGATACTATGTTAAAAGATAAAGATAATGAAGAAAAAGCCATTAAAAGATTCATTGAATGGTTTGGGGATCTACCAATGGTAGCTCATAATGCTAAGTTTGATGTTTCATTCTTAGAAATGGCTTATAAGAAGTATGATTTAGGAGAATTTACTAATCCAGTAATTGATACATTAGAATTATCAAGAACATTAGATAGTACTTATGGAAGGCATTCATTATCAGCGCTTGTTAAGAGATATGAAGTACCTTGGGATGAAACTTCTCACCATAGAGGTGATTATGATGCTGAAGGTACAGCATTAGTATTCCATAAAATGCTTAAGAAATTATCTAATCGTAATATTGATATAATGAGTGATTTAGATAAATTAGTATCACGTAATGAAATACATAAATATGGTCGTAGTCATCACTTGAATATATTAGTAAAGAATAAAACGGGATTAAAGAATTTATTTAAATTAATTTCACTTGCCAATACTACTTATTTATATAAAACTCCAAGAATCTTAAGAAGTGTAATAGAAGAACATAGAGAGGGTTTACTTATAGGTAGTGGCTGTTACGAAAGTGAAGTATTTAATGAAGCTAAATCTAAAAGTGATGATGAATTATCTAATATTATTAGATTTTATGACTATGTAGAAGTACAACCAATTGAGTGTTATAGTCATTTAATTGAAACAAGTGAGTTTGCTACTAAAGTAGAATTAGCTGCTCATTTAGAAAAGATTATTAGAGTAACAGAAGAAGCTGGAAAAATAATAGTAGCTACGGGAGACGTTCATCATATTAAAAGAGAAGATAAGATTTATCGTGAAATTATAGTTAATCAAAAAGTTCCTGGTGGAGGAAGACATCCTCTTGCTAGATATAATATTAAAGAGATTCCATCTAATCATTTTAGAACAACAAATGAAATGTTAGATGATTTTGAATTCTTAGGAAAAGATAAAGCTTATGAGATAGTAGTTACTAATACTAATAAAATAGCTGATATGTGTGAAATAGTTGAAGTAATTATTGATACTAAAGGTATTCCTTTTTCTCCAAGAGTAAAATCAGATGATGGAAAAGAATACTTAGATTGTCCGGTTGTTGTAACTGATTTAGTTTATACTAAGGCAGAAGAATGGTATGGTAATCCTCTACCTTATATGATTGAGGAGAGAATTGCTACTGAATTATATGGAGATATTGTTTATAAGATAATTACTGAGGATGAAAAAGATGAAGTAAAATCTCATAAGAAGTTACATGATTTATTATTAAAAGGAAAAGATAAAGTCTTTGAGTTTGTTGGTAAACATCTAAACAAAGATAAAGAAGAGAAATTAGAAGGTAAAGATCTAGAAAAAGCCATTAAAAAAGCCGTTGGAGGTGTAATTGGTGGTGGATTTGATCCAATATACTTGATTTCTCAAAGACTTGTTAAACACTCAAACGATGAAGGATATATGGTTGGTTCTCGTGGATCAGTAGGTTCAAGTTTTGTAGCTACTTTAATGGGAATAACGGAAGTAAATCCTTTACCAGCACATTATAGATGTCCTAAATGTAAAGTATCTATCTTTGAAGAAGATGGAGTAAGTTTTGCTAAAGATTATCAATCAGGTTTCGATTTACCTGATAAAACTTGTCCAGAGTGTAAAACTAAGATGATTAAAGATGGGCAGGATATGCCTTTTGCAACATTCTTAGGATTTAATGCTGATAAGGTACCTGATATTGATTTGAACTTTTCTGATTTAAATCAAGCCAGTGCTCATGCTTATACTAAAGTATTATTTGGAGAAGATAATGTTTATCGTGCTGGAACTATTGGTACAGTAGCTGATAAAACAGCATTTGGATTTGTTAAAGGTTATATTGAAGATAAAGATTTAGGTGAAATGCGTACTGCTGAAATAGAGAGATTGGCAATTGGTTGTACAGGAGTTAAACGTACTACCGGTCAACATCCTGGAGGAATTGTCGTTATTCCAGATTACATGGAAGTATCGGACTTTACTCCATATCAATTCCCAGCCGATGATGCAACTGCCGCTTGGAGAACAACACACTTTGATTATCACTCAATTGACCAATGCTTATTAAAATTAGATATCTTAGGTCATTCTGATCCAACACAATTAAGATTAATTCATATCCAATCTAATACAGATGTATCTAAAGTACCATTAGATGATAAAGATACAATGTCAATATTCACTTCAACTAAAGTATTAGGGGTTACTAATGAAGAAATTATGTGCCCAACTGGAACGCTTGGTATTCCTGAATTTGGTACACCATTTACTATCCAATTAGTAGCTGATACTAAACCAACAACATTTGCTGAGTTAGTTAAAATATCTGGTCTATCTCATGGTACTGATGTTTGGTTAGGTAATGCCCAAGAGTTAATTAAGAAGAATATTGTTCCATTTAAAGAAACAATAGGCTGTCGTGATGATATTATGGTTTATTTAATGTATAACGGAGTAAAACCTATAAAAGCTTTTAAAATAATGGAATTTGTTCGTAAAGGAAAAGCTTCAAAAGAACCAGAAGCTTGGATGGAACACGTAAAGACTATGGAAGAGGCTAATATTCCTGATTGGTATATTAAATCTTGTCAAAAGATAAAATACATGTTCCCTAAAGCTCATGCTACAGCTTATGTAATGAGTGCCTTTAGAATAGCTTGGTATAAAGTACATATGCCAGTATATTTCTATTCTTCTTGGCTAACTACTAAAGCAACAGATGTAGATGTTGATAGTATGATAGAAGGGTATGACTCTATAAAGAAAAGATTAGAGGATATTGAAGTAAAAGGATATGAAGCTACTAATAAAGAAGCAGGACAAGCTGAATCATTAAAAGTTGCTTTAGAAGCAACTGCTAGAGGAATTAAATTCTTACCAATAGATTTATATAAAAGTGATGCTACTGTTTGGACAGTAAATAGTGATAATGAAATATATCCACCATTCTCTTCAATAGAAGGATTAGGTGATACAGTTGCTAAAAATATAGTAGAGGAAAGAGAAAAAGGTAAATTTATTAGTATTGAAGATGTTCAAAAAAGAGCAAAAGTATCTCAAACACTAATAGATAAAATGAAAGATATGGAAATATTAAAAGATTTACCTGATTCTAATCAATTATCTTTATTCTAATATGAAAATAATAAGAGACAATAAAGAAATAGAAATAATAACTATTTTAGAAGATAAAGTAAAGGCAACTATATTTCATCATTTTAAAGGTAATGATTATAAAATAATAACTATTGGTAAAGACTCTGAAACCACAAAAGATGTAGTAATATACATGGGTTTATATGATAATAATCCAGTATGGGTAAGAGATTACAATGATTTCTTTAGTGAAGTAGATAGAGAAAAATATCCAGATATAGATCAAAAATATCGATTTGAAATAAAAGGAGAGTAATCTCCTTTTTATGTTATAATGAAGTGGGTGATTATATGTATAAAACTATTCTTATTAATAAAACACATCATTTTAAAGAATCATATAATAAAAACTTAGATTTAATAGAAATTAATAATTATAAAGAAAAAACTATTAGAATAGATAAAGAAACATATGAAAACTATTTATCTTTAAAAGAAGAATTATTAAATCATAATATTAATATTAATATAGATGATGCTTATAGATCTTTTGCTAATCAACAAGAGATAATAAATGAATATAGTGAAGATAAAGATTATTTAAATAAATATGTAGCTAAGGTAGGAGAAAGTGAACATCATACAGGATTAGCAATTGATTTATATTTAGAAGATGAATCTAAGTTTGAAGAAGTGCATAAATACTTATCTAAACATGGTTTTATATTGAGATATCCCAAAGATAAAGAAAACATAACTGGATATAATTATGAACCTTGGCATATTAGATATGTCGGTTTAATTCCAGCGACTATTATTTATAATAATAATTTAACATTAGAAGAATATTTAACTGACTTTTCAGGAGTTCTATATATAAATAAACCAATCGGTATAACTTCATTTGATGTAGTAAATGAAATAAGTAAAACTTTTGGTATTAAGAAAGTAGGACATACTGGAACCCTTGATCCTTTAGCTGAAGGAGTATTGATAGTATGTATTGGTAAAGCTACTAAGATAGTCGAATTATTAACAGCAAAAGATAAAGAATATATTGTTGGAGTATTATTAGGTATTAAGACAGATACATATGACATTGATGGCAAAATTTTAGCTAATATGCCAGTACCAAGTAATTTAGAAATAGAAGAAGTACTAAATAGTTTTAAAAGGACATATCTCCAAGAAGTACCTATTTATTCTGCAGTTAAAGTAAATGGTAAAAAACTATATGATTATGCTAGAGAAAATAAAGAAGTAGAATTACCTAAAAAAGAAGTAACTATAAAAGAAATAGAATTATTAACTAGTGAGAAAACGACCTTTATGTTTAAATGTTTAGTTACTAAAGGTTGTTATATTAGAAGTTTAATTAATGATATATGTAATTCTATGAAGGTATTTGGTACAATGTCTATGTTAAAAAGAACTAAGCAAGGTAATATAAAATTAGAAGATACTAATACTTTAGAAGAAGTAATAAATAATAATTTTAAATTACATAAAATAGAAGAAGTATTAGATTATCCCAAGATAGAAGTAAAAGAAGAAGAATATAATAAAATTATTCATGGTATGAAATTAGATAATAACTATAATATAGAAGATAGAGTAATATTTACTTATCATAATAAATTGTTAGGTATTTATGAATTAAATAATGATAAGTTGAGAGTTTGGAAGAATTTTATATAATAAAGATTGTAAAATATAAAAAATGTGTTATAATATAGACAAGAAAGGAGTGGAAGAGTTTTTCCACTCCTTATTATTTAGGAGGTGGCCATGAAAGAAAAAGTAGCAAATTTAGTAAATTCTTCTATCGAGGACTTAAATGTTTTTGTAGATGATGCATTTACTGAAAGTGTAGAAGGAAAGAAAGTATTTAATATTGTTCTTGATAGTGAAGAAATAATTGATTTAAATAAAATTACTGAGGCCTCAAGAATAATAAACAAAATAATGGATGATAATTTAGAAGTATTAGAAGATGCTGATGAATTAGATATCTATTCAAAAGAGAAAGGAGATAATGAATAAAATGGCAAGAAAAAAGACCGAAGAACAAGAAGTTAAAATGAATGGTCCAGAATTTAAAAAGGCATTAGATAATATAGTTGCAGAAAAAGATATTGATCCTGAAGTAGTGTATTCAGCTATGGAACTTGCTTTAACTTCTGCTTATAAAAAGAATTTTAATTCTAAAACTAATGTTAAAGTAGTATTTGACAGAGAAACAGGAGATATCAAAGTTTATTCATATTTAACAGTAGTTGCAGATGATAAAATGACTAAAGAAGAATATGAAGATGCTTTATTTGAAAGTTATGCTGATGATGAAGAAAAAGATACTGAAAAGCAAGAATTAGAAGAAGGAGAAGAAGTAGAACAACCAAGCTTCTATAATCCAGAAACTGAAATTAAATTAAGTGATGCTAAGAAGATTGATAAGACATTAGAAATAGGAGATACAATTGATACTGAAGTTACTCCTCATGATTTTGGAAGAGTAGCTGCTTCTACGGCAAAGCAAGTTGTAGTTCAAAAGATTAGAGAAGCTGAAAGAAATAGTATCATGGAAGAATTTGGAGATAAACAAGATGAATTATTAGTTGGTACTGTTGCTTTAGAAGATACTGATAATTACTTTATTGATTT
>JAEEGL010290720.1_pt1 | contig 11637 bp, 9 predicted proteins | sample 9134231 | NCBI WGS metagenome assembly JAEEGL01 (sample SAMN16246548, study PRJNA631951) | gut metagenome | biome: gut microbiome; feature: rumen; material: fiber-attached | host: Bos | place: Iran: Karaj | collected 2018-10 | reverse complement strand
TGGGGGAGACGGGCGTGGGTCAGGCCCGCCTCATCATTGCTATCCGACTACGTGTGGCTGGCGAACAGGTGCCCGCTTCGCGCAAGGCGTTGCACCCCTACGAACTCGGCCTCAGCTCGGGCCGTCAGGGTGTCAGTTACAAAGGTGAAATCGAGGACCGTTTCAAACAGGTGACAGAAGGGTTGGCGTCACTTACTCAGCCGTTGCTCGTCATTGAGAACTTCCACCGCGTGGAGGACAAGCAGTCGGTGCTCAACGGTATTCTGCCTGGACTGAAAAAACTCTTGTCGAAAAACCAACTTCAGGTGCTGCTGACTTCCACCATCGACGGATTCACTAAAGACATAGAGAAAGATAAGGAACTGACGGCTTATTTCGAGAAAATGACGGTCGAGGAACCTGACGAGCAGAAGGCGGTCAGCATCCTTGAGAGCCGCAGAAAGGCATACGAGGAGTTCCACCACCTGCCCATCGGTGATGATGTAACGGCCGAGATTGTCAGACTTGCCAAACGCTATATGCCCGACCGCCGCCTGCCCTCTTCGGCGCTCGACCTGCTCGACCGTGCCATGGCATCTATCAAGATCGACAACGAGATGGCTGAACTTGAGGGCAATAGTGACGCACGTCAGGACTCTCTGCGCAAGGAGGCTGTACGCGATGTGGTGTCGAAGATGACAGGCATTCCTATGGGCAACATTCAGTCCGAGGAACGCGAGCGGTTGTCCAATGCCGAAGACATCCTGCACAAAAGGGTGGTGGGGCAGGACCACGCGGTCAAGAGTATCCTCGACGCCATCTACGAGTCGCGCTCCGGACTCAACAAGAAAGGGCAGCCCATGGGCTCATTCTTCTTCCTCGGTCCCACCGGCACAGGTAAAACAGAGTTGGCCAAGTCGCTTGCTGACTTCCTCTTCAACGACGAGACGGCCATGCTCCGCTTCGATATGTCTGAGTATAAAGAGGAGCACTCCGTGGCTCTGCTCTACGGTGCGCCTCCGGGATACGTGGGCTATGAGGAGGGCGGACTGCTCGTGAACCAGATACGCCAACATCCCTATTCCGTCGTTCTCTTCGACGAGATAGAGAAAGCGCACAAATCGGTCTTCGACCTCTTCCTGCAAATCCTCGACGAGGGTAAGCTGCATGACCGCTTGGGCAGGGTAGGCGACTTCTCCAATGCGCTCATCATCTTCACGTCTAACATCGGAAGTGAGTATATCTTCAAGTCGTTCGGCGAAGGGAAGGTGCCCACGCACGACCAACTGCTTGAGGTGATGCAGGGGCAGTTCAGACCTGAATTCTTAGCTCGTCTGACGGAAATCGTGCCGTTCTCGCCCATCACCACCGAGATGATTGACCGCATCTTCGACATCCACATCAAGAACCTGCTCAAGACACTGAAAGAGCAAAATGTGGAACTGGTCATCGACGAGAGCGCCCGCAAGTATGTCACCCGCGTGGGATTCAATGCTCACTATGGTGCCCGTCCCATCCTCGGTATCATCAGAAAGGAGATACGTCGTCCGCTCTCCAAACTCATCATTTCGGGCGACATCACGCCTGGCGACACCGTCACCATGAAATACGACGAGGAGAAGAAAGAAATATCATGGGAGATTGACACTCCCGATTAAATCGTGGGTGCGATAGACTGCATCTCTATATCTACAATCAATTTATCATTCAATCATAAAAACCTATCAACTATGGCAAAAAAAACAGTTATTTCCAAAGTGCTGGATGCCGAAGCACAAGACGGCATCATCGAGTTCCCGCAAAACAGGACACTCTATGCCGACCAGTTCACAGACGAGGCTCCCAGCACCGATGAAGACCGTGAAGGCTTCAAGCCCAAAAACATGAAAGAGGTGTTCGAACACTACCAGCCATCCAAGAAAGGGGTTGCACTCGAGACGGAAGAGGGTGGAGCTGTGTTCGAGGACTTCGACTTCAAATCCATCAAGGATTTTGAAGACGAGCAACTTATCGCACAAAGTGAACTCCTTGGCGAGGAAAAGGCGAAGATTGACGCATTCAACTCGGTCATTCGGCAACTCGAAAAGAACAAGACGCTGCGTAATACCCTCAAAGACGAGGCTGCGCGCGGCAACCTCAAGGATGCCCTCAAGGCTCTGCTGGCTGAACTCGAAGATGCCGAGTGATAACAAGTTGAACGTTGAACTTAGAGAAAATCTTTTTTTTCATATCATTTAATTATTTATCATTGTGGAAGAATCAAAGAAAGAAGAACTTGCAGAAGGACTGCAACTGCAAGAGAGACAAAAGATAGAAGACCCCGCGAAATTGCTGCAAGACAGCTTAGGCGGACTCAATAAGTACGGTGGGTTCCAACTCGTGAAAGGACTCATCAAAGGAGTGGAGAACATGGACCCACGTCGTAAGGCAGTGAAGAACATCTTCCTTACAGACTCTGCCTACACCGAAGCACGCAAAAAACTGAAAAAGGAACTGGAGCAGTGGGTGGCATTGCTTGAGGGCGACGGAAAAGACCCCATGCAAATCATCGAGGACTGCACGGCAAAACGTGATAAGGCTGAGGAGAACTTGAAGAACAACCTCTTCAATATCCATGAGGAAGTGAAAAAACTCGAGGTGACCTACCGCTCGCTCGACTCGTTCTTCGCCAACGCCGGACAAGGCAAAATCGATTGCATCACGCTGATGAATGTCAACAAGGAAGAACTTACGGAGCATGACTCTGAGGACACCGTGGCTATTCGCGAGGAACTGGAGAGATACTATGACCGGCTCAACCTGAAGAACAACTACAGTCTGTTGGTCGTTCCCGGCTATCTCGGCGACGCCGTAACCATCCGTATGTGGTCCGATACCGCCTATCGCAACAAGGTGCTCATGGTCACTGACTTCAAAGACAGCCTGAATTTCAGCATGCTCAAAGATGAGCTCGACGATGCTGAACTGCAAGGACAAGACGCTCATTTGGCCAACGTGGTGATGACTTGTAACTATCTGCTCGGACGTAAGAAATCGGAGATGGCCGACGAGGACGATGACCTCTACATCCCCGGTTCCGCAGCACTTGCAGGACGCATGACCAACACCGATGAGATTGTTATCGCACAGGGCGCAGCTGGCAAGAAATACGGCACGCTGAGCAATGTGAAAGGCGCACGTCTCGACCTGCGTAAGTCGGAGATCGCTGCCCTCATCGACCAGGGTGTCATCCCCATGGTGGAAGAGGACGGACGTACCATGGCCTTCTCCAACCGCTCGCTTTACAATGGCGCTACCCTCGGACTCCAGGAGTATCCCATCGTGCGCGTATTCGACTGGATAGGAAAGGTGTTCCAAAACTTCTTCAACGATGAGGCGTTCATCAACTGGAACTCGTCGGTGAAGGCGGAATTGCAACAGGCTGTTCATGACTTCCTCAGCGACTACAAGGGTCCTGGCAAACTCATCGAGAATTACAACCTCAAAGGCATCAATCAAGACCCCAAGACCAAGGACATCAATATTCAGGTGGAACTCAAGCCTTTCTTCGCCGCTAAGAACTTCCTCATCGAACTGACCGGACATAACGGCAGCGCAGGTGTGGATTGGGATCAGAACGTGAAGTAACATTTCTATATCTTTATGTCCTTCGTGGATATGTAGCACGCAACGTTTATCGTTTCTATCAAGTCCGTCATGGACAGTTAACAATCAAACAATTTACCAGTCTTTTGTGGACGTTTAACCCTTTTAATAAAAAAACTAATTATGGCAACAAGAACAGCAACCATCAATGCCGACGGCATTGCAGAGCGTGAGGTATTGTATGTACGTTATGAACTCAACCAGCAGACCGACGTGGAAGGACAGCCCACAGGTACCACTCGCGGTGGAAAAATCACAGTCAAAGTGAAATCCAACGACGACGGCAACACTGACATCCTCGAATGGATGTGCGACACCTACATGAGCAAGAGCGGCACCATTTCGTTCCCCAACCGTCAAGGTGGCGAGATGAAAAACCTCCAATTCAAAGAGGGATATGTCGTGGAATACGCTGAAACCTATGATTCCACCAACGCTCTGCTCCAGTTTGAGGAGTTCACCATCTCTGCAAAAGAAATCCAGGTGGGTAATGCACGGCACAACAACCGTTGGACCATCGACAACTAATCACATCCTCACCATGTGGGTTGTGTGTTCCTGCACACAACCCACACTTTACACTTCACACTTCACATCTTTAACCGTATCAATATGGCAATTCAAGGCAAATTAGAAATCGGAGGGCGCACCTATAGCGTCGTTGAATGTTCATACGAATTTAGCCAGGCGACCGATGACACGGGAAAACCCACATCCAGACCCAAGGGAGGTTCCATCACGTTCACCATGCCCTCAACAAGCGACGACGATGTGTTCTTCTATCAGTGGATGTTCAATAAAACAGAGATTAAGTCGGGTCGATTCACCTTCGTCGTGTTCTCAAATGAAAACAAACGCAGTTACAAGACGGTTGATTTTGTTAACGCTTTCTGCGTGGGGCTGCGTGATTATTTCAACGACAACGACAGCCGGCTGATGTACACCACCGTCACCATTAGCGCAGGAGTCATCAAGGTCGGATCCATCACAAGTGCCATCTTCACCAACGATTGGTCGGATGATAGCGGAGCCTGATGCTCTCATGAACTACTGACCCTTCACATTTCGTGATTCCAGATTGAACCAGTATTTTCACTTTTCACGATACACTTTTCCTTAATATGTCTATCTCCATTCGCGACATCTCCATTTCTATCGGAGGCAACGTATCAACAAAATTCGATATCGAAATCGAAGGCATCAAGTACAAACTCGACAACTTCTCGTTGAGGCAGCAACTCATGGCTCCTAACACGCTTTCCTTCTCCGTCAGGAAAGCTGATCCCGACGAGGACATTAGCGAGGCTGAGTTTGCCCTGTGCGGACAACTGATAGGAAAAGACATCAGTCTCTCAATCATGACCGACAATGTGGAAAACGTCTCACTCAATGGTGATTCGGGCAAGACAGGCGACATCGAGTTCCAGGGTGTCATCGTCTCTGCATCGGGCAGTAGAAGCGGTAGCGAGTACGATGTAAATGTTGAGGCCTGCAGCTGGGATGCGCTGATTAACGACCATCCTAACTGTAAGTCGTTCGAAAAGAAAACACTCAATGACATCGTCAATGATGTGCTCGACGACTACTCCGACCACATCACCGCTGAAGTCAACGCGCGATTCACCGACCCCATACCTTACTGCGTGCAGTATAATGAGACCAACGCACAATTCCTGCGGAGGTTGGCCATACGCTATGGTGAATGGTTCTACAACGACGGAACAAAATTGGTGTTCGGACAACTCGTAGAGGATGAGACCGTACGCCTCGCATATCCCAGTAAGGATGTGCCTTCGTATGGTGTGGACTTAAAAATGGAACATTTGGCGTTCAATCATTTGGCTTCATCGTACAACGCCTACGATGCCAACCAGAAAGACGCCCTCAGTGAGATGCAACGCTCGCTCAACAAACTCAGCGACCAGGCCTTTACGGCCTCACAAAACCTGTTCACCAAACAGACCTTGCAAAACCTGCATTCCGGTGGCTTCGCTGATGAGGACGGGAGAGAGACGGTGCTTAATGTTTCAACCAAAACGCAGGGTAGGGGATTGAAGGCCGGGATGCTCACTTATTCAGGTACGACCTATTGCTCGAAATTAAATATAGGAGGAAAATTGGTCATTGAAGACAATTTTATCACCAATACCTCCTCAAATACCAAAAGTCCCGTCGATCAGGACGAAATACTCATCATCGGACTGACCCATCATTTCACGGCCGATGAAACTTATAGTAATTTCTTCTCGGGCATACCGTCGGCATGCGACTATCCCCCATACACCGACAGCGATGTCTATCCCTTCGCATCTTCATGCCGTGCCAAGGTGAAGGACAACGAAGACCCGAGCAATCTGGGGCGCGTGCGCGTGCAGTTCGACTGGCAAGCCCAACAAGACGATAGCATGATGACACCTTGGCTCCGTTTGTCGCAGCCTTATGCCGGAGGAGGAAAAGGATTCTCTTTCATCCCTGAGATTGATGAGGAGGTGATGGTTGATTTCGAGGGAGGCAACGCTGAGCGGCCTTATGTCAAAGGCACTCTCTACAATGGGGTGGCCGACCCCGACACGGCATGGCTGCCAGGAAAAAACGAAGTGAAGGCCATTCGCACACGCAACGGACATACCATCGAGATATGGGACAAGGCCGAGGGCGGTTATATCCGCATCTACGACAACGAGAAAGAGAACTATATCCTCACGTTCTCGACCGACGAACAGCTCATCAAACTTGAGTCGAAAGGCAACATCGAACTCCATGCTGCCAATGACATCATTATCGAGGCGGGACACAACATCCAAACGAAGGCAGGCAACGACAGCATCCATCGCGCCGATAATGACATGAAAGCTGATGCTGGCAACGACATGCAGCTAACCGCCGCACACGACCAGACTCGTTCTGCCGACAATGACATCCGCGAGCATGCCGGCAACGACCGCTCAACCAATATCGACCGCAACGACTCGCTCAACGTCAGCGAGAACCAACATACCGAGGTGGGCGACAGCCAAAATGTCAAAGTGCAAAACAAACTGCAAATACAAGCCACCGACATTCGTGTTGAAGCGCAAAACAAAATTGAGGCACAGGCTGCCCAAATCAACCAGAAGGCTTCCACTTCCATCGGCATCAACGCCAATGCCTCCATCGACATCAAGGGCGGCATGGTGAAAGTCAATTAGTAGACCCATCCCCCGGCCCCTCCCTTATAGGGAGGGGAGTAGTTACCACGCCAAGCACGATTAATAGGAGAATAATTAATCATAGAGTTCATTTTTCAAAATAACAGACCCTGTCCTTTTTTACTTTTTTACTTCTTTACTTTTTTACTTTTCAATGGCTGATTCCTTCGTAACCTCAACTGCTACCCTCCAGTGTAGTTTCGGCATGACCCCCTGCAAACTCATCGTCACCCCGGAGAAACGTGTCATGCTTGCCAATAAACCCATGGCCAACATCATGGATTTCAAGCCCATGGCCAACATACCGTCATTCGGCATGTGCAGTTCCCTGTCTAATCCCACCGTGGCCTCAGCCACCTCGGCTGCCATGGGAGTGCTCACGCCCATGCCTTGCATCCCCAATGTCGTGGCTCCGTGGGCTCCCGGCAAACTCGATTACCTCATCGCCAACCAGCCAGCCCTCCTCAAGTCGTGCAAATGCAACTGCCTCTGGGGTGGCTCTATCTCCATCCTCACCGACGGACAACTGGTGTAATATTCATCTTGGTTTATTGTCATGGGTGATTATAATAATCAAGGCTATATTACGGCTGATTTCGGCACAGTGACCCCGGTGGCGAGTACCGTCGATGCCCAGGATACGACCATTTCTTGTGTTTCTGAGTCGCAGATGGAACGGGGTGATATCAATGTGGTCGTCATGTTTTCGCTCTTGTCTCTTCACCACCTGAAACAGACGAAGGCATCAATTGTTGAAGACGGACTGACAGAAAACCTTTCTTTGTTTTTTAGTCAGTCGGAGCTATATGGAGGAGCGGTCAATTACAACAAGAAGAAATTCATCACTATCGACTGCAGTCATTTGCAATACGACCCCATATCTGGAAAGGTGATTACTCTTGGTGAGATGATGTCTTGTTTGGAAGCAGGTGTCGGTGAGATTAAACAATATTTGTATGAGGAAATCTCCGGCTATACAGGTGGAACTGTTCATTTCCAGATTGCAAGTTTTGAATCCATAGAGCAACTTGCTTATTCTCTTTCTTCATTGCTTGGTAATGATTTGCCCGATGATGATGGGCATTATCAATTCTTTACGGATATAGCAAAGGAGATGTTCTCTTTCTCAGAGTTTAAGGGTTGGAGGATGGATGTCAAGTATGTGTGCTTGTACCATGTGTTCAATTTCTATTTCGTCAGGAAATTATATTCTAATGAAATCAAACAAATCATGTCGTTTGTCGAACAATCACAAGGTCGTTACGAAAGACATGATTTGATTCCAAAAGATTTTGTTGAAGATGTTCTTGACCCTATTGCAATAGACTATGGACATCTCCATTGTACCTACGGCGACCTCAGGGCGTATCTGCCCGTCAGACGAAGGGAAGAGGCACTGTTGGTTGAGTATGAGGCAGCATTGCGACATGCCGCTGCTGTTGAGAGAGGGGAGGAAGAGGCAAAGTTTTATAAGACGCCCTTGGAAGTGGCGCATGATGTTTTGGGGATTACCAGTATCGCCTTTTCTCTTCTTTCCTTGGCGGATGGCGGACTCCATGTCTATGAGGCTGTCGAAACAGATGACCCCGAATTAAGGAAACAACATCTTATTTCTGCTGGTATCGATGTGCTTTGCTGCATTCCTTTTGTTAAGTTATTCAAAGTGGCTAAGGAATGCACTTTAGGGGCTAAAATATGGAGAGCAACAGCTACAACGGCCAAGACGGGTGGCGCTTTTCTTAAACATGGGGTACAGGTGGTCAAGTACGGAGGTAAAAAAATAGTGTTAAAAACAAAGATATCTCTTAACAGTTTAGCGAATAAAGGAGTTTCTAAACTTTCTCGAAAAGTAGCAGATGCTGCAGAAGAAGTAGGAAGCAAGGCAAAGAAAGAATTCGAAGAACTGGGAGAGAATAATTTAGATGAATTGTTGGCCTCTGTAAAAGGACAGGTGAAATCACAGGCAAAGATGAGGGGTGAAGCGGTTTATGTTGCAATGGCAACGGGTGATATCATTCAAAGGGAAGGGGCTAAATTCTTCCTTGACTTGTCAAAAGGCATATTTAAGAAGAACGTAGCAAATCAAAAATTATTAGAGCAATTGAAACGGCTAAAGAGCATTCAACCATGGCTTGAAAAAATGGGGGTGAAGTTTGGTGAAAAAGGAAATGAGTTGCGATTCTCCATGGAACTGTTGAAAGAAGAAGAAGCTGCTGCTAAGTTGGTTGCGGAAACGGTTGGTAAAGCTAACCTTAATTTAACGAAAAAAGCTTTCTCAAAGCTCTTTGGGGATGATCTTTTGAAAAAGGCAGGAAAGGCATTCGTTGATCCTGTTCCATTGTCTAGAACGTTTAGAAATACGTATAAAGCATTGAAAGGAGACAGCGAGAAAAAAGTAGGTGGAGCTTTGTTCAAGGAAATATTTAAACAACCAGAAGTGTGGGAGACGGGTGTTAAGGATTTATACACCATCATTTCTGTTGCAACATCTACCACTAATCAAAAAGTGAATTATGGCTCTATATCGGCAGATACTGGTATTCCTGAAGAATTAGTCGAAGTGGCACTGGAAGACGGTAGTAAGTTCTTAACCACAGAACAGGCATTAGAGTTAGAAGCAATTATCCAACAAATTCGGGCCGATTATGGTTATGCGCCTGATGAAGATAAGTTCCATATCGATGAAAGTATCGATGAGCCAGACAAAAGGCATGAAACCCAGAATCCAATTGAAGGATATCATATTAACAGTCCCCTTGACATCTTTAAGAAATAGTCATCATTAATGGTCAATTATTCTACGTCTGAGTCGTTCCCACCGGCATATCCTGCAAAGGCCATTTCCAGTTTTCTCTATTATGGTGAAGAGGAAGATGATTGGATTGACGTGGGACAAATGATTTGTACACACCCCGAATGGGGAGAACCAACTGCGGCCTATGAAATTAGTCGTGACGGATACCCTTTGCCTTTTCGACTACAACTGACATGGCTTTCCGTGGTGGAGGAAAAAACATATTCGTTGAATGAAAACCTGAACAGACAAGAACTAGAGGCCCTTTTTAACCAAAAAGATGATAGGGGTAATCAGCTCTTTCGTTATATCACGGTAGGCATGGCACCTTTCGGGGGCGTGGCTTTGTGGACAAGTGGGTATAAGAAATCGTTACTCCTGGCATGGATGAAATGTCAAGAGGTAGCCCCTGAAGATGAAGAGGTTAAATCATTCTTTGGGAAAACATCGGTTAATTCCTTTTGTCGTGATGCCATTATTGCAGATGCGCTCGTGTCAAACAATCTCTCCAACCACGGCCTCCCCGACCCGCACCTCTTCGACCGTATGATGCAGCAGTTCACCTACCGTTTCCAGCCTATTCTCAAGAAGTGGGACGATGACCGTAAAGAATGGACTGACTATGCAGAAGACGAGAAGAAACCAGAACTCGACTTCGTCGAGGTGAAATGCCATGACGGCACCTTTGACCGCCTGCGCGATGGCTCGCTCCTCAACTACCACGAGGCCGGCAAACCCTCGCGGGTGTGCGTGGGATGGCATGTGGGCAAACGCGAATACTCCGCCTATTTCTTCTTCTCGCACGACGAACTGGTGCCGCTCTTCCGTACCTGCTATGGCGCTCACCCCGAGACCAAGGTCGATTTCCTCTTGCAGATAGACCCGGAAAACAACAAGTACGAGCCCGCCCTCTTCCGCTACGGCATGAAGGAGCCGCTCGCTATTCCCGAAAATGCCTGCCAGGTGCTCGTATTCAGAAACAAATTCGAGTGCTTCCGCAGTCCCAACTACTCCCAGCCCAAGGGCGCATGGAGATAATGCCAATCATCACTATCATCATTAACATCACTATAGCCACTATAGCTTCTATATCCCTCTATCTATAAAAATAATTTAAAAACCTCAATACTATGGACAATCAAGCTTATTTCGATGAAGAGTTCATCATCAACCTGACTATCGACGGCACCTCTTATGAAGAGGTGGAAGTGAAAGTGTCAGATCCTAACAAAACCATACGTGACCAAATCAACAGCATCGTACAGGTGTTTGAACTGCCCAAGATGGACGGAGGAGGTAACCCCGTGCAGTATGTCATGGGACAAGTCATCGACGATGAGGATGTCATCCTCGAGTTTGAAGATGATGAAGGGCGCGAGATGGCACTCGTGGATTACAACATCCAACCCGGCGACCATCTGCATCTCATCTCCATCCCCATCGCAGGATAATTCATCATTACAATCAAACATTCACTTTTTATTTCTATAGCCCCTATAGTCCTTATAGCCCCTATTACACCCCTATAGCCCCTATCACACCCCTATAGCCCCTATTATCCCTATAGTCACTATTCTCACTATAGCTCCTATAGAAACCTCTAAATCATGAACGAATCTATCAGCAATTTCAGCCGCAAAGACCTCAAAGGTCGTGATGCGCGGTTATGGCAGGAGTGGAAAGAGATTGACAACCTCTGCAACAAACGCAGAGAGACGGCAGCTAATCCACACCAGCCCTCAATCTCCTATATTATCCGACGGAAAAATGTGATGGGACTGCCCACCGAATACGAGATATGGTATCGGGTAAAGTCTATCATCGGTGTGGAAGACACACCTCCGCCCAGAAAACCCATCTTCGGATTCCTGCACAAGATGAGCATCGTGCTCCCCAACAACTATCCGTCGGCCGACGGCAACCCCATCTTCACCTTCCGCTCCGACATCTGGCACCCCAACATCCGCTACTCGGGCAGCTTCAAGGGTCATGTCTGTCTCACCATCAAGGAAATGGGGGTGCTCGCATCGC
>JAEEGL010287466.1_pt1 | contig 11637 bp, 13 predicted proteins | sample 9134231 | NCBI WGS metagenome assembly JAEEGL01 (sample SAMN16246548, study PRJNA631951) | gut metagenome | biome: gut microbiome; feature: rumen; material: fiber-attached | host: Bos | place: Iran: Karaj | collected 2018-10 | reverse complement strand
GACGTTTCCATTGGCTATCACGTAGTCGGCGTTGTGGAGGGTGACACGGGACAGCTCCGCCCCGTCCAGGTTGACCGAGGCGAGCGTCGCGACCGGTGTGACCGTTCCGTTCTTGACCTGCCAGTCGATGCGCTCGATAACGGTCTCCGCGGTCTCGCCCTTGAACTTCAGGGCTATCTGTCCTCTCCAGTGATGGTCCGTATGGCCGAGGGCCTGGAAGAGCTTCAGGCTCGCAAGGCGGAAGACGATGCCGTCCATGGGGAAGTCGGCGCAGTTCTTGCGGACGAGCTCGACGTACCTCTCCAGGGTGGCGGGAAGGTCCTTCGCCGCCGCGAGATGGATGGCGTAGCGCCGGCGGTTGTAGGGGACGAAAGTGAGAAGCTCGGCCCTGGCGCGAATGTCCTTGTCCTTCGACGACATGATTCCCGAGACCGCGTTCCTCGGATTCTTGTACCCGAGGGCGGCGAGCTTCAGGAAGTTCGTGTAGGTGCATACGGCCTCTCCATCCACCCATGTGGACGGGTCGTCACCGGCGCCCCGGACGAACGGGGAGGCGACCTCGGTCACGTTCTCCCCGGTCATCCCGTCGCCGCGGGTGGCTATGACCCCGTTGGAGTAGCGGCGAAGGGCGATGCCGTCGTACTTTGGCATGGCGATAAGCGTCTTCACGAAGCTCCCGTACTCCGCGCGGAGCTTCTCCACCCACTTCGCCACCTCCATGATGTCGTAGACCTTGTTCATGGAAAGCATGGGAGCGCGCTTCGGGTGCTGGACCTTCCCGGAGCTCACCACCGCCGGGCCCATGACGGGGTCGTAGCCCCCTGTGAGACGGCGCAGTTCTTCGACGAGGATGTCATACTCGGTGTCGGTGAGGGGAGAAATACCGGCGTTCCAGTAGTTGTCCCGGGCGTTGCGGATTTCCGCACGGAGTTCGTCAATCCTGTCCATCGGTTCCATCCCTCATGTATTTGTAGGCGGCGATGCCTTTGTCGATGTAATCGACGGCGACAAAAATGCCTGACTCCGCGATATACCGGAGGGCTTCCGCCTTCCATTCCGGGAAAAACTCAAGAAGCGCCGGACGGGCTTTACGCATCAAAGCAGAAATGGCGCCCCGTGATTCCTGGGAGAAGTACGCGCCGGAATAGTTCACCCATTCGTCCAGGTAGAACTTCGCCTTTTCGAGGTCTTCGATTGCCTTGTCCGGTCCGCCCTTCACGCCCGCGCGCCATACATATTTAAACGCGTTGCCGAGCGTAAAGGGCATCCAGCGGGTGATGTCGATGCACTCCAGTTTTCCGAGGTCGGGACCGTCCGTGTAGTGAGGCGGATGATTCACCATGTCGGGTTCCGTCCCGACGGTGACGTTGTCCTGATTGTCGTTCATGTTATTCCCCATTGTTTTTAATCAGCCACAAAAAGATAAGGATGCCGATGACGGCTCCGGCGATGTACCCAAGAATCTTTGGGTTCATCGGGTTCCTCCTTCGGTTCAGGGACGGGATGCCGCTTGAGATAGACAGCGTAGTCCAGAAGTTTCTGGACGGGGCAGTCCAGGCAGTCCATTCCCTTGCAGAACTCATGGACCAGGATATGCCCGCAGACCCGCTGGATGAAGTGAATACGAATCATGCTCATTTCTTATACCTCTTTCCGCGCCAGCCCTCCGCCTTGAGGGGAAGTCCCTCAGCCCAGGAGGGCAGCTCGCACAGAAGGTTCTCGAACTCCTCGACGTCGCCCCGGCCTTCCGGGACTTCGACGACGGCCTCGTCGTGGACGTGCATCACGACCGAGTAGCCTTTCGACTCGGCGTGAAGCATACCATGGACGAGGAGGTCCCTCGCGGTCGCCTGCGTCAAATTCTCGGTCAGGAGGCCGCCGTACAGGTATTGCGTCCCGAACTTCCTCGTCACGGAATCCACGCCGTCATAAGCGACGACCAGCTTCTGCTCGCCCCACGGCATCGACTTGTATTCCATGCGGGGACGGCAGTACCAGAGGCATCGACCGGAAGGAAGACGCATGGCGAGGAACGGCGTATTGTGGACCGTCCGGACGACGAAGCGGGCGGAGCGGTAGACAAAGGTGTTTCCGGGCTTCTGGACGGCGAGGGTACAGGCTCTCTCCATCTCAGCCCACATCCTGACCGTCTCGGGACGGGACTCTCTCCAGGAGGAGACGATGGGCTTGACCTCGGAGTCTTTCAGCTTGACGCCGTAGTTGACGGCCATCGCCTGGAACGCCCCGACGGAGCCCTGATAGCCAAGGGCCAACTCAGCGACCTTACCGATTTGGCGCTGCTTCTTCGTCACGTCCTCGTAGGGGACATGGTAGATGGCCGACGCATTGACCTTGTAGGGGTCGCGCCCGTGACGGTAGACGTCGAGGGCGGTCTCCTCCCCGGCAAGCCAGGCGAGGACGCGGCCTTCGACCGAGGAGTAGTCCGCGCAGATGAAGTCGTTCCCTTCGGAGGGGACAATCATGCCGCGGAGACAAGTCGAAGCGGCAATCATCGGGTCTCCATAGAAGAGTTCCACGGAGGCGAGGTCCCCGGTCCGGAAGAGGTCGATGCAGGAATCCACGTCGGAGAACGCCCCGCGGGGGAAGTTCTGCGGCTGGATGAGCCTCCCGCTCCAGCGGCCCGTGCCGGCCCCATGGTACATGAGAGCGCCGCGGACACGGTCGTCCGGGCAGACGGCGTTGAGGAACGCCTGGTACTTCGCGGTAGAGGACTTGGAGAGGCTCTTCCGTATCTCCAGGATTTCCTTCGCCGCTCCGTCTTCCGTCGTGGAAAGCGCCGTCTCGACGTCCTTGGCGGTGAGCCCGTCCATCTGGACGCCGAGGGAGAGGAGGTACTGGAGCGTCGCGTCCCTCTGCTTCGGGGACTGGAGCCCCGTGAGCTTCCGGAAGTTCGCGGTGAGCTTCGCACTGTGCTCCTCGACGTCGCGGATGATGACCTCGACGGTCTTCTTGTCAACGCGGATTCCGCGGTCGTTCACGGTGAGGTCCCAGTTCCATACCTTCTGCTCCGAAGCCGGAAGGTCCGGGAGAGCGTCGGAGAGGGCTTCCTCGGCGCGGACGTCCTGCATACAGTACCGGGCCTCGCGGGCGAACTCCTCGGGCGACCCGTGCCAATAGAGCTTATGCTCCCAGTCCGGGTCGGCGAGGCGTTCGCTCATGTGCGCCGCGCGGGGCTTGCAGAGGCGGAGCATGAGCTTGGACCCTTCCATGTCCTTCTGCTGCGGGACGCCGAGGGCGGCACACGCGCCGGCGAGGTCCCTCGGAAGACCGAACATGGCGGCCTTCGCGGCGGAGCACCGGAGCTTCGGGGCATCGAACATCTTGAAGCCGTAGCGCGGCATGACGTACTTCCAGATGAAGAACTCGAACTGGGCGTTATGGGCTTCGATGATTTCCGCCTGGTTCATCCAGTCACGGACGTCCGTGTCGGACAGGATGCGGACGCCGACGTCCAGCTCGGCCTCCGCCGCGCGGAACTTCGGGGAGAACCAGATGGCGGGGTCCAGGGTCTCCCACTTCATCGCGAGGCAGATGACCTCCGTCGTCGGGTCCGCGGCGTAGGCTGCCGCCCCGCACTTCTTGAGCGGGGCGGCACTGCGCGTTTCAAAGTCTATGGTGAGTTTCGCCATGAGAGGAGCCTCACGCGAAGGGGTCGAATCCGGCGTCGGACTTGGGAGCTTCCGGAACCTTCACGTCGCCGGGGGCGTCGAACATATCCGTGACGTCGGGGTCGGCGGGGGCGAGCTGGTCGAACTGGGCGAACGCCGTCTCCTTCGAGAAGCCGAGGCGCTTCCCTTCCGCGACGACCTGAAGGGCATCCAGTCCCAGGGAGACGCCGTTGTTCCCGGCGTTGCTGTAGGCGTAGGCGTGGATGATGGCGACGCACTTCTGCCCGCCGTAGACGCTCTCCGGGTCGGTGAGTTCGCGGCGCGCGGCGTTGCACACGGGCGGCTTGAACTTGGAGGAGAGACGGACGTATACGGCGTTCTTGAAGACGTCGCCCCACTCGGGCTTCGCGTCGGTGTCACCATCCATCATGGGGTTGCGGAGGTTCTTCGGGTACTTGCCGTTCCAGCGGGCGTCAGCGGCGTCCTTGATGAGGTGCTTGAGGGCGGTGAGGTCCTCGGACTTCGGGAAGACCGCGATGCAGGAGTACTTGGGTTCCTGCCCTTCAGCGGAAGCTCTCGGGGTGAAGATGGACGGGAAGACGATGGTGAAAGCGGGGGTTTTGATTCTGTCGTTCTGCATGGTAGTGTACCTTTCTTTTGTTTAGTTTGCAGAGTTCGGAGTGTCGAAGAGGTCGAGAAGGTCCTGCCCGCGGGCAGGGCGGGGGTCGTCGTCATTGACGACCTTCCATGAGGTTGTTTCCTCCCGTGTAGAGAGGGCGTCCACCCGTTCTTTGGCCGCGGCCTTGGAAAGGCCCGACTTCACCAGGAGGGTGGAGACCTGGTTGGGACTCTTGAGCTTGAGGTTGTAGAGGTCTTCGCCGAGTTCGTCCCGGAACTGGGCGACGACCTGGGCCTCGTCGGCCCACTTGCGGTTTCCGAGGGCGACGGATTCCACGAGCTTTCGTCCGGGAATCTTCTCGCCGCGGGCGAGGGCCGCCTGCTCCTCGGCGGCGAGGGCCTTTACCCACGCCGCGAACTCGTCGGACGTGAAGAACGCACTGCATTTACCGAGTTGTTCGGGGGTGAGGCTCTTCACGTTCGGGAGGCTCTCGGGGGTGTAATCTACGCGCGGTCCGAGGAGGGCGAGGGCGGCGTCACGCTTCGCGGGGCAGAGGGCCTGAGCTTCGCAAAACCCACACCAGTCGCCCATGACGCAGGGAGCGTCCGGCGCTTCGGTCGCCTCGGCGGCGGGGCGGAGGACGTTGTACGCCCAGTCGTAGAGGTCGGTCACGGAGATGGTCCATGTGTCGATGGCCTGCTTGCCGATGGCGTTCGGCTGAACAATGGTCATATCGACGTTGAGGACGTTCCATGGATTATCCTTCCCCAGGGCTCCGAGGGCGTAGAACTTGAGCTGCGGGTTGTCCTGGGCCGGAACCAGCTTCCTTCCGTTTTTGTAATCAAAAATACGGAGGGTATCGAGCGCCTGGTCCGGGATGATGACGGCGTCGTTCCGACCGAACATTCCCGCGTGGACGAAGGAGAGGTCGAAGGGGTGCTCGACCATGAGCGTCCCGCCGTATTCCTTGTGCTGACCGCGCACGAAGTCCACATAGACCCGAACGGCGTCAACCATCTTGTCGTCCACCAGGACGTCGAACTCCTTCGTCTTGATGGTCTGGCCGAGGAAGCTCTCGGGCTCGGCGTCGTTCACGAGGCTGAGCTCGCAGACCTCATGGGCCGCCGTTCCAGTGGCGGCGTAGATGGTCTCCCGCCGGTCCGGAATCATCGCGTACAGACGGACCGAGCCCGGACAATGAAGCCACCTCTCGGAGGACGATGCCCCGATAAGGGAGTGGAGTTCCTTGTCACTTCCGGGCATTTTTCAGCTCCTCATACTTGTTGACGAGGTCGCCGAGCTTTTCGTCCGGGACGCTCGGGAAGTTGTCCACGCCCACGGACTTCAGGGCCGCCGCGAAGCACTCCCAGTCCGACTTGTCCTCTTCGGTCACGGAGTAGTTCGCGCGAATCCGGTTCATGGCTTCTTCCCGGGTCATCGGGGCCGGAGCGACGGGAGCCGGAGCAGGGCTCGCCTCCGTGAGGGACGGCGCGTACCCGGCAGGGTTCACGTCCAGCGGGGGCGGCTCGACCGGGGAGGGCTCATGCTCCTTCACGGGTTCGTCCTTGTGAGCGGTCCACGCTTTCAGGAGAGTCGTGCGCTTCGTCCCCTTCGGGAAGTCGTAGCCACGGGCGTGGAGGAACGCCTTGAGCTCCTCGAAGGTGAGTTCCTTCTCGGGCTCGGCGGGCTGGGTCGCGTCCTCCAGGTCCAGGCGGTCCAGGGTTTCCTTCATCGCTTCCGCGGTAAAGGCTTCCTGAATCGGATTCGGACCCTTCGGAGTTCCAACGTAGAGGGGCTTCTGCTTCGCGAGGTACTGTTTGTACTCTCTGTTGATACTGGTGTTTTCTTCCAACGCGGAAGCGATGCGTTCGAGAGCGGTGGCCACTCTCGCGATGTTGTCTTCGATTGCCATTTTGTTTCCTTTCATGGTTTGGTGGTTAGAAGACGATAAGGGCGACAAGCCCGGTGACGGTGGTTCCGAGTACGGCTCCGAGCAGGACGCCGAGGAAGAAGTAGGTGGAGGACGGGATGAACGGCTCCTCCATGCCATAGGTGCGATAGCATCTCATTTCGTAATCTCCTTGATTATCTGTTGTTTATCGACGATTGCCCGGACGATTCGAGCATCAATGCTTCCTTCGGCGACGAGGTGGAAAACGCGGACCGTGTCCTTCTGCCCGATACGGTGGCAGCGGTCTTCAGCCTGGGTCACGTTGCCCGGAACCCAGTCAAGCTCCGCGAAGAGGACGGTCCTCGCGGCGGTCAGCGTGAGGCCGGTGCCCGCCGCCACAATCTGCCCGACGAATACCCTGGCCGGACCGTTCTGGAACGCCTGGACCGCGGCGTCCTTCTGCCTCTCCGTCATCCCGCCGACAAGGGCGACACGGTTCTCGCCCGCCTTGACGATGGCGTCGATGACGTCCCTATGGTGCGCGAAGACCACAACCTTCTCCTCTTCCTCCAGGAGGTCGTTGAGGAAGTCGAGGACGTAGGGGAGCTTCGCCATCGCGACGTTGTAGCGTTCACGGGCGAGTTCTGTGAAGGGAATCTTTCCGGCGGTCCGGAGAATGTCGGCGGCGAGGGACAGGGAGGCGAAGCGCTCCCGGAACTCCCGGGACTCGCCAGACTTGAAGTCCATAGAGATGACCTGGCGAACCTTCCGCGGGAGTTCCTTCAAGACCTCCTCTTTCGTACGGCGGACCATGACGCTCTTCCGGAGGACCTTGTTCAATTCGTCGGTATTGGACGAACCCGTGAAGTCCCAGGCACGGCGCTTTCCATGTCCTCCCCTGATGGGGACGGTGATGAGCTTCCCACCGCAGTACCGGACTCCATAGTCCGTGCGGTTCATCTTGAGACCGAGGCTCTTCAGCATCGGGAACATTTCCATGGGTCTGTTAGCCACGGGCGTTCCGGTCAGGAAGAGGCGGTAGTCCGCGTCGAGCGCGAGGCCAGCCTTGGTCCGCTTCGCGTCAGGGTTCTTGAGGTAGTGGGCCTCATCGAAGATGATGAGGGAATAACGGGGGCGGGACTGCTTGCCGCGTACGACCTCGCCGTACGTCAGGACCTCATAGCCCGCGTTCGTCCAGGCCCATGTGCGTATCTCCCGCGACCAGTTGATGCGGAGTGACGCCGGCGCGACGACGAGGACCGTGAAGGGGCGGGGTGCACCGTCCTCGGAGGCGAGGCGGTTGGCTACCTCGATGGCCTGGGCCGTCTTACCCAGCCCGGGCGCATCGGCGAGCAGGGCGCCCTTCCATGTGTGGAGCTTCTTGAGGAGCTCTTCGACTCCGGCTTCCTGGTAGGCCCGGAGCGACGGGGATGTTTGCATTTGCTTTCCTTTCGGTGGTGGTTGCGTGATAGCTTAATTTATCACCACCGAAAGAAAAATGCAAGCGAGAAACGTAAAAAAATATTTACACGGGTGTAAAGAAATAAAAAACTACTTATTGTCTACGACAATAAGTAGTCCTTACGAAAATTTTTTCAGAAAAATTTATTTGACAGGCTTGTAAACCTGCTTCAGAGCCACCCAGAAGGGCATCTTACGGAGCCATCCATTCTCTTCCGCATAGTTCAGGGCTTTCCATACTGTGCTCATAAACTCGTCCTCGGGCATAGCTCCGGCAGAGAACCGCTCGTAGAACTCCGGCACGCCCGCTCCGATTTCGAGGGGAGAGCACTTGAACTCCATCTCCCTTTTCTCCCATGGTTCGTGCTCGATTCCCATATCCATGAGCATGGAATACATGGTGATGAGGCGCTCCAGGTCTTCCCTCAATTTCTCGTTGCTCCCGGTCGGGGCGTGCGAGGCTCTCGTGAGCTCGGCGATGAGGCCGTTCGTCGAGGCGGACGCCGCCCTGACGAGCTCATCGACGGAGAGGTGAAGCACCCTCGCCGCAGCACAGACAAGCGGGAGTCTCCACAGATTCTTTCCCTCGGTATCGTTCTTGATTTGGCTCAGGCGCACCCTGGAGATTCCCAGTTCGCGTGCGAAGCTAGCGGTCGTGTACCCCGCTTCGTCCGCGAGGGCGAATACGACGTGGGTGAGCTTGACGGATAACTGGCGCGCCGCGGTTTCGTCCACGGAGAGCGCGTTTTCATTAAGTTTCGGCACGGTAGATTCCTTTCTCGGTTTGTGGTCCATTATAATATAGCGCGCGAAAGCTACACTTTCAAGTTTTTTGTAAAACTTCCGCTTGACTTTCTCCAAAATGGGTGCTACATTAAAGCGTAAGAAACGTTTACCAGCCAGTAAATAAAACCAACACCCACCAAACCAAGAAAGGAAACCAAGATGAGACACATCAAGCGCCGCAAGGCTCCGCTCATCTACGACCCGGTGACGAACACCCGCATCCGCCCGGTCAAGTACAAAATCACGGACTGGGGGCTCCAGGCCAAAATCTCCAGGATGACCCACATCTCGACGGTCGCCCTCAACTTCATCTTCAACGGAAGACGCCGTGCGACCGTCGAGCAGGCGGAGAAAATGGAGGCCGCCTTCTCGACCCTCGGCATCCACATCAATCGTCTCGACCTGCTCTACGAAGTCGAGCCCGGCCAGAATCTCTATGACTACCTCCGCGAACGCGAAGAAGACAAACTGTGAGGCGAAGTATGAGCAGAAAAAACGGACACGTATTCCCCCAGGATGATGCCGGCGCGATAAAATTCTCCGCTGGTCTCTCCGCTACCGTGAAGTACCTTGCCGAACGCTCGGGCGTTTCCCAGTCCCAGCTCGCTAAGGAAATGGGTTACTCCCGCGTCACCCTCAACCAGGTACTCAAGTCATACGACGGACGCTATCCGTGGAGGCTCCCGATGATGTTCGCCGTGTGCCGGGTCTTCGGCATAGAGATGGCGAAGCTCGTTGAACTAGCGACGATTGCAGCGTACTGCGGAAGGGAGGAAGAATGACAGCGTTCAATACACCCCTTGAAGGTGCTCTCTACTGCGCTCACCGCGGCTGGAAGCTCTTTCCCCTCGCCGCCGGTACAAAGGACACACCGGTCGGAAAGGGGCCGGAGAAGAAGGCCTCCTCGGACGAGAAGAAGATTCGTGACTGGGCGACAAAATACCCGAACTGCAACTGGGCCCTCTATACCGGTGTCTCCGGTCTCGCCGTCATCGACATCGACCAACATAACGAGGACGGCTTCGCGTCCTTCGAGGAATGGAAGAAGGAAGTCGGAGGATTTCCCAGGACCTTCCAGGTACAGACCCCTTCTGGCGGGTTCCATCTGTACTACAAGGCGGAGGGAGTCCAATGCGCTACGGGGGTCCGCCCGGGAATCGACGTCCGCGGAAAAGGCGGATACGTCGTCGCGCCGGGGTCCTTCACCACGGGGAAGACCGGAGGCGTATACACAATCGTGTTCGACGGTTCGGTCGCAGAGCTCCCGTCCAACGTAAACCTCCACAGGACCACTAAAAAGCCCGCCTCCAAAACGGCCCCGGAGAGCGCCGCCGTGAATCTCCATGTTACCCCGGACTCCGAGCTGAACATCCAGCTCGCGACGACGCTTCTTCGAGGATGCCCGGAGACCTTTGAGGGCGGAAGGAATGACGCCCTGAACCAGCTCATGTGGCGTATCTGCCGGTGCGGTGTCACGGCGGAGAAGGCCGAAGAGCTTTACTACGAGCACGCGAGGGACCGTCTCCATTACGGGTACGATGACACCGAGAGAAAGGAAATCCACAACACCATCCTGTCCGCGTACGGGGACATGAGCATCTTCGGCGTAGACTCCCCCGAGGCCATGTTCTATGCTCCCGTGACCGCGGAGGACAACAAGCCCCATGGCTTCGCCGAACTCAGAGCCCGTGAAGTCCCTCCTCGGAAATGGCTCATCCAGGACTGGATATATGCCGACCCCGGGTCCGTTTTCATGCTGTCCGGTCAGGGCGGTACGGGGAAGAGCCTTCTCGCCCTCCAGCTCGCGAACGCCCTTGCGACGGGGGAGCCCTGGCTCGGTATGGCAATCGAGCACCGGGCCAAAACGTTCTTCGTGACCTGTGAGGACTCGGAGGACGAGGTGGCCCGGCGTATACAGAGGGTGGACCACGCGAGTCGTACGAAACAGAAGGACGACTCCCTCGTGAAAGTGTGGTGCCGACAGGGGATGAACAACATCATCGCGGAAGGCGGACGCGGAAAACCAGTCAAGCCGGGGCCATTCTTTCCCGTGCTGAAACAGGCTTGCTCCGAGCATTTCGGACAGGACGGCGGAATCCTGATACTGGACACGCTGTCGGACTTCGTTGCCATAGACGAGAACAGCCGCACGGAGGTGTCCCAGTTCATCAAGCACATTCTCTCCCAGTTGGGGCAGGAACTCGGGGTTTGCACGCTCCTCCTGGCCCACCCGAACAAGACGAACCAGGGGTACTCCGGCTCTACAGCCTGGGAGGGCTCCGTCAGAGCCCGGTGGGAGCTGGAGTGGAAGGACCAGAAGGTCGGGGACCCGCTCGTACTGCGTCTCGCGAAGTCCAACGCTTCCATGGGCGGGAAAAGCATCGTCCTGGAATACGGGCCCGATTTTCTACCGCGTGTCGCTCCGGAGGGCGCTACGAGGGACACCTTCCTCAAGACGTATCTGTACGAGCAGATTCGGGACTACCTGGAGGCGGGGAACCCGCTGGGGAAGCACCCGCAGGCGACGAACTCAATACGGGGCCTCGCAATATGGGACCCGGACACGAATGTCAAGTTCACTCCGGACGAAATCAGCAGCGCGGTAAGCGAACTCATCGCGGAGAAGCGCGTCAAGGAAATCACGGAAAACAAAAAACATATCCTCACCATAGTGGAGGCGTGACATGGATGAAGAAAAGGAACTCCTGTCGAGGTGCGAAGCGAACGCCCTGGAAATCATCGCCCTTCGGAAACAGCGGGACGAGTGCGACGAACGCATCAAAAAACTCGGCAGGGAAACAGCGGCCGCCATGGTACGGGCGGGGAGAAAAAGCATCACCATGAAAAAGGTGTCCATCAAGCTGAATCACTACCGGAGCTTTCAGAACTGGGACTACATACGGTCTCTCCCCGGATACGAAAAGGGGAGAGCCGTGGAAAAAATAAGAGTGGTTCCATGGGTCATGGTGAAGGAACGCTGACGCTTGGTGCAATGGCGGCGGTACGGTGGGTTGCTATCTACAAAGTAGATAAGATAACACAACCCTCCTCCGTTAACACTCCGACCGCCCCGCCTTTTGCACACCTGAGCGAATTTTATAGGAGACAAAACACAATGGTAATTTTAGCACTGGACCAGGCCACGACCTGCGGCTGGGCGGTCGTTGATGAAAAAGGATTCATTCTCGATTCGGGGGTCTGGCATCTCGCGGACCGGAAACGGACCGGCGAATCGCGCGGGATGCGGTACG
>JAEEGL015260417.1_pt1 | contig 11638 bp, 10 predicted proteins | sample 9134231 | NCBI WGS metagenome assembly JAEEGL01 (sample SAMN16246548, study PRJNA631951) | gut metagenome | biome: gut microbiome; feature: rumen; material: fiber-attached | host: Bos | place: Iran: Karaj | collected 2018-10 | reverse complement strand
TCAGATGAGTTGGAAAAAGAACGAATAGTACTTTAAAGATTCGTTAAATTCGTGCAATTCGTGTTCAAATAAGATATTAGAGTATGGCAAAGCAAAAGAAAATAATGTTATTGGGTGGTATCAGATATCTACTGCCGGTTATCAAGGCCGCTCATGAGCAGGGCTATTATGTTATTACAGCCGATTACATCCCTGACAACATTGCCCACAAATTCAGCGATGAATATGTCAATGTGAGTATCATCGACAAAGAGGCTGTGCTTAAGGTGGCTCGTGAGAAGCAGATTGACGGCATCATGTCCTTCGGTGTTGACCCGGGTGTGGTGTCGGCCAGCTATGTGCAGAACCAGATGAGGTTGCCTTCGTTTGGTTCGTTCGAGTCGGTTGAGATATTGCAGAACAAAGACAAGTTCCGTGCTTTCCTTACGGAGCATGGCTTCAATGTACCTAAGGCCAAAGGTTATACCAATGCTGCTGATGCTATGACCGATGCTGCAATATGGGATTATCCCATCATTGTGAAGCCTACCGATGCGGCTGGCAGCAAGGGCGTGACCCGTGTGGACAATGCCGAGCAACTGAAAGCGGCTGTGGATTATGCTTTCGACAAGTCCATCTCTGGTCATATCATCATTGAGGACTTTATCGAGAAAGCAGGCTGCTCGTCCGATACCGACAGCATGTCGGTGGATGGCAAGTTGGTCTTTACCAGTTTCTGTGCCCAGCGTTTCGACCTCAATGCCTCCAATCCTTACACCCCTGCAGCCTACAGTTGGCCATCTACCTTTACTGCGGAACAAGAAGCATATCTCACTTCTGAAATACAGCGACTGATTACTCTGCTTGGCCTCAAGACAGTGGTTTATAATATTGAGACCCGCATCGGCACCAATGGCAAGCCCTACATTATGGAGCTTACCCCCCGTGGTGGTGGTAACCGTTTGTGCGAGATGCTGCGCTATGCCACTGGTGTGGATATGATTACGGCTATCACCCGTGCCATGGTGGGCGACCCGATTGAACCTATCGAGCAGAAGCCTTACAACGGCCATTGGGCGGAGATTATCCTCCATGCTGACAAAGACGGTGTTTTCGACCATTTGGAAATCAGCAAAGATTTGCCAGCCGAGGTGGTGGAAGAAGACTTGTGGGTGAAGCAAGGCGACAAAGTAGAATCATTCGAGGGTGCCAACAATGCCATAGGCACTCTGGTCTTGAAGTTCCAGTCGGCAGAAGAATTAGAAAAGGCTATTACTCAACAATCAAAGTGGTTGCATGTTATATTATCATAATTTTACAACTAATAATAATAATAATAAATGAATATGAATGATCACATTGAAGGAGCCCAATTCATGGGTGAGAATCTTCGAAACAAAGTTAAGTTTTGTGGAGAAGGCGTAAGGCTTTATCCATTGTGCAAGATGATAAGATCTGCAAATGCAGAATTGGACAATTGTTGTCAATTGATGGATTATGTATTTATTGATGCGGGAGAATCTTTGAAAATTGGCAAGTATAGTACATTAACTTGGTATGTTTTAATTGAGGGAGGAGGGAAAACTTATATTGGCGATAGGGTGTTTCTTGGCCCAGGAACTAAGGTACTAACAAGCACTTATGAATTAAACGGATATTATGCCATTGAACATGTCCCAGAAGGATGTATGGATTACAGAATGGGCGATATAACAATAAAAGATGATGCCTACATTGGTGCGAATTGTACTATTTTGCCAGGGGTTATTATTGGTGAAGGTGCAGTGGTTGGTGCCAATGCACTTGTGACCAAAGATCTCGAACCATGGGGTATCTATGTTGGATCTCCTTGCAAAAAGATTGGTGAGAGACAAAAACCTACCGCAGAAAGACAAGAACTAATTAAACAAGTAAACTGGGATAACCACCTTTAATAATTAACTTATGAAAGTATTAATATTTGGAGCCTGTGGTGCAATAGGCAAATATCTCGTTGACTATTTTTATGAGCGAAAGGATGAAAATAGTATTTTTTTATTGACAGCAGATATTAATGAATGTGATTTTGTTAAACAGAGATCTGAATACTATCACATAGACATTTCTGATGCTGATCAAATTAATACACTGCCTAAAGATATTGATTGTATCATAGATCTTGCTACTGTGATGCCGGCCCGAATGCAAGGTTTTAATCACAGGAAATATGTTGATGTGAATATAGGAGGAACCATAAATATTTTGGAGTTCTGTCTCAATCATAACGTCTCAAGGTTGTTGTTTGCACAAACGTTTGGAGACATTTTACAAAATGCAGAACGAAATCCTTATCTGTGTAATGAAATGACCCCAATTACGGATTATAAAGATACGAAATCCGTTTATATTACATCTATGAATACAAGTGTGGAACTTATTAAATGCTACCACGCTCTTTTTGGAATCAAAGCATTTATTTTTCGTTTACCAACTATTCATTACTGGACGGATTTGACTTATTGTGAGGAAGGAAAGGCTACAAAAGAAGGTTATAGAATGATGATAGATCAGGCTATTGCTGGAGAAGATGTTTATGTATGGGGGGATCCCATGAAGAAAAAGGATATGATTTATGTCAAGGATCTTTGTCAGATGTTCTATAAAGCATCATTAGTTAATAGGGATTATGGCTTTTATAATGTAGGAACAGGAATAGGCATAACATTGTTGGATCAAATAAAAGGGTATGTTGATGTGTTTGGTGACAAAGGGAAATCCAAGATACGATTCGCCCCTGAGAAAAGAAATGCACCCGAATATATTATGTCCATCGATGAGGCTCGCAATGAACTCGGCTATGAGCCTAAGTATTCTTTTTCGGACATGCTAAAAGATATGAAGAAAGAGCGTGATTTGAATAGATTCGGGGAATAATATATTACTGACATCCTTTTGTGCATACAGGTATTTAAGCAATTTTTTCACAAGGTTATGCGGGCTTATAAGATGGTGAAAAGACTCGTTGAAGGTTCTTGGTGAATAGATGAAGAAATAATACAATGGCAGAACAAAGTTTAAAAGATAAAACAGTAAAAGGAACTTTTTGGAGTGCTGCAGATGCATTCCTGGCTCAAGGGGTTTCCTTTGTGGTCGGTATAGTTTTGGCACGTCTTCTTTCTCCCGAAGAGTATGGCTTGATTGGCATTGTAACTATTTTTACAACCGTTTTGTTGGGTGTGGTGGATAGCGGCTTTTCTAATGCGATTATTCGCAAACAAAATACTTCAAATGAGGATTACAATACGCTGTTCATCTTCAACCTTGTGGTAAGTATAGTTTTATTTGGCTTGCTATTTGCAGCGGCACCGTGGATATCAAGTTTCTTTGAACGACCACAATTGGTGGTGTTAGTACGTGTAATGGGCTTGATACTTATATTGCAAGCACTTTCCATTGTTCAGAATACTATTCTCACCAAGCGCATCGACTTCAAGACAAAGACAGAGGCTTCGGTTATATCAGCTGTTAGCAGTGGAGTAATAGGTATTGCGATGGCATTTGCAGGGTTTGGAGTTTGGTCGCTTGTCGCACAGCAATTGTCGCGCCAGTTATTCTATTCGGTGTGCTTGTGGATTTTCAACAAGTGGTGGCCTAGAATGAAATTTAATTTCGAAAGCCTCAAATATATGTGGGGGTTTGGGTGGAAATTGTTGGTTAGTGGATTGCTTAACAACATTTGGAATGAGATTTATCAAGTAGTTGTTGGTAAATTCTATAGCCCAGCGACTTTAGGTCAATATACACGTTCAAGACAATATGCGACTTTGTTCTCTAGTAATATAACAACTGTTGTTCAGCGTGTTACATATCCTGTGTTATCTGAAGTACAGGATGATACTAAGAGAATGGTTAATGGATATCGTAAAATCATCAAAACGACAATGTTTGTAACTGCCGTTTTGATGTTTTCAATGGGAGGTGTAGCAGAACCACTCATTTATTGTCTGATTGGCCCCCAATGGCATCAAGCTGCCATATTTCTCCCTTTGATTTGTATCAGTTTGTCTTTATATCCTCTTCATGCTATTAATTTAAATATGCTCCAAGTTCAAGGACGGTCAGATATTTTTCTTTATCTTGAAATAATAAAAAAAATTCTTGCAATAGGACCTATATGCTTAGGAATATTTGTCGGAATTTATTGGATGTTAGTGGGTAGTATTTTAACTGGTATAATATCTTTTTTCTTGAATAGTTATTATACCGGCAGGAAATTAGGCTACAGTTCATGGATGCAAATTAAAGATGTTGCGCCGTCATATGGTGTTGCCACAACAATAGCCCTATCTGTTTGGTTTTTCAAATATTTGCCTCTTAGTAATTGGGTTATACTTCCATTACAAATTATTGTGGCTGTTGTTGTTTTCTTTATAGTATGTAAAATCTTCAAGATCGCGGAATATGAAGAAATTAAGCAGTTGTTAAAAACATTTATACGAAGAAAAAAATAATAGTAGAATTAATTTCTTTTCAACAAAATAATGGATTGTATTATTACTAAAACTTTATTTTAAGCATTCCAAATAGTATGAGAAAAATAAGAGTTCTTCATATAGTTCAAGATGATAAGTTTGTTGATGAATCATTAAATGCTTTTGAAAATGATGGAAGATTTATCAATAATTGTTATATTATAGTTAGATCAGCAGATTATCATTTTAAATACATCAAAAATACTGAAAGAATTAATCTCCTCTACACGAAACAAATGATTAAAGAATTGCTGAAGAGGAAAGATTACGATGCTATATTCTTCCATGCTCTTCAGAATTATCACATTTTCAAATATATTCCTTCTGATAAAATCGTAATTTGGTGGGCATGGGGCTATGACTTGTATGGGCAAGAGCGATTTATTAATATACCATTATATAAGTCTTTGACAGAACAATATTTAAGAAAGGTGAATTCTTCGCCAATTTCTCGAATAAAGAAATTATTGATAAAGAAAATGCCGTATTTAATAGATATTCGTGATGGTAATCGGATGCGAGCGCTAAAAAGAATAGATTTTTTTCAACCGGTCATTCACAATGAATACTTGATGATGAAGGGGTTGAGAGGTTTTCATGCAGACGAGTTTTATTTTCCGAACAGTCATAATTTTCAATCATTGATAGAAGGGGACTTTATTAAGCATAATGAAGACGTAATAATCGGTAATTCTGCCACATATACTAATAATCATATTGATGTATGGGAAAAAATACATTCATTTATTCCCAAAGATTCTAACGTTATTATTCCAATCAATTATGGTAATAGGGAATATGCAGCATACTTATCTGAAAATATTAAATCAGATAATGTTAATGTGAGGTTTTTGAAAGATTTTTTGCCCAAAGATGAGTATTTTGAACTTTTGGATGCTTGTGGATATGCTGTTTTTGGAGTTATTCGGCAACAAGCCATGGGAAATATTGTTCGATGCCTTGCAAAGGGGGTTAAATTGTTTTTCTATCGTGATAGTGTACCTTATAAATTTTTGGTTGATTTAGGATGCGTTGTCTACGCTATTGAAGAAGTTAATGAAAATAGTTTCAAAATACCATTAACTCCAGAACAAGTGAATAATAATAAATTATGTCTTTTGAAAGATGTATCAACGGTGAATAAAACAATGGAAAATGCAATTGAAAAGATGCAAAAATCACTAATGATAAAATGACAAAATTACTTAAATCCAAATTTTATATATTAAGGTTCTTTGTATTATGAAAGTACATCTTGTATTATTAATTATATTATTATTAATTAATATTATTCCTCAGGGATATGTTGATAGAAAAAAATACATATTACCAATTTCTTTTGTTTTAATATTAGTTTATTGGGCAATCAGGTATGATTATGGTTTGGATTATTGGAATTATTACAATTGGTTTTATTCAAGAATTTATGCAGGTGATTCTTATAAAAAAGAACCATTGTTTTATTTGTTCTTTTATGGTTTTAAATCATATTATCAATTTATAATAGCAGAATCAGTCTTAACCGTTATCACTCTTTTCTATTTTGTAAGAAAGTATGTGCCGACAACATATTATTGGTTGTTCTTCTTCCTTTTATTTGCAGTTCCATCAATGCATTTTAATCTTATATCAACTATGCGTTCAAATATGGCGGCTTGTGTGTTGTTCTTGTTCTATGAATTATTCTATATTTCTAAAAAGAGGTGGGTGTTGTTAATCATATCAGTGTTTGTGGCTGCACAGTTCCATAATTCTGCCGCGCTTTTTATTCTCGTTCCTTTGGCTTTTTGGATGTTTAATCAAATGAGAGGTAATGCTATAATTATCACTTTGTTAGTGTGTGATTTATTATCAATGTTTTATACAAATGATATATACAATTGGTTTGTTATCCAAGGAGGTGCTTTCCTTGGAGATTATGATATTTATTCTGACGCAAATGCGACTTCAAATTTTAATGGTGTTATTATGAAATCAATAATACTTATTCCAACTTATTATATGTGTAATATATATGATCGTTTTAAGGATAACATTATATATAGATCTATATTTATCTTGGCGTTCTTGTTCCTTTTAATCAACATGCTTGGTTTGAATTTTAATGGAAGATTCACGGTTTATCTTTACCTGTTTTTTATCATTTCTCTTTCCATAACCTGTAAACATTCAACTAAAAAAGAGAGGTGGATAATGCTTGTTCCATATTTTTTGGTGGTTGTATATGGTTTGGTTGGATTTTATGATTCAATGTTGACAGGTATTAATGACTGGTATAGTGAGGGTAATCCTTATTTCTACAGTACAATCTTTGATGCGCCTTCATTACCTTAAGCATGATTGGTTTCAGAAATAATCATTCAGATAATAATAATGCAGTTTTTCTATGACATACACTAAAGATTTTTCAGTTATTATTCCTGTTTGGCAAGGGGCTATTAAATACCTGCCAAAGTTATTTGACTCAATACCTGACAAAGAAGGTATTGAAATCATTGTTGTGGACAATAGCAAGGAGCCTGTTTCACGCGAAGAGATAAAATCTGACCGCGATATCGTTTTTCTTCATTCTGCCCCTGAACGCCATGCGGGTGGCAGCCGTAATGATGGAATGGCCGTTGCTAAAGGCAAGTGGCTCATCTTTGCTGACGCTGATGATTTTTTTGCACCAAATGCTTTTGAGGTTTTCTATGCTTGGTTAAACTCGGATGCGGAAATTATTTATACATGTTCTAAGGGCATCTATGCAGATACTGGCGAACCAAGCGAAAGAGGGAAAAGAGATGCACTTAAAGTACATCGTTTTTGTATTGGCGAAATTGATGAGATATCTCTTCGTTTTGGAATTTCTTCACCTTGTGCCAAGATGGTTAGTCATGCTCTTGTCGACAGGCATAATCTGAAATATGATGAAATTCGTGCTGGTAACGATATATATTTTTCACTCACTTCTGGATATTATGCTAAAAAAGTCCTAGCCCTTGAAAATGTAACATATATTATCACATCAAATTATGGTTCTCTTACTCAACGAAGGGATTATGAAGTAATTAAAGCCCGGTTGTATTCTCTGTTACACTGCAATCAATTTCTAAAAAAACACGGTTTTTCAAATCGGCAATATTCAATTATGAATTGTCTATATGAAAGTCGTCGTTATGGAATAAGAAAGATGTGGGAATTTTTCTGCATGGTTGTCAAATATCGCCAAAATCCGTTTATTGGTTGGAAGAGATGGAGTAAATCATATAAGAATAGTAAAGAAATCGATAAACAGAATAAAAAATATATTGTAAAATAAAAAATTATTATCATGAAGCCAATAAAATACTGGTCATTTTACAGAAAATTGATTGAATGGGTAAATCGTCATTTCCCTGTTTTATTATGTAAGATGCGTTTCCGCCAAATGTTTGGACGAAAGATAGATTTGAAGAACCCTAAAGATATAAATGAAAAGATTCTTTGGCTTTCACTTTATTCCGATATCTCTGAATGGAGTAGAATGGCTGACAAATATGCTGTAAGATCTTATGTTGAAGAGCTCGGTTTAGGAGATATATTGGTCAAATTATATGGCAAATGGGATAAGGCGGAAGACATTGAATGGGATAAACTCCCCAATCAGTTCGTTCTAAAAACGAACAATGGTAGCGGTACGGTTAAATTGGTCACTAATAAATCTAAACTTGACATTCCGGGGACAATAAAAACACTTGATGGTTGGCTCAAGAAAGACATAGCATCTTCTACTACTGAATTTCATTATGCCTCCATTAAACCTTGCATTATTGCGGAGGCTCTACTTGATTTCTCAAAGGATCAAAATGATTCCACTTCAGCCATTGATTATAAGATATGGTGCTTTAATGGTAAAGCTTATTATGTATGGGCATGTGCCAACCGTAACGAAAACTCAACCGATGTGGCATTGTTTGACCGTAATTGGAATTATTTGCCTGAAAAATCTATCTTCAATAAACATTATAGAGAACAAGAAGTGTTGGTAAAGAGACCGGTGAATTTGGAAAGGATGCTGGAAGTTGCTGAAAAGTTGGCAAAGCCGTTCCCTGTTGTAAGGGTTGATTTATATAATATAAATGGTAATATTTATTTTGGAGAGATGACGTTTACTTCTTTGGGTGGCACCATGGATTTCTACACCCAAGAATGTCTTTATGAAATGGGAAACTTGATAGATATATCTAAGATTAAAAAAGTTGGAAATTGATAAATGATGAAATCTAATATACTTTTAATATCAACTATTTATCCTTTGCCAACAAAAGATAATCAAGGAACATTAGTGTGCCATTTTTTTGCTCGTGAATGGGTCAAGATGGGTTATAATGTTCGTGTGGTGCATTATCAGGCAGTTTATCCGATGCCATTCTACTGGGTGGCAAGGCTAAATCGTAAGAGGATTGCAGCAAAAACGGGTGCCGTAGTATATACGGAACGTGATTGTGGGGACACATACGAAATGGACAGTGTTCTCATAAAACGAATTCCTTTATTTAAACCTATACCGCATGGTAGATTTTCTCGTAGGTCAATTAATAGGTCAATACATGAAATAGAACTTTGGAATAAAGAAACGAGTTTTGTGCCGGATGTCATCATCGGTCATTTCCCTAACCCTCAAATTGAGGTGGTGAACCTATTGCACGACATCTACCCACACTCCAAGACCTGCATAGTGATGCATGGCGATATCGAAATCGCAAAGAATGTATATGGCGATAGATTATTGTCTTTGGCAGAGAAAATTGATGTTTGGGGCTTTAGGAACCCTGCCGTTCAGCAAGGTTTTGAAAAGAGGGTGATGAAAGTGGATAAGGCTTTTATGTGTTATTCGGGTATCCCGGAAGACTATATTACCACTAATAACGCTCATCATTTCGATAATCCAACGCCCAAGGTATTATATGTGGGAGAGATGATTGATCGGAAGTATCCGATAGAAGTCATGACGGCACTTGAAAATGTCCATCCAGATGGGAACTACCAATTGACTTATGTTGGGGATGGCTCTTTGATCGGAAAGATTAAGGAGAAGGTAAGCTCTGGAGCAGTGAGAGGCACCGTGCAAGTTTTGGGCAAGATTCCTCGTGATAACATCAAGGCACAGTACGACGATGCAGACGTAATGGTAATGATTAGCAAGTGGGAAGCGTACGGTTTGGTCTATCTTGAAGCTATGGCACGAGGTTGTATCACTATTGCCTCACGTAACGAAGGCTTTGATGGTATTATTGTTGATGGTGAGAATGGTTTCTTATGTAAAGCAGGGGATGCGGATGAATTGGCTTCTATTTTTAAACGTATCTCTGCACTATCTATAGATGATAAAAAGGTTGTTTCGCAAAAAGCTATTGAAACAGCCCAATCATTAACTGACAATAAAGCTGCCAAACAATATATTGAAGATTTGATAAACTTATAATTATTGAATATTAATGGATAAATACTTTGTACTTCTTGGTGAAAACCCGCTCCTGTGGGGGCAGGTTTGCCATTTGCGTGAATTAGGCTATAAAGTCATCCTTGTGGCGTGGAGCGAGAAACCCCGCATTGAGGGTGACATGTATATCCAGAAAGATATTAAGGATGCACCGGCCATTATTGCCGAACTGGAAGCTCGTGGGCTGAAAGGCAAGGTGGGTGGAGCCTTGTCGAGCATCGACTTGGCGGCACCTACGGTGAACGCCATCAACGGCTGGTGTGGCAACAAAACCATGCCCGAAAAGTTCAACAGTGTGCTTACCAAAGAGGAAATGCGCGATGCTTGGATGAAGGCTGGTGTGTTTAACCGCATCTCAAAGATGGACGACGAGTTTCCGTTGGAGGAAATCTACGAGGCTTCGCAACGCATGAAGCTTATCTGCAAGCCCAATGTGGCGGCCAGCTCGCGTGGCATCACCATCTTGGAGAAAGGCCAAACCCGTGAGGCTTTGCAGGAGGCTCTCAGCAAGGCCAAAGAGACATCGTTTGACGGCAAGTGCCTGATTGAGGAGTTTGTGGAAGGCGAGGAGTTTACCGTGGATATGCTGGGTGATGCCTACGGCAATGTGAATTGCTACAGCAGTTCTATCCAACACCACTCATTGTATGCCTTGAAAAACCATGTAACGGTGATTCACCACTGGAACTCCCGCAAGTATGACGACGAAACCTGGGTGTGCATTGCCAACTTTGGCATTGCCTGTTACAAGGCTTTGGGATTGCACAGCATGTTCGGACATCTGGAAATCATCATGAAGGAGGACGGCTCTTTCACCCCAGTGGAGATGGGTGCCCGCAGCAGCGGCTTCATTTGCAGCCACACGGTGTGGAAAGCCTCGGGCCACGACTATCTTGGCGATTATGTGCGTATGCTGCATGGCGAGGCTATTGAGCCAGGCAACTATATGAACGGCAAAGATGCCTCCATGTGGTTTGGCTACGACATTCCGTCGCACAGCCATTCGGTGGCCGAAACCAACATCACCGAGTTCCTCGACCCACGCATCACTGTGTTGTTCGAGAACCATGATGGTTTGAAAGTGGGTGTGGATTATGGCGACTACATCAACGATTGTGATCGCGACAAGTTTGGCTATGCCATCCTCTGTGGTCCAAGAGATGTAATGACGTATGAAAGCGTTCAGGAATCAAATGAGAAGTTTTTGGATAAATTCTTAGGAAGAAAATAATAACGACTATGATACCTTTTTTGAGTCTTAAAGATGTAACGGCTCTTCACGGAGCTGAGATCAACGAGGCCGTCACCCGTGTGGTGAATGGCGGCTGGTACCTCCAGGGCGAGGAAAACAAACGCTTCGAGGGAAACTATTCAAAATTCATCGGCACCAAGCACACCATTGGCTGCGCCAACGGCTTGGATGCTTTAATATGGATTTTCCGTGCCTATATCGAGCTGGGTGTGATGCAGCCTGGCGACGAGGTGATTGTCCCTGCCAACACCTATATTGCCACCATTCTCTCCATCACGGAGAATGGCCTGAAGCCCATTTGGGTTGAACCCAAGTTGAACACCTTGGAGATTGATGACGACCTCATTGAGGCGGCTATTACCCCCAAGACCAAGGCTATCTGCATTGTCCACCTCTATGGCCGCAATGCCTATACGGATAAGATTGGTGCCT
>JAEEGL014544198.1_pt1 | contig 11638 bp, 16 predicted proteins | sample 9134231 | NCBI WGS metagenome assembly JAEEGL01 (sample SAMN16246548, study PRJNA631951) | gut metagenome | biome: gut microbiome; feature: rumen; material: fiber-attached | host: Bos | place: Iran: Karaj | collected 2018-10 | reverse complement strand
TGCGCGCCGTTGATCGGCGAATAGACCTCGCCCATCGTCGCGCCGCGCTGGTTGTCGATGAAGTTGCCCACGTTCTCCGCCACCCAGAACGGAATCGCGGAGAAGAAGCCGATGAGAAACCCGATCAGCGCCTCGCGCGCGGCGAGAAGCGCGAACATCCATCCGCTAGGCTCGCCTGGCGGCATGGTGGTGTAGATGAGCGGAACCACCAGAAGCGCGAAGCCGAGCGTCGCCGCGTGCCGCGCCACGCCCGGGATCATCGACTCCGTCAGCGCCGGACAGATGGCGAACGCTCCGCCGATCCTCGCCATCGCGAGAACCGCCGCAAGGATCCATCTATGGAACTCGATGTAGGGCATTGAAGGGGTTAGGTGGTTAGGTGGTTAGGTGGTTAGGTGGTGGGGTGGTGGGGTGGTTGGGGTGGGGGTTGGGCGAAGTCGTTTCTCAATAACTTAAGGAGTCGGTTTTCTATGCCGCCAATCGTCATCAATATCTGAGGCTCAAATATGTTCGCAGGAATGTTGTCATGAACCGTACATACAATTTGTCTGGCGCAGCCTTGCTTATCCACAAACGCCTCCTCCCTCTTTGCCCACTGCATAATTCGAATCCTTGGCCCGCTTTTGATTTCAAATATGTAAAATCTATTTTCGACCTGTACAACTATGTCCAACTCTGTAAACAACTCGTTCCCGCCTGAAACTTTTCTGATCTTGACATTCTGAAACACTTTGCATGATAATGCAGGCGACATCTCCTGGCAAAACTGCTGCACGACTTTCATTATAATATACCTGAAACACATCTCCGCCCACTCAGAACGAAAGAATTTCGCCTTCCCGGCATCTTGTGAGAGCCTGACTTCATGCCCATCCGCATTCCGAGTCCAATCTAAAATATATCCTCCATCTTTCAAAGAATCCAAAAACGTCTGCAACTTTCCATAATCTTCAGGTCGGCCCGGGCAGAATGTAAAGCTACTGTCGGTGTCTTTTATTGTCAATGCCGCCTTTAACAAAAAAGGGAGAAGAACCACCTTGTTCGTGAATATTTGCTTCGCATACTTATATTCGCTGGGCGGCTGCTGGGAAATATCATCCCTATTCACAATCTCAAATCCCTTTTGCGAAAGGAATTCCGCGAATGATTTTATCAATCTATTATCTGGCATCTTAGACCACTTCTAATCGCGTTTATTCACTCGGAGATGTCTCGTCAATGACGTCAACATCTTGCCTATGCTTGTAATGTCCTTGAAGACTGCTTGAAATTGCTCTTGCGTAATGTATCCAAGATCGAGTGCCACATACAACTGCGCACGAACCTCCCCGGCAGAACCATTTGCAATGTCAAGGAATTGGATGAACTGGCTATTCGATCGTCTCTCAAACCCTTCTGCGATATTGGACACGATCGAAACGGCGGCACGACGGATTTGATTGCAGAATCCATAGTCTTTAGCAAAAGTTCCATTCCGCGAAAGCGCGTACACTTGCACGGTCAGTTTCCTTGCCAGTTTCCAGACTTCCAAGTCTTCAAAATTCTGTATTCTTGCCATAACCTTCCTTTTCACCCAACCACCCAACCACCCAACCACCTAACTACCTAACCACCTAACTACCTAACTACCTAACCACCTAACTACCTAACCACCTAACTACCTAACCACCTAACTACCTCAGCAGCGCGAAGTGGCTGAAGATGTCCTGCGTGTAGAGAAGGAGCGACGAGCCCAGCCACGAGGCGCAGGCGAGGAGCGTGAGCGAAATCGCGATGAGCTTCACGGCGAAGCCGAGCGTCTGCTCCTGAATCTGCGTTAGCGCCTGCAGGAGCGAAACAAGGATGCCGATGACCGTCGCGACCAGAATCGGTATGAGCGAAAGCTTCAGCACGATGATGAGGCACATCTTCGCATAGTCCAGAATCTGGGCGTGGCTCATAGCATATACCCCCTCACTAGCCCCTGGACAAGCAGCGTCCAGCCATTGACCATGACGAAGAGCAGCAGCTTGAACGGCAGCGAAATGGTCACGGGCGAAACCATCATCATGCCCATCGCCAGCAGGATGTTCGAGACGATGATGTCGATCGCGATGAACGGCAGATACACGAGAAAGCCGATCTGGAACGCCTTGGTGAGCTCCGAGACGCAGAACGACGGCAGAAGAATGTAGAAGCTCTCATGATCGACAACCGCCGGCTTGCCGTCCTTGCCCCAGAGCGTCTCGGCCGTGTGGACGAAGAAGGCCCGCTCGCGCGGCGCCGTACGGTCCGCGAGAAACTTGCGGAACGGCTCGGCAGCCTTCGCGACGGCGTCGGTCTCGAAGAAACGGGAGGTTTGAGAGGTTTGAGGGGTTTGAGGGGTTTGAGGGGTTTGAGGGGTTTGAGAGGTTTGAGAGGTTGGGGTGGTTTGAGAGGCCGCGGACGACGTCGTGGCCAGCTCGGCCTTGGCGATCGACCACGATTCGGAGCAGACTGGCGCCATGATGTAGAACGTAAGTATCATCGCGAGCGCGTTGATCACCATGTTGGGAGGAATGGACTGGATGCCCAGCGCATTGCGAATGAGCGACATGACGACGACGATCTTCAGGTACGAAGTCGCAACCATCGCCACAAACGGCAACAGCGAAAGTCCCACAAAGAGGACGATCAGCGAAAATGGATCTGTCTGAAACATGGTAGTTGGTAGATGGTAGAGGATAGAGGATAGAGGATAGATGGTGGCACATCAGGAACCGATTGTTTCCACGAAGAAGGCGGGCTGGTCGCCAAGACGGTCAAGGCGACCCCTCGCGATTTCTCTGCCGGACTGCACGATACGAAGCGGACTCTGCGCGGGAGGGGCTCCCGATTCGGCAGAGGCGCCCCCCGACGCGGAACCTTCCGCCGCATCGAAAAGCTCGCCCAGCGTCATCGTGCGCGGCTCGGCGGCGACAACGCGGCAGCGCCCATCATCCGCAAACGGCGTCACGCCCGCACCATCCACGACAAAGCGCCCGTCCACGACCAGGCGGGGCGGCAGAGAGCCAATCTCCGGCAGAAGCAGCGCATCTCCCGCGGCGAGCGCCGCCATATCCGCCGCCGGCAGGGCGAACGCCGCGTACTCCGTCTCCACCTGCAGCGTCTCGGCGCGAAGCGACGGATGCGAAGGATCGAGGTTGCGAACAAGTCCCAGCGCGGCATCCACCGTAGCCGAGCGCGTGATGGCGAACACGATGTCGCCAACGCTCGCGAACAGGCCGCGCGACGGTTCCTCCGCCGCCTCTGCCAGTCCGGACAGCCTCAACTGGCGACGCATGGCGTTTTCAAGCAGCTGGAACAACGGACCGCAATCCCTTTCCGCCAGCGCGAGCAGGATGGGTTCGGGAATGTCCGCGCGACTGTCCCATATCTTGTCCAGCTCCGGGAATCGCGGCGAGCGCGCCAGCCGCAGCGTGTGCGGCTCGTCGCCCAGGAAAATTGCAAGATCCAGCGTATCGGACGGCTCCACGGCGTCGCCGCGAAGCGTCACGGCCTCGTCGCCGAGACGGCATGGCAGCGCAAACGCGGGCGATTCGAGAATCTGCGCCGGCTTGGCCTTCGCCCATTTCGGGAGCGCGAGCAGGACTTCAAGCGACTTCATCTATCTTCCCCCTCTTCGCCGCAAGCGCCACCTCGACGTGACGGAAGGCGGGCGCATGCTCGGCGAGCGCAATCTCAAGGCGAGGCAGCGCGGCTGTCACGGCCTGCTCCGCCGATGGGGTTGCGGGCGCCACGGCGACCGTGAGCGTTCCGCCCTTCGCGGAAAGCGTGATGTCCGACCCGTCGAGGACGGTCGGCTTGAGCGTCATGCGAACCTCTCCTTCGCCCTGCACGAGCGATGGCGTGACGACGAGCTGCCCGACAACGGCCTCGACGATCTGGTTGACTGTCTCGACCAGCGTCTCCGTGCGGGCCGTGGCGGCGGACACGGCTGCCACCTCCTGCACGGCCTGCGGCGCAACCACGTCCGCCGCCTGTGGCGCGGACGCCGCAACTACTACATGCGGCGCGGCCTGGACCGCCTCCTCAGCCACATCGCCCGACTCTTCCGCAAAGGCCGACGCGGCCGACACGGGACGCGAAACGCGCGATGCGACTTCGGGCGCGGACACATCGACATCTGGCGTGGTCTCATGAACGTCCGGCGTGGGCACACGGACATTCTGCGTGGGCACACGGACATCCTGCGCGGACGCATGGACATCCTGCACAGGCACATGGACATCAGCCACGAGATCGCCTGATGCGGATACCGTGGGCGAGTCGGACGCCTTGTCCGCAACTGGCGCACCGATAAGGGGCGACACATCTTCGGACACAGGCGCGGCGGCTATCGCAACGTTTTCCGGCGCGGGCTTGGCGGGATCGGAAACCGGCGCTTCGTCCAGAGAACCTTCGGGGGCGGACCATGCGGCCCGGAAGGCCATTTCTGCGGCCGAGTCCGCGCCATCTCCGCCCATGGCCGACGCGAAACGCAGGACAGCTTCGGACGACGGAGGGGGTTGCGATGCGTCGCGGCCGCCCAGAAACGACTCCGGCAGCGTCAATGGCGCCAAGCCAGAGGCGTCTGGCACGGCAAATGTCGGCGGCATGTTGCCGCCCAAATCAAAAACAACTGCGTCCACCATCAGATCTCCTCCTTGCGAACTGTGAAATCCTCCAACTCTCCCTCGGCGCGCGCCTCCTGCGCCTTGGCCTCGTCGGCCAGCCACACGGAACGATGCTCGTCTATCTTCATGCGGTTCTTTATGGCGAGGTTGAGACGCTCGCGCGCCGCATCTGCGGCTTCCTCGCGTTCCTGGCGCACGGTTTCGGCGCGCGATACGTTGTCCGTCTTGAGCGCGCCCTCCTCGTCGATGCGCGCAACCCCTTCGGTAGCCATGTCCAGCTGCTCGCGCGTGACCGCCCGCCCCATCACCGTCGCATATATCCTGTCGCGACGCTCATCCCGCGTGGCCTCATAGTCCGCCAGCTCCCGCCGCCGCGCCGCCAATGCCTCCTCTGCGGCCGCCAACGCCTGCCGCGCGGCCGTAAGCTCGCCCGTCGCGCGATCCTCGCGCATCGTGCGAATCCTCAAAAGTGGCTGGAGCGTATAGGACATGGGTGGTTTGGTGGTTAGGTGGTTGGGTAGTTAGGTGGTTGGGTGGTTGGGTGGTTAGGAGACGGCCTCTTTGAGCTTGCGGATGGAATCGTCGTACTGGGGCTTTTCGTCAAGCCCCTGACGGAGAAACGCGTTGACGGCAGAGTTCTTGGCGACCGCCTCGTCCGTCTCCGGATCGGTCCCCTTCTTGTACTCGCCTATCTTCAGAAGGAGTTCGACTTCGGCGTACTTTGCGAGCAGCGCGCGCAGCTTCGCGGCGGCAACCTTGTGGTCCTTTGGGATGATGGACGACTGGCAGCGCGAAATGGAGGCCAGAATGTCGATTGCCGGGTAGTGGTTCATCTGCGCAAGCTTGCGCGAAAGTATGATGTGCCCGTCGAGAATCGAGCGCGTCTCGTCGGCGATGGGTTCCGTCATGTCGTCGCCCTCCACGAGAACGGTATAGAGCGCGGTGATCGAGCCCTTGGACGAGTTGCCTGCGCGCTCCATCAGCTTCGGCAGCTCGGAGAACACGCTCGGCGGGAATCCTCGCCGCGTCGGCGGCTCGCCGGCCGCGAGGCCGATCTCGCGCTGGGCGCGTCCGAAGCGCGTTACGGAGTCCATGAGCAGCAGCACCTTCATGCCCTTGTCGCGAAAGCTTTCCGCGATGGCCGTCGCCACGTATGCGGCCTTGAGGCGCTCCATCGCGCTGCGGTCGGAGGTTGAAATGACAAGAACGGCCTTCTTCAGTCCTTCCGGACCCAAATCCTTCTCGATGAACTCGCGCACCTCGCGGCCGCGCTCGCCGATGAGCGCCAGCACCGTCACTTCGGCCTCGGTATTGCGGATGATCGAGGCGAGCAGAGTGGACTTGCCGCCGCCGGCCGCCGCAAAAATGCCCATGCGCTGGCCTTCGCCGCACGTGAGGAGCGCGTCGATGGCACGGATGCCGAGCGAGATCGGCTTGGAGATGATGCGCCGCTCCAGCGGCGACGGAGGCGGAGCGTAGACGGGATAGTAGCCGTCCGGCCTGAGCGGCCCCTTCGTGCCGACATCCATTGGACGGCCCAGTCCGTCCAGAACACGCCCCATGAGGTTCTTCCCGACTGGAACCATCTGCACGCGCCGCGTCGGGATGACTTCCGTCTCCGCGGAGATGCCGATCATCGTGCCGAGCGCCGTGAGCAGCACGGCCTCCTTCGTGAAGCCGACCACCTCGGACTGGACTTCGGCATCTTCCCACGGATTCCTGAGAATGCATATCTCGCCAATCTTGACGCCCGGCACCGATGCCTTGATTATCGTGCCGACGACCTGGATGACCTTGCCCTTGACGTCAATGGGTTGGGCATCCTCGACGGCGCGATTCAGCACTTCCGGTATATAGTCGAATGGCGTTGTCATGATGCGCGAAGATGCTTTCTGAGCGATTTCTCGATGGCGGCGAGCTGGATGTCGACGGAGGCGTCGGCAACGCCGGCCTCGGTCTCGAGGATGCAGGCCGCGCCCTTGAGGCGTGGATCCCCCACGACATCGAACGTCTCCACGGTAGGATAGGAACGGCGCAGCTCCATGACGCGCGTCCGGACCGTCTCGACCATCTCCGGCGCCACCTTGAGCGTAACCTGGCGCTGCGTGCGGATGACCGCGTTCATCGTCTTGCGGACAATCTGCACGACCATCTCCTGGTCGCCAATCTCGACAACGAACGCCTTGAGCGCCTTCATCACCACGTCCGCCATCTTCTGCTCGACGCTCTCCATGAACGCGACCGAGGAGTCGACAAGCTCGAGCTTCTGCGTCGCAATCTCGAGCTTGCCGTCGGCAAGGCCCTTCTCGTAGCCGCGCTTCTTCTCCTCCTCGAACGCGACCTTCGCCTCCTCGCGGATGCGAGCGGCCTCTGCCTCGGCCGCGGCGACGATTTCAACCGCGGAGCGAACGGTCGCGACGTCCGCGACCTTCACCAGGCGACGATCGGAAGCAAGGGCAAGGTCTTTCTTGTTCATGAGCAGCATAGCAGATACGCCTCCGGAAATTTGAGCTTAAGGAGCTTGAAAACGTGCGAACGGATCTTTTCGCGTCTCGCGTCCAGAGTCTCGCGCCCATCTTCGGCGCCGGACGCGATGCGCGAAGCAAGCGACGCGAAGGCCGAATCCTTCGCGAACTTGAGCTTGAGACGGGAAACGAGCGCGGCAGGGAGACCAGAAAGCGCAACCGACATGAGTTCGCATCCCGCCTGGACAATCTTGTCTTCGAGACTCGGCGTCTCTGCGCCCTTGCGCCGAAAATCAAAGTTGCCGAAATACGCCACATAGCCGAATACTTCGGGATAGACGCCGGGAAGCGCGGCCTTGAGCGCCTTGACCGCCGCCCCGTCCGTAATCTTGCGCAATTCCTCTGCGCAGGCCAGCGCGCCCAGCCATTGGACGAGAGATTCGAGCGTGGCGGCGTCGAGCAGCAGCAGCCGGCTGCCGTCCTCCTTCGGAAACGCGTGGAAGCAGGGTTCGACGCCAAGGGATTCGAGGACAAGGCGCTTGACGCGGGGGGATGATAGGGTTGGGTGGTTGGGTGGTGGGGTGGTTAGGTGGTGGAGTGGTGGGGTGGTGGGGTGGTGGGGTGGTGGGCTAGATTCTTCACCACCTAACCACCGAACTACCGAACTACCCAACCAACTCTCGTGCACCTGCGGCGCGAAATTCCACAGAAAATCGCGGACGCGCGGCCACAGGACCGGGTTCGACACCAGTCCGCGCGCTTCTTCCACCGTAATGTCAGCATCCTTCACCATGTTCCTGCAATCCAACTCCTAGCCCGCCAGCCAGGTTCTTCCGGACCCTTTTCTGGATTCAAGATAGCGTGTCCAGCGGGCCGACGCCTCGCCGTCGCGCCCCAGCGCGCGGAGGGCGCGCGTCTCAAGCACAGCTTCCGCATGGGCCAGCGCCGGAGGGACGTCCGCGCCGCGCAGAACCTCAAGCGCGCGCGCGGCCTCGCCTTCGTCGAGCAGCAGTCCCGACAGCGCCACCGCCACAACGCCTGCGCGCGGCTCGTCCTCCAGCAGCGCCTCGCAGACCGCAAGGGCCCTTGAACGCTGCCCGTGCCGCATGAACATCCATGCGGCCGTCATCAGGAACTGTCTCTCGTCGAAAGTCATGGGGCGGTACGGTTGTGCGGCGGTTCATCCCTGAAGAGCGTCACCTGTATCTTTTCGTACGCAAGACCCTCGATGGCGTTCTTCACGAGACCCTTCACGGACGGCACGATGTCCGTCAGGTCCGCATCCCAGCGCGAGCGGATCGCGACCGCGGCGGACGACGGCAGCATGTTGCGCGCGAACGGGTCGTTCTCCGGCAGGACCACGTGCACGCGCGCATCCACCACGCCGTCGATCATGGAGATCGTCCGCGCGATGTCCTGCGCAAGCGCGTCCATGAAACGGATGCGCTCTTCGCTTGGCGAGGAGATCATGCCCGTCTTCTTGAAGACCTCCCCAATCCCGTTGCGGGCTCGGCGCGGAAGACCTTGACGCTCCAGCAGATTCACCGCCATGGCAAACTTCGGCTCCGCGACCATGACGTTCCACGTGCCTTCCTCGCCCGGCGTCTTGTGGCAGGAGATGCCGGCGTCGAGAAGCGCGGCCATCACCAGGTTGGCCTGCCTCTCCTCAAGTCCCGAATGGAGAGCCGTCTCCTTGTCGCATCCGGCGAAAAGCGACATCGCCGCAATCAAACCAAACAATCTTTTCATGCTTTCCTCCTCTTGCCGCTACCCGCTAGCCACTAACAACTAACCACTAACGACTAACGACTAACCACTAACCACTAGCCACTACTGATTCTTCACCAGCGTCTGAATGGCGGTCGAAGACTTGTCGGCGACCTTCGTGACAATTTCCTGCTGGAACGCGAGATTCATCACCTCGTACTGAAGCTCCATCAGGTGCCCAATGGATGTGCCGCCCGTGCGCTCCAGCTGCGACAGCGCGCGAATGCGGTGCAGGATGCCCTGACGGTTTTCCTGGGCCATGCGCCAGGCCGCAGACGCCTCGTCCGCGAGCGGTATGGGGTCCGGATCCGTCGTGGCCGTCGGCCCGCTTGCGCCCATTGCCGTCTGAAACCGCGTCACGGCGGCGGGATCCGCAACGGGATCCGCAGCGCCAAGAGCGGCAGGGTCGGTTCCGGCAGATGCGCAGGACGACCCGCCGGCCGCCCGCACCGCCTCCACTATCATTGATTCCGTCATGTCAGCAAGTCCTTTGCTAGTTGCGCCGCCGCTGCGTCGGCGGACTGGTTGGCGGCTTCCTCCAGCGGGATGCGGGCCTCGGCGGTCCGCCCCATCCTGAGAAAAGCCATCCCCTTGAACGCCTTGAGCATCGCCGCGTCGGGGAAACGCGGGATCGCTTCGCGGTCGAGATAGTCGATCGCCCCCTGGAAGTCCTGCAGGCTGATGAAGAGGATTGCGTTCGCAGATGCGATGGACGCCTCATTCGGGCGAAACCGCCCCAGCGCCGCAAGAATCTTCGCGGCGGACCGGAAGCGGTTCTGCCCCGTCGCCATCAGGGCGACGTTCAACAGCAGCCGCGCCTCTTCGGGCGTCAGGTCAAACATCAGCGGAAGTTGGAGGCGATCGAGTTCAAGGCGTCGCCCATGTTCTTGTTGATGTTCGTCATCGTCGTGAGCGCGAGGTTCCACTGCTGCAGGTCGTACTGCAGCTGCTGGAGGTTCGCCTGCACGTCCGGATGCTGCTCGTAGTTCTCGAGCGACTGCTTCAGGCGCGTCTCCATCGCCACCGCCGCGTTCATCAGCGCCGAATACACCTGGTCGGTATGGATGTACTTCGCCGTGTCGCCTGGCGACTTCATGCGATAGCCGTTGCTGTTGACATCATCGACCGGCGCGATGATTGTGGGTTGTCCTACTCCTGCCATGTTCTGTACCTTTCTGTTTTTGTTGTCGAACGTCTGCCTTTCGGCTTTTCACTGCCGCCGGCCGTCCACCCGGACGGTCAGCCGCAAAATCTTCCTTGCCAGCACGACGGCCTCCTTCAGCGCCTCGGCGCGCGGAAACTCCGCCGGCGGCAATCCTTCCTTCAGCGCCGCGTCGAGCCGCGCGGCCAGCGCGGCCAGCACGGCATCGTACTTCGCCAGTGCTGTCGCCTTCCCCGGACCTGCCAGCTCCTTCTCGATGTCCAGAAGGCGGAGCGGCTCCCTCACGGCTTCCATGCGAACCTCCCCGTCTGATTCGATATCGCCACGGTGTCGGCCTCGATCTTGAGAATCGTCCATTCCCCGATCGTGCCGCCCTCCAGAACGCGCGATCCGCTCTTCAGCACAAGGCACGGATACGGCTTCGTGAGGATGCCGCAGACGGGCAGGGACTCCGGACGAGCCGCCTCCCCGAATGCGTCCGGCTCGGGCGCGACCTGCGGCGCGGCGGCATTGTCCGCCGCCTTGGGCGGCAGTTCCGCGGCGCCGTTCGCGACGGTCACGCCGGCCACATCCACGTTCACGAGCTTCGGCACGTCTGCCGAAAGCGCCTCAAGCGTTCTGCGAAGATTCTTAGGCGAACCGGCCAGGACGGCCACGCGGTTTGTGACGGCCATGACGCTAAGCGCCGTCTCGCCGACCAGCGCGAGCGTGTCCGCGACGGCGGTCTTGAGCGATTCGCCGTCCGCGAAGTCGAGCTCGATTCCCGGCCGCGCGGCATACGCCTCGGCCGTCGCCGCCAGCCGTTCGGCGCGCGTGGCGAAATCTCCGGCGAGAACCGCGCGTCCGTTGCGGTTCGTCTCCACAAGGCCCAGGCGCGCCATCAGCGCGGGAAGCGTGGAATTCGTGGAAACGCCGCATTCTCCGGATCTTGCGCCGGCGGACTGTTCTGCCGCTCCAGATGCCGACCGCCATGCCTTCTCCACGCAGGGCCGCACACGGTCGCGGAAGAGCCAGCCCAAGACCGCCAGGACGAGGATAAGCAGCACAAATGCGATCAGGCAGCCCAGGCATCCGGTGCGCTTCTTCGCGGACGCTTCGCCGTCGGGCGAGCGGCCGGGAACGTCGGGCGGAGGTGGCGCGGCGCGTCCATCGTCCGGCGCCTCGTGCGCCTGCTCCCTCGCCGGCCACACCAGCGCGTCCCATGCCGCATCCGCCGGCCCCACCGCGAAGGCGGTCGAGCCGCGCGATGCCACATGCAGCGGCTCAAGCCGCTCGCCATCCAGCGTCACGCCGCCCGAAGCCGCCTCGATGCGCATAGGCTCGTCGCCCAACGTCTGGTCGGCCAGGACGATATCGCACGTGTCGGACTTTCCGATCGTGACGGCCACGCCATCCACGAGCGCGATCTCCGCGCCCTTGTTCGGTCCCTCGACTATCTTCAGCAGAAAATTCATATCGCTATTCACCACCCACTTACAGTTTCAGCCTCCCAAGCGGCTGGATGTTGATTTCGGAGCTCAGCTCCTGGAACGACAGCACCGGCAGCTCGTAGTAGTCCTTCTCGATCATCTTCCTGAAGTAGCGGCGGATGTCGACCGAGACGATGATGA
>JAEEGL013865706.1_pt1 | contig 11638 bp, 6 predicted proteins | sample 9134231 | NCBI WGS metagenome assembly JAEEGL01 (sample SAMN16246548, study PRJNA631951) | gut metagenome | biome: gut microbiome; feature: rumen; material: fiber-attached | host: Bos | place: Iran: Karaj | collected 2018-10 | reverse complement strand
AAAATAACTTTCTCATCATTTATTGAAATAATATTAATATAATTTCCACATACTATAATTTTACCATCATCCAAGATAGTAATACCAAATCTACTTAAACAAATTACTTTTTCAAATTTCAATTTAATTTTTGATAGAGTAGAAAAAGGATTATTATTAATTGTTATATTATAAATATTTGTTCCATAAACTCCAGAAGAAATTAAAATATTTTCTTTATTTAAAAAATCAAAACAAAATATATTATCATTTTCATTTATAATTTTAATATTTTCATCTTTATTATTTAAATTCCAAATTTTAATATAATTGTCCATTGAACAAGAAAATAAAATATTATTTTCACTATATAATATTTTATTAATGACATCATTATGAGCATTTTCAATAAATAATTTATTTTCAATTATAAATTCATTTCCTTCTTTTTTAATATTAAAAATTTTTATTTCAATATCAGAACAACTTGCAAATTCATTATCATCTTTAATTGAAATATACATAATACAAGATTTATGTGCTTTATATTCATTATATTTTTTTTTAATATTAAAAGTTTTATATATTTTTAACTTTCCATCCCTAGATCCAGTAATTGCATATCCTGAAGGAAAAAATGTTAAAAATGTTATATTTTCTTTTCCTAAATATTCTTTATTAAATATTTTAACATATCGCTTAAAATTAACAAAGTGATTAAACATATTTTCTAATATTAGGTTTTGATTTTCATTTAAGGTTATTTGAAAATCATCATTTTCATTTGATGTTGGTTTGAAAGTTAAAGTTAAAATTCCTAATTTTTCATCATATTTTGATGAAAACTTTTTTTCTTTTAATAATGTATCTATTGTTTTTTTTATTTGTAGAATTTCTTTTTCATTTTGAAAATATTTGATTTTATTTAATTTATTAATATTAAGTGAATCTTGAAAAATTAAAAATAATTCAGAACTTTCTACATTAATCTCTAATATTTTATTATTATCTAACATTATTGTTTTTATATCCAAATCTTCAATATTATCAATTTCCATTTATTAATATTTTCACATATATACATATATAATTTTTAAAATTTTATTTTAATTTTTAATTTATGATTTAATTTTTTATTTAAACTCTTCCCCAAAGGAAACCCCATTTATTAACAAATCTATCTTTAAGCATTCCAAATATACTTTTACTATTACTATCTTTTCCAAGGAAAATATTTAATATTTGAACATACATAAAACCAAAAATAACCCAAGAAATTGCAATAATATTAAATGGCATAGTAACATCAATATTAGGCATATTATAAAAAGCATAATTTGTAATAGTAAATTTATTATCAAAAATAATTAATCCACATGGGAAAAAATAACCAAATTCTTCTCCATTATCAAATGATTCAAAATTTAACATTTGTTTAATAAATTCCATTGATATTTCTATTCTATCAAATTCTATTTTTCCTACATATTTTATATTCATTTGTGTTGAAGTTTTTGATTCATATGAAAATGGAACTTGAATAAAGTTTTTTTCTTTTTTTTCATTTATTTTTATTATAAATGATTCTTCTAAATTTTCAGCTTGATAATTTTTTATTAAATTATTATTTCTATATAAAGATATTTGAATTGAAGAATATTTTGGTATTATTATTTTTGAAGGTAACATTTCTATTATTTCAAAACTTTTTTTATGTGATAATATATCTTTTACATTATTTTCTTTGATATTAATATTATGATGAAAGATAAAATTTTCAAAATTAAAATGTATTCCTTCCAAATATCTATTTGAATAAATTTCATCTGAAGTTGTTATTTCTTCTATTTTTTTATTTTCATTTAATGAAAAATCTTCATTTGTTTCTCTATACAAAATTTCAAATGAATAAATTATTTTTAAATTATCTTCTTTAACATGATATTTAATTGATTTATAATTACTTTTACTAAATAATTCAAAATCAATTGATTTATTAAATTCTTCTACTTTTTCATATGATAAAATATCTTTTATTCCTTTTAAATGTTCATTACAAACTTTTTCTCTTCTTTCAATTAATATTTTATAATCATTATATGTTATATAATCTGCTCTATCTAAAAGAGGAGTTAAAGTAATTTTAAAAGTAAATGAAAATACATCAAAATAAGTTTTAAATTTTTCATAATCATCTAAAGGAGAAAAATTTTTAGAAATGAAAAAATATCCATTTGGATAATCTGTAATTAAATTATTAAACTTTGATAAATCAAAAGGATAAAAATTTGATATAATATCATCTGAAATATATCCTTGAATTATTTGAATAGTGAATTCTGAATCTTTTGGTAAAAATGTTATTAAATCAGAAGGTAAATATATATCTTCATTTAAAAAAAGATTTGGTGCTTCTTTTTCAATTGAAATATCTATTTGAGTTTTTGAATATAAATCATTATCAATTTTTATATTTGATTTTGTTATTGTTGTAATACATGAAGTATAATTGATTAAAATTAAACTAAATAAAATTATATTTGAATATTTCATAATATAAATAATATAAATTTTAAAATAAAAATATTCATAATAAAAATAATTTTTTATTTGATTTAAATTATTATTTTTAGATTTAAATTATTATTTAATTAAATAAATATTAAATTCTAGAAAAAAAAAAATGTCAGAAAAAAAAGAAGAAACAAAACAAGAATTAAAATTTCCAGAAAGTTTTACAATATTACCAGAATATATAGAAAATATAAACGATGAATATCTTTTAAATTTATTTAAACCATTAGTAGAAAAAAATCCATTAATAAAAAATTTATTAAAATCAAAATTAACTCAATTAAATTCAAATAAAATTTCAGAAACAGATGAATTATTATCAAAAACAGAAAAAGATTCAGGAAATAATTTTATGAAAAATCAAAGTTTCAATGAAGCAATAACACATTATACTTATTCAATAATTTCAAATCCAAATGAATCAACAACTTATTGTAATAGAGGATTTGCATATATGAAAATAAATGAAGAAGAAAAAGCAATTTTAGATTTTACAAATGCAATAAATTTAAATAATAATTATGTTAAAGCTTATTATAGAAGAGCAATGTGTTATTCAAAAATAAAAAAATATAAATTAGCATATGATGATTTATTATATTTAATTAATACTGATAATGATTCACAAGAAGTTGAAAATTTAGTAGAATCAAATTTAAAAAATTGGAAAAAAGATGTTGGTGATAATTTTAAAGGAATAAGTAATCAATTAATAAATGATTTAAATCAAGCAAGAAATCATCAATTAATAATTAATATTAAACCTTGGGAAATTTCAAAAGAAAAAAAAGAATCTTTTGAAAAATGGAATGAATCTGCAAAAAAAGTAAAAGAACAAATAATAATAGAAATAAATAAAAAAGAATATAATAAAGCAAATGATATTGTTAATATTTGTTATCAACAATGTTTTAAATTTAAAGAAGGATTTGATAATAATAATATTTATTATATTAAAATATTAAATTCTATGAAAGAATTAAATTGTTTAAAATTATTATTAGATAATGCACCACAAGAAAAAAAAGAAGAAGTTAAAAAAGTAAAAAAAGCAAATTTGAATAGAGATAATTTTTTTAAAACTTCTCTTTTAAGTAAAGAACAAAGAGAAAAAGCAACAAAAATTGCAGAAGAAGATATTAAATTTTCAGATTTTTCAAAAAGTGCTTATGGATTTGAAAAAGCTTTTAATTCTTTTAAAGATAAAGATGAAAAATTTTTTGATTTTATTAATTATTTTGAAGGGAAATCTTTGGGTGAAAGTTATAAAAATACTGAAATTCCTGTTCCTATTCTTAATGGGATTATTAAATGTTTTAAAAATAGAAGTGAGGATATTTTAAAATATAAAGATTTATTTGTTGAGTATTTTGATAATATTTGTAAAAGTAAATCGTTTGGTTTAGTTAAGAATTTTATTAAAAAAAGTGATAAGGAATTAATTAGGAATTTACTTAATAAAATTTCAAATGAAGATTCATCAAAAAAAGAATTATGTGATAAACTAATAAATGAATATAAATAAATTTAAAAAAAATTAATAAATTAAATATCAAAAAAAAATAAAAAATAAAATAAAATAAAAAAAATTTTTATTAAAAAAAAAACTCTTATAAAAAAAAATAATTAATACTATAAAAAAAATACTAAATTTAAATTAAAAAAAATAAAAAAAACAAAACAAAAAAAAAGTAAAAAAATGTTAAACAAATATATTCTTTTCTTAATAATTCTCCCATTAATAACTCCTCAAAAAAACATCGAAGAAATAAAAACTCAAATAACAGAATCATGTAATGATCCAACACATAAACATTACACTCAAATATCATTAGGTTATATAACACCTTGGAAAAAAAAAGGATATGAAATGGTAGAAAAATACTATAATAAATTTGATATAATTTCTCCAACTTGGTTTGAATTAAAAGGAGATAATTATGGAGATGAATTTAATATTAGAATAGATGGTGGAAATAATGTAGATATGTCTTATTTAAAAGAAATAAGATCAAAAAATCCAAATATGAAAATTATACCAAGATTACATTGTGAACAATTATCATTTGAAGATTATAAAAATTGGTTTAATGGAAAATCTTTAGATAATTTTATTAAAATTTTATTAAGAAGAGCAGATTATAATAATTTAGATGGTTTTATTTTTGATTGTATTCAATTTTGGATGAATGAAGATATTTATAAATATTTTACTAAAGCTTTACCTTTAATAAGTGATGCTTTACATAAGAAAAATAAACAAATTATTATTACTTTATTTCCTTATAGTGAAAATGATATTAAAAATGAAGTAAATGATAAAAATTTTGAATATTTATCAAATTATATTGATTACTTTAATATTATGACATATGATTATTTACAATATTCAAAACAAGAAAATGAAAATAATGAAGATAAATTTTTTAATGCTCCTTTAAATTGGATAAAAAAAACAATTGATTATTATGTTCCAAATAATAATACACAATTATTAAAAAAAATATTATTAGGATTACCATTTCATGGTTATATTATAGAAAAAAATGATAGAAGAAAAGGTTCAATTTTAGATTCTGATAAATATGAAATGTTTGTTAATACTATTGATGAAGGTTTAAAATGGGATGAAATTGCTTGTGAACATACTATTATGGGTAAAGAAGATAATATTGATATTGTTGCTATTTATCCTACTAGAGATTTTTTTAAGGAAAGATTAAAGTATTCTTTAGATAAAAAATTAGGAGGAATTGCGATTTGGGATATTGGAAATGGTATTGAAAATTTTATGAATGAGTTTTAATTTTTTTGATTTATTTTTTGGAAAAGTGTTTTTTTTTATTTAATAAATAAATAATACAAAAAAAATTTAATTTGATTTAAAACAATTTTTTTTTTATAAATTAAATTACGTAGATATATAATAAAATAAAATAAAAATATAAAAAATGTCAAGTTCAAGATTTCAAGAGATAATGAATTGTTTTGATAATGAAGAAGAAGAAGAAAGTGAAGATAATAATAAAAAAGGAAGTGGAGGATATTTTAATCAAATAAATAATAAAATTAATTCAGATAGTGAAATAAATGATAATAATCAAAATAAAGAAGAAGATAAAAATGATAATGAAAATTTATATGAATCAATTGAAGAAGATGATGAAAATGAAGAAAATGAAAAAGAAGAAAATGAAGATATTTATGAAGATGAAAATGATAATAATATTTATTCAAGTGAAGAAAGTTTTAAACCAACAAAACCACCTTCAAAAAGTAATTTAAATAATAATTCTAATAATATAAAAGAAAATATAAATGATTCAAATAATAAAAAAAATAATGATGATGATGATTCATTTTTAGCTGAACAAGAAAAAAGAAGACAAGAAAGAATAAAAAAACAAAAAGAAGAAGAAAAAATTAATAAATTAAATGAAAAAAATGAAAAAACAAAAGAAAATTTAAAAAAAAAAAAAGAACAAATTGAAGAAATGATGAAAAAAAAAAAAGAAGAGAATTTAAATCTATTAAATAATAATATAAAAAAAGATAATTATATTAATAATAGCTTTAATAATAATGATAATAATAATGAATATAATAATGATTATATTGATGATTATAATAATAATGATTCAAATATGGAAATTCAAAAAATTGAAAATGATAATAATAATTCAAAACATTCAAGTATATCATCTAATTGTAATTTAGAACAAAAAAAAGAAAGATTAGAATTTCTTGTTAAACAAAAACAAAATGAAAAAAAAAAATTAGAAGAAGAAAGAAAAATTATACAAAAAAATTATGAAAATAATAGTTCAAAAAATTCAGAATTAAATTTAAAAATATCAGAAAAAAAGTCTGGCAATAATTTAATTAAAATGGAACCAATTGATTATGATAATCAAACAAAAATAAAAAATTCTTTTTCTTCTTTAAATCAAAAAGAATCAATTCAAAGTGAAAAATCAAAAAAAAAAAAGAAATCTTCACAAAATACAATTAAAAATTTTTTCAAACCTGTTTTATATAATAATAATTCTGAGTATACTTTTCATCCAAAAATAGATAAAAATAGTAAAAAAATTGTAAATGATTGTATTAAAAAATCAAATACTTATAGAACTTTAAATAAATCAATTGATAATATTTTATATGAAGATGCAAAGAGAAAGGAAAAAAAATTAAAAGAATTAAAAAAAAATAGAGATAAAGAACTAAAATTAAAGTCATCAAAATCAAAAATAAATATTACTTCTCATAATATAGCAGTTAATAATTTAGAAAAAAAAATAGAAAAAACCGTAAAATTATATGAAAAAGATGGTCAAATTTCATATATAGGTATTGTTAAAGTTTTATATGATTTAAAAATTTTTAAAGAAATATTAAAAAAAGATGATTATTATGATAATAAAAATAATGATATGAGTGAAGAAGAAATTTTAGAAGCAATTAAAAATAAATATAATCATAGAAGAAGAAATGATAATAATTTATCAAACGGTATTTCAATTGAAGTAGATTTATTAGAACAAATTTGGTTTTTATTAAATACATCCAACCAAGAATATATTGATTCAAATACATTTATAAATTTTTTAATTATTATTTTTTCTCCAGCTAATGCAACATTAAAGGAAATTGTTGAAATATTAAATAAATATATTCAAGCTATATTATTTAAATATAATGATTTATATATAATTTCAGATGAAAGAAATAGTGAAAATTCTATTAAAAAAAATAATCTTATTTCAAAAATAACAGGAAATTATTTTTCATATCAAGATAAATGGGAATTAGAAAAACTAATATCAACATTTTGGCAATTAAAAAAAAATAGAATTTCATATATTCCTACTCATCATATATCAAAAAGTACAGAAAAAGATATTAAAGAGAGAAATAAAAATTTAACATTTCAACCAAATTATGATAGTAATAATATTCCAAAACCAAATTTTATGAAAAAATTAAAGAAATATGAAGAAAAAGAACAATTAAAACAATTTAATTTAAATGTAAAAAGAAAAGAAAGACAAAAAGAAGAAATTAAAAATTTACAAAAAAAACCAAATATTGAACTAAGTAAAATAAGTGCACAAAAAGCTAAATATAATTTTACAAAAAATAATTATGAGAATATTCACAATGAATTATATAACAAAGCACTAGAATCTATATTAAATAAAGAAAACAAAATAAAAGAAAATCAAATAAAAGAAGAACAAAAAATATCGTCTCAGTGTCCTTTTCAACCAGAATTATCTCATTCAATTAACTTAAATAAAAGTTTTGACACAATCAAAAATATAAAAGGATATGGAAAATTTGTAGAAAGAACAAGAAAAGGAATTATAATAAGAAAAAATAAAAAGTTTCAAGTTACAAATATTCCAATTGGTGAAAAATATGAAGAAATAAAAAAGAGAAAAATAAAGCCTTTTAATATAACAGATATAAGAAAAAAAGATAAAGAAGAAATGAAAAAATTATTAAGACAAAAATATAATATTCCAGAAGATATACCTTTTGATAGTGGCAATGAAAGCGATGGTACAACTCCTTATTTGATGTTAGATATTCATTTATCAAAGAAAAAAATGAAAAAAATAAAAGTTTATATTAATGATGATCCTCAGGAAATTGCAAAAGAATTTGGAAGAAATTATGGACTTAATGATAGTATTGTTGAAAAATTTACTAAATATATTGAACAATTTCAAACAGATTATTTAATTAATCAAAATAATGATAATGGTGATATTTTATCTTCTTAATTTTTAATAATTTTTTATTAAATAAAATTATTCATTAATGATTTTTAAGGATTTTTTTATTATATTTTATCATAATTTACAAAGATTATTACATTATATAAATTAATTTTTTTTAATTTAATTAACAAATAATAAAGATAAGATGATGAATATTTATAAATTAGCTTAAATTAATTAATATAAAATTAAAAATATATAAGTATTTATTTTTTTCAATTTATATTGTATGAAATATATAATTATTTTTAAATAGATTTATAATGGCTTCTCAATTGCTTTTTTGTCAATTTTGTGGTTTAATTATTGATCAAAATGAAATAAAGAATCATGGAAATAATATTTGTAATAAAAATGCATTCAATATCTGTCAATTTAATATTTCTGATGAATTTTCTTCAACAATAAAAAAAAGTTTATCAATGAAAGATGAAAAAAAAAAAAATGAATTTCCAGTAGAAAAGTTAACAGAATTAGATAAATTATTATTAGATTGTAATCAATATTCAGAAACAAAATTCATAGTTTTTAATAAAAATCGTGAAATATCATCAAATGAAAATAATACCCAAAATAATAATAATAAATTAAATAAACCAATAATTCAAGATAATAATTCTCTTAAAAGTATTTCTTTAAATAATAGTATAAATAATAGTAACAAAAATGTTGAAACTTCAACTTTAGCTCCTGCTCCGCCAATAATGTTAATTGAGCAAAATCAAAAAAATAAAATTATTGATGACAAATTATTTAATGATTTAACAGAAATTCAAATTCATAATGTAAATACATTAAATACTGATAAAAAAAAATGTAAGCTTTGTAATGTTAATTTTAAAAATGAAGAAAAAGCAATTTTATTACCTTGTTCGCATTTTTTTCATATTGAGCATTTAAGAAATTGGTTTAAAACTCATAATAATTGTCCAACTTGTTCAATGAAAATTTCTTCTTCAACAATTATAACACCTGGAAAATAAAGTATAAAAAAATATAAATATAAAAAAGAAAAAATTTATTTTAATTTTAATTAAAAATATAATTAAAAATAGTTTAAAAATTAATTTAATTAAAATAAAATAAAAATCTAAAACATTTATAAAAAAAAGATAAAATAAAAAAAAATGGATAATTATATTTGTCCAAAATGTAAACATGAAATTCCAGCTCAAAATAAAGTTTTACATGATTTAAGATGTAATGGCCCAATTAAAGAAGAAACAAAACTTAAAAATGAAGATTTAAATGATCAAAATAATTCAAATTTAAATCAAAATACACAAAATCCAAATATTCAAAATATAAATCAAAACACACAAAATCCATATATTCAAAATATAAATCAAAATACACAAAATCCAAATATTCAAAATATAAATCAAAATACTCAAAATCCAAATATTCAAAATATAAATCAAAATACTCAAAATCCAAATATTCAAAATATAAATCAAAATACTCAAAATCCTAATGTTGAAAATTTAATTAATCAAAATATAGCAAATTCTGTAAAAATTGAACCAGAAGAGATAGTATTATTCACATGTGATAAATGTAATCAAACAATGGAAATGAAAGAAAAAGAAGATCATTTATTATTACATAAACTACAAGAAGAAGAATATAAAGAAAATAGAGAAGAAAGAAAAAGAGAAGAAGAAAGATTAAGAGAAAGACATGAACAACAAAGAAATGGAAGAAGAATAATAAGAGAGAGTAATGGTTGTACAAGAGAATCATATGAAGAAACTTTAGATAATGGTGATTTAAAAATTATAAGTATATTAAGAGATCCTCAAGGAAATATTATTTCAAAACAAGAAAATGTAATAAACAATAATAATAATAGAAATAATAATCGTAATAATAATAGAAATAATAATAATAACAATAATAATAATAACAATAGAAGAAGAGGATTATATGATGATGATGATGATAATAATGGTTCTCATCGAATTGAAATTGATAATAATGGAAATAGAGTAGAAACTATTATAAGAAATACACCTAATGGTACAACAATGTTAAAAATAGTTAAAGATAGAAATGGTAATATTATTTCTCGACAACAAATGAATCAAATGGGTGGAATGAATATGAATCGAATGAATAATATGAATATGAATATGAATATGAATCCTTTAATGAATAATATGAATATGAATATGAATCCTTTAATGAATAATATGAATTTTTATGATATGTTTCCAAATTATAATTCTCCTAATTTTTCTATTGAACCTTTAAATACAAGAAATGGTTTAATAAGTAGTTTTAATAATTTTGACAGTGATTTTGAATCTTTATTTAATAATAATCCTTTCTTTCAATTTTTAAGATTATCTAATTTTCAAGGATTTCCATTTCCAAATAATAATAATCGTACACCTGTTAATAAAAGAATTTTGCAATCTTTACCTGAAATTACTTTGGATGATATTAGTAAATTAGATAATGAGAAGAAAAATTGTATAATTTGTTTAGAAAATTTTAAAGTTGGAGAAAAAGTAATAATTTTACCTTGTGTTCATATTTTCCATTCTGAGTGTATTAAAAATTGGTTTACTGCAAAAGATGAATGTCCAATGTGTAAATTTAAATTAACACCAGAGAATCTACAAAGAAATTATCAATAAAGAAAAAAAAATTAAAATATTAAAAATTTAAATAACTAAATTGCATTTATTAAAAAAAAATTAAAAAAATATAATTTTTAAATAAAAAAAAAATTTATAACTCAGGAATATTATCTAAAATATCTTGTCTTTTATATTCATCAGTTGTTTTTTTAGCTTTATAAAATTGATATGAATAATATCCACCAGGAATAATAACAATTGTCCCAAGAACCCAAAACATAATACCACCTCCTGGAGTCGCATCAGCAATTGCATTAATAAAACCTAAAATAATTAATATTATTCCTAATCCTGCTAAAATTAAAGAAACAATAAATGTTTTTTTTAATTTTTGGGGTACTTTAAATTTTGAAATTTGATTATTTAATGAATAGTTATTTTCATTATTTGGTAAATTGTCTTTGTTTATATTTATGTTATTATTATTGTTATTGTTGTTATTTACTATTTCTATATCTAATGGATTTTGTTTTAATTCATCTTTTTCATTTTTTTTTGGTTTGTCTTCTATGTTTATATCGTCGTTGTCTATTAAATCGTTTTCTTTTTTTTCTTCTTTTGATATATTTGGTGATTTGTCTTTGTCTATTTCTGAATCTTCTAAAATGTCTTTTACATTTATATTGTTCATTATATTTTTAATTTGTTTTTTTT
>JAEEGL013823342.1_pt1 | contig 11638 bp, 10 predicted proteins | sample 9134231 | NCBI WGS metagenome assembly JAEEGL01 (sample SAMN16246548, study PRJNA631951) | gut metagenome | biome: gut microbiome; feature: rumen; material: fiber-attached | host: Bos | place: Iran: Karaj | collected 2018-10 | reverse complement strand
CAGGAAGGTCTTCGCCTCCGGGTCATAGTACTGCTCCGTCTCGCGAGTGATGAACTTCCCGCCGTCGTACAGTTTCCGGAAGAACTCCGACGCGTTCGCGGCATGCACCTGCGAAGACGTCCGGCCGTAGATGTCGAAATTGATGCCGAGTCCGGTGAAGGACCGCTTGATGATGCCGTGGTACTTGTCCACGATGTCCTGCGGAGTGACGCCCTGCTGGCGGGCCTTGATGGTGATGGGCACGCCGTGCGCGTCGGAGCCGCAGACATACAGCACGTCTTCGCCCTTCATCCGCAGGTAGCGGACATAGATGTCGGCAGGGACATAGACGCCGGCCAGGTGGCCGATGTGTACGGGGCCGTTCGCATAAGGCAGCGCGCAGGTCACCAGTGTTCTCTTGAATGCTTTTTCCATATCTTTTCCTATTCTTTTTCCCTTCCCAGGCGCACCTTGACTTTGCGGAGCATCTGCTGCATGTCCTTGATCTGCTGCAGCAGCGTTTCCACGGGTGCGCCGTCCGCGGCGAGTTCCCCGCGCAGCTGCGCGAGGCGATGCTCCAGCCGGGCTTCCTGAAAGACCAGGATGGCCTTCGGGACATATTTGGTCAGCCAGGAGGACCGGGACATCATCGCGTTTCTCAATCCGCTGATGGTCAACGTATATCTTTCTTCTACGGACAGGGCGGCGGCAACGGCCGCCACGGCCCGGTCCTCTCCGTCCAGGAGACGCTTGACGATTTCTTCCTGCGACAGTCCCTCGTCATAGAACTGCGCGTAGGCCCGGTAGGCCTTCTCGTAGGCGGGGTGCGTGAACGCGGCCCCGTCGTCCTCGACGGCGGAGGCGATGAAATCGAAGACCGTCGGCATCTCCTCCCCGTCTCCGGGACAGAATTCCGAGTCGCTGGCGAAGAGCAGCGGTTCCGTCCCGTCCGCAAGGATGAAGTTCAGCAGGTCGCGCTCCGCCGATTCCAGCAGCGGATCCGCGCCCGCCGCAGGGGCGGTTTCCGGGGCCCCCGCCGGAGCGGAAGCCGGCGGCTCCTGCTGCGCGGCCTGCGCCTGCGCATCCCGCCGGGCGTTCCGGCGCTCTTCCTCGATGATTTTGGAGCGGGTCCGTCCCAGACGTTCCTCCAGCGCCGAAGGGCGGATGTCGAACTTGTGGCTCAGGAAGTCGACATACACCGTCCGCTTGACGGCGTCGGGGATCTGCGCGATGCTGTCGGCGATGTCGTTGATCACTTCCGCCCGCCGGAGCGGATCACGCTCGGTGCCTTCCAGCAGCAGGGAGGCCTTGAAGTCCACGAAATCCTTCTCGGAGGACGCCAGGAAAGCCTCAACCTCCTCCAGGGTGTGTTTCCGGGCATAGGAGTCCGGGTCGTCCCCGTCCGGGATGAGCACCACCTTCACGTTCAACCCTTCCCGCAGGAACATGTCGATGCCCCGCAGGGCGGCGTGGATGCCGGCCGCGTCGCCGTCGTACATGATCGTCACGTTCTCGGTGAAGCGGCGGATCAGGCGGATCTGCCCCTCGGTCAGGGCCGTTCCGCTAGAGGCGACCACGTTGGTGATGCCGAGCTGGTGCATGGACAGCACGTCCAGGTACCCCTCCACGAGGTAGCACTTGTTCTTGCGGGCCATCTCGTTCTTGGCGAACCAGATGCCGTAGAGCGACTTGTTCTTGACATAGATGTCGGACTCCTTGGAGTTGACATACTTCGCCACCGTCTTGTCGGAACGGAGCGTCCGCGCTCCGAAGGCGATCACGCGGCCGCTGACGGAGTGGATGGGGAAGACGACCCGCTCATAGAAACGGTCGTGCAGCTGTCCGTCCGCCTCGTACCGGGCGCAGAGGCCGGTATCCAGGAGATACTCCTCCTTGAAGCCTTTCTTCCGGGCCGCTTCCGTGAAAGCCGAACGGCCGGACGGCGCCCAGCCGAGGCCGTATTTTTCGATGGTGGCGTCCTCCAGCCCCCGGGAGTGGAAATACGCGAGGGCGATGCTCCGGCCCTCCGTGGTCGCGAGCTGTTCGCGGAAGAAGCCGCCGGCGAACTCGGAGACCAGCATCAGGCTCTCGCTGCGCTGCCGCGAGGCGATGTCTTCGGCCGTCTCCTCGGACTCGACCACCTCGATGTGGTACTTCCGCGCCAGGTACCGGAGCGCTTCCACATACGACATGTGCTCATAATCCATCACGAAGCCGACCGCCGAGCCGCCCTTGTGGCAGCCGAAGCAGTAGTAGGAGCCCTTGGCCGGCATGATGTGGAACGAGGGCGTCTTTTCGTTGTGGAAAGGACAGCACGCCCAGAACTCGGCGCCGCGGCGCCGCAGCGTCACGAAATCACCGATGACCTCCTCGACACGCGCGGTGTCCAGGATCTTCTGGACGGTCTCCTGCGGAATCATGCTGTTCTTTCCGTTTTATTCGTCGATTTTCTGAAATTCGGCCTCCTTGGCATCGGACAGGGACGAGGTGTCGATCCGCCCGCCGTCGTTTCCGTCCGCCGTTTCACGTTCCCGCGCGAACTGGATCTCATACGCCTCCCTGGCCTTGCCGACCGTCCAGGCGGAGAACAGTTCGCTCACCCCGTAATACACCAGCATGCACCCGGCGACGATCGTCATCACCTTGATGCTGAACGGGCTGACCAGCAGGAAGATGCCGCCGACCACCGCCAGGACGGGCAGCAGGAGCGGCAGGAGCCCGCCGCCCAGCATCCGCACGCTGCCGATGAGGGCGATCAGCTGGATGACACCGAACGCCAGCAGGACGAAACCGACCAGGAAGACGATCACGCCCGAGACCAGCTGGGGGCTGAGGAACAGCACCAGGCCGAGGACCATGTCCACGATGGCGTTGGTCATCATCAGGGACAGGGCGCCCGAGGCGCGGTGCACGTAACCATAGACGAGGGAGACCACGCCTGCGGCGAAAAGGAAGGCGGCGATGATGCGCACCACCGTCGTCGTCGCGTCGTTCCCGATCACCATCACCAGGCCGACGGCGATGGCCGCCAGCGCCCGCAGGATGCTGCTGAACCGGGACTTGTATCCGAATGTTATCATACTTCTGTCAGATAGGAAAGACAAATTTAAGAATTTTTGCCTATATTCGTGACCGAATATGTATTTCGATTGTCACAATCATAGCCAGTTTTCTTTCGACGGTGCGCGTACGACCGCGGAGAAAAGCGTGGTTTCCGCCCTGGAAAAAGGGTTGGGAGGCATCTGTTTCACTGACCATTGCGACTTTTACGTCCCCCCGATGAAAGCGGATTTCGAACCCCTGCAGAAAGAGGAATTCGATGTCCGCGCGCAGCAGGAGGAACTCGACCGCCTGGCCGACCGGGTCGCCGAAGGGACCCTCGTCAAGGGCGCTTCGAAGAAGTTCCGCGTGCTGAAAGGCGTGGAGATCGGCGTGCAGGAAAGCTGCCGGGCGCAGATCCGCGACTATTTCCGGACCTGGCAGTTCGACCAGGTCATCGCCTCCCTCCACTACATCGACGACGCCGACCCGTACTGGGGCGACCGCTACTACCGCGGAAAGACCTGGAAGGAGGCCTACGGGCATTACCTCGACGTGCTCTTCAAGGAACTCCGCTTCCTGGGCGACGACTTCGACATCATGGGCCATTTCGACTATGTGGCCCGCTATGCGCCCTACCCCGTGGAAAGTTTCCTGTACCGCGACTTCCCCGCCCACTTCGACGAGATCCTCCGCTACCTGGCGGAGAACGGGAAGGCCTTGGAAATCAATACGAAAACCTATCAGCGCTACGGGTTCCGCACCCCGCAGCTCGACCGGAACATCCTGCTCCGCTACCTGGAGCTGGGCGGCGAGCTGATCACCCTCGGCTCCGACTCCCACAACCCCGAGCGGGTGGGCGACAAATTCCAGTACTTCGGCCAGTATGTAAAGAGCCTGGGCTTCCGCAGGCTCGCCTATTTCGAGCGCCGGAAACCCAGGCTGGTCACCATCTAGCCTTTCCCTAGAACGAGAAGGCGTACGCGATCCCGAATGAAGTCAGGAGCGTACGGTCGTAGGTCAGCGACTTGAGCTTCGTGCCTTCCTTGTTGGTGTCGATGTCCTTGTCGCGGCACCAGTCGTTCAGCACGTAGAAATCGATCACATGCTGCCTGCTCAGCGACCACTCCACGCCGAGGGCGGCGCGCGTCCGGTTCAGGTACGTGTCGGTATACCCCTTGAAGGCATACGACGTGTAGGAAGAACCGTTCCACGTGGCCGTGCAGGCAGGATCGTTGAGCGCGGCGCGCAGTTCCACGAAGGTATAGGGTTCGAGGGCGCCGAAGCCCTTGTATGAAACCTTGACGCGGCTCTTGAGCGCCAGGGCGTTCGGAACTTCCTGGAATCTGTTCCCCACCTCGCGGTGCGTCATCTGCAGGCGTTCTTTCAGGGAGAACCGCCAGTAGCCCCACTTGAGCGTTCCCATCAGGTCGCCGTAGACCCGCTGGCGCGGTTCCCATTCCCCGGATCCGTTCCGGTTCGAGATGTACAGGCCGCCGACGGACGCCTTGAGGAAAGGCAGGAACTTGTAGCTGACCGACACGCCTGCCTGCCAGCGCCCCACGTCGGAGAAGTTGTCCTCGGTACGGAGTTCTCCGTCCAGGGCGACATGCAGGCCCTTGACGATCTTCTTGTCGACCTGCGCGCCGATCCGGCCGCGGATGGCGGATTCTTGTTCGTTGTCCGTGCCCTGCGCGGAGACGCAGACCGGCAGGAGCGCGCAGCAAAGCGCGAGGATGGCCATTCTGTATTTCATGACTGTGTGTTTATTGTTCGACGAAATCCTTGGCCCGGGTCAGCGTATCGATCGATCCGGTCTGGTCCTTGGGCAGGGTGTAATAGATCTTGATGAAGGCGGAGTCCTTGAGGAAGTCCACGTGCCCCACTTCCAGGTTGTCCACCTTGACGCCGATGCGTTTCTCCAGGTCGGCGACCAGTTCCGCGCGGCGCTCCGGCACGATGAGTTCGATCCGGTCGTACTGCACCAGTTTCGTGGACGTGTGCTTGAGGAGCCGCTCGCTTTCCAGGACCCACATCAGGATGACGATCAGCAGGTTGGAGAGGGCCGTGACGAGGATGGCGCCCACGGAGAGTTCGTAATGCGGGGCATCCGTCGCGGCGCCGACCAGCCGGTAGACCGGGGCCAGGCCGTTCACCGCGGCCAGGGCGATGATGACGAAGAGGTAGGTCATCTCCCGGATCGGGACGGTCTCCGTCCGGTAGCGGATCACGCCGAAGATGGCGAACAGACCCAGGGTCAGGCCCACGCCCACCTCCACGTTGCCCATGATGTAAAGGAGCATGAGCATCGCGGAAGAGAAGACCATGAACGTGAAGTAATAGTCACGGCGACGGCTCTTCCTGTAGTAGAAGAACTGGACCAGGATCCAGCAGACGGCCAGGTTGAGGAAGAAACGGATGGCCAGCTCCGTCAGGCTCTGCGCGGTGGTCATCATCGCGTCGGCGATGGCCTGCACATCGAGGGGGGCCTCGTCTTCCAGGACGAAATCGCCCAAATCTTGCATCGATATCATTGCACCTTCATTTTATGGTTTATCACTTTTTCCATGCGGCGGACCTTGATTTTGAACCGTCCGCCACGGGCGGCGGGATCCGTCAGCGTGACGGCCACGCAGTACTTGCTCACCCGGAAGGGCTTCACGCGGTGGTCCAGCAGGATCCCCTTCATCGGGCTCGCCGCACGGCCGTCCTGCTTGAGCTCGATGATGACGGAATCCAGCAGCGACGCTTCCCTGCCGGTCCGGAAGTTCCGGAACGCGAGTTCCACGTCGATCGTCAGCCGTTCGGTCTTCTCCGCATTCACCAGGGTGATCCGCCGGAAGGCCGTCTCCAGGACGGGGGCCAGCCGGTCGACCGTGAACCAGGAATGGCCGGCCAGGTAGGCCACGGCCGCCGCGTCGCCGGAGAAATCGGTCATGCAGCCCGGGTCGATGGCGATCCGCTTCTTGTTCGTGCGGCCCTTGTTGTTCTTCCGCTTGATTTCCAGGAACGTCTTCCCCTGCTTGACATAGGACCGCGTCCGGACCTTCTGCCGCACCAGGTGTCGGTTGCGGTGGTCGAAAAAGCACTTGAGGTCCGCGGTGTCGAAGTAGACGGAGACGTACGGGCTGATCCGGTCGCCCGCCACGTCCAGGACCCGGTATCCGCAACGGTCCGCGTCGGCGAGGATGTCCACCAGCGTCGCCTCATCGGTGAAGTACTTGGTATCGATCCGGTTCATCAACTTGATCGAATCCATTTCCTCCAGCGTGATGGGACGCCAGGCGGACAGCAGCCGGACGAAGTCCGTGTGCGGGGTGTCAGGCATCCTCGACGATGTATTCGTAGACCTTGACGGTGATCAGCTTCCCTTTCGCGTCGTAGGTGTACTGGGTCTTCTTCCGCCCGAATTCATTGTATTCGAACTTCTTGTAGTTCACCAGCTTGTTGCGCTCGTTGTACAGCAGCTCGCGGGTCACGCGGCCGTCCGCCCCGTATTCGTAGCGCTTGCGCCACTTCTGGCCGGAGGAGCCGTACTCGACCTCGTCGATCTTCTTCCCTTCGGAGTTGTAGGTCGTGACCTGGTCCAGCACCTTGGTATTGGTCTTCACGTCGGTGTTCCACTCCTTGATGACCAGGTTCTTCTTGTTTATTTTCTGCGCGTCCTGCGCACCGGCCGGGCTGCAGAACAGCAGGGCCGCGGCAAGGACGGACAGCAAAGCGATCGTTATTTTCATCTTCATCTTCCTTTGAACTTACAAATATCGGAAAATTCGGGGAATAACAAAAAGAAGGCCACAGTTCTTAACGCGGTCCCCAGCCGCCGCCACCCCAGCCGCCACCGCCGCCGGAGTAGGCCGAAAGACTCACGGCGCTGCCGCCGGAAAAGGTGCAGTCCAGGCGTGCCGCCCCGTCCGGGGAAGCCGTGCCGCCCGTCGCGGTGACGCCGGCATGCACAGAAGGCTGTGACGCACCGGAAACGATCAGCCCGGCGCCACCGGAGGAAGGCGTCCTGAAAGCATGGGAGGTGGATCCGACCGTCACGCCGTACCAGGTCCCCTTCGACCAGGAGGACGCCGAGTAGCAGCCCTGGCTCAGGCTGGCGCCGCTTTCCAGGCCGCCGATGGCGAAGAGGACGCCCCCTTCCACGTACAGTTTGCACCCGCCTTCCGTATTGGCGTCGACCGCCACTTCCGGAGAACCGGCACCCGCCGCGCAGACGATGCCTCCCTTGATGTATAAGTTGCCGTTCGCATCGAGCCCGTCGTTGGCTGAAGAGATGCCGCTGACGAAGCCGCCCTCGATGGTGAAGGTCGAGCTGGCGTTGATGGCGTCGTCGCCGGAGGAGACGCTGCACACCATGCCGTCGGAGACGAGAATGGCGCCCTTGGATTCGATCCCTTCGTGCGACTTGGCGCTGACCTGCACGGACGCGCCGGTGAAATAGAGGTTGCCGTCGAACTTGATGCCTTTGGCCGCGACGGAGGAACTGCCGGAAGAGGAACCGCCGGGCCGTCCGCCCGAAGAAGAGGATCCGTAATCGGCCCCTGTGACGGTGACCGACACGCTGCCGCCCTGGAAGTAGCCGGGGCCGTCGCCGCTGATGCCCTTTCCGCCGGTGCCGGAGTTGGTAACCGTCAGCGAGCCGCCGAGCATCTGGAAGACCTGGTCGGCTTTCACGCCGGCCGATCCCGAATAATCCTTGTCTTCACTGTCGTACGCCGTTCCGCCCGTGATGCTCAGGGTCGTGGCGCCGCCTTCGAAGCGCACCAGCGAATCGGAGGAAACGCCTTTCTTCATCTGGGCGGACACTTCCGCCTTCAGGGTGCCGTCCGTGACGATGACGGCGTCCTTGCCGCGGATGCCGTGGCCGGCGGAAGAAGTCACCTTCACCACGGGAGCGGCGAGGAAGCGGACATAGTCGTCCGAGACGATGCACGACTTTCCGGTGGCCGTCACCGTGAGGGAACCGTCGCCACTGAAAAGCAGCTGCCCCTCGCTGAAGAAGACGCCCTTTTCGTCCTCATCGGACGGGGTGCCGGTGTAGGAGGCTCCGTCGGCGAGGGCGTTTTCGCCCTGCACCACCACGAAGCAGCGTTTCTTGCCCTGGTTGTTGATCGCAGCCCCGGCGGGGTTCTTCAGGTCGAGGCCGTCCAGGACGATGGCCTGCCGCTGGCTGCTGTATACCTTGAAGAATCCGTCGGAGGACTTCCCGCTGAGGACGAAACGGACGGTTTCGGCATCGGCGCCGGTATTGTCGACCGTGACGTCGTTCCCGCTGACGGAAACGATGCCGTTCTCGTCGCCGGTGACCGTCGCCCCTGCGGCGGCGTAGACGACCCGGATCGTCCGGTCGAAGGTGGTGTTCGCGATCTGATCGGCCGCCACCTCTTCCACGGTAATGACCGGTGCCGTCACGGTGCCGGAAGCGGAACCGCCGCCGGAAGTGGAAGTATCTGAGGATGAAGTGTTTTCACTGACAGCATCGCTGTCGGGGGTGCCGGCATAGAGGAGCTCGTCCTCGATGCATCCGGAAAGCGCCAGCAGAAGGACGGCCAGCACCGCGGATGCCCTGCATTCATATTTCGTTTTCATTTCATAACAGTTTTTACAGTGGACAGCCACGCCGGGCTGCATGGCGCAAGGTACGGTTCCCTTTCCGTTCCCGGAATTTTTTTCAACGAACGGGCCGTTCGGACCGACGAACGGCCCGCGGGCGTTCATCCCCCGCGGGCGCCGGTTTGACCGGACAAAACGGCCGGTTGGTTGAAAAAGCTTGCATATCCCGGCCGGATGCCGTACTTTCGGACGTTTGCGTTTTGAAAAATCAAAGAAAAACACTATAATTGATAGCGGATATGGCTTTGTCGGACATGAACGGAAAACGTCAGGAACGCATCATCTACATCATCGTTTGGGGCATCCTCTTCCTGGCGCCCCTGTCGGCGCTGTTCACCGCCGAGGAGAACGCGTGGCCCGGGATCCGGACCGCCTGGCTGCGGCTGCTCCCCTTCCTCGCCCTCTTCCTGGTCCACGACCTCTTCCTTTCGGGGCTGTATCTGCACAAGAAGCGGAAAGTCCTGTATGCCGTCCTGACGCTGGCGCTGATCGCCGGGTTCACCCTCTGCATGAGCCGCCGGACGGACCCGCGGGATGCACCCCACGGCATTCCGCGCATGGAACAGAAGCACGGGGCGGAACTCCGTCCCGCCCCGCAGCTACCGGGAGAACTGCGGCCGGAGAGCCGTCCACGGGATGGCCGGAAGGAGAAGCAGCCGTTCTTCCATCCCCTCAAGCCCGAGGCAATCACCCTGATCCTGGCCCTCCTCGTCATCGGGCTGAACCTGCTCGTGAAGATGTTCTTCCTCTCCCTGGAAGGCGAGCGGCGCATGCGCGAACTGGAGCAGAAGCACCTGGAGACCCGGCTGCAGTACCTGCGCTACCAGATCAGCCCGCACTTCTTCATGAACACGCTCAACAACATCCACGCCCTCGTGGACATCGATCCGGAGCAGGCGAAAAGCAGCATCCTCCACCTGTCGAAGCTGATGCGGTATGTCCTCTACGAAGGGGACAAACCCACGATTCCGCTCGAGAAAGAGACGGATTTCCTGCGCCAGTACGTGTCGCTCATGCGCCTGCGCTACAACGACACGGTGCAGGTCTCCCTCGCCCTGCCCGAAAACCTGCCCGGGATGGAGATCCCGCCGCTGCTGCTCATCACCTTCGTGGAGAACGCCTTCAAGCACGGCGTCAGCTACGAGTCGCCCTCGTTCATCGACGTGCGGCTGGAAGCGGTGGACAGCGGCCTGCACTTCACCTGCCGGAACTCCCTCCATGCCTCGAAGGAAACCCGCAAAGACGGTGGCATCGGCATGGAGAACACGCGCCGGCGTCTCGACCTGATCTACGAAGACCGGTACCGGCTCGCCTCCGGACAGGAGGACGGCGTCTTCACGATCGACCTTTTCCTGCCCGGCACCGTCGGGCCTGCCGTCATCCAAACTGAAACGACATGATACGCTGCCTTGCCATCGACGACGAACCGCTGGCCCTCCGCCAGCTGGAATCCTACATCGCGAAAACCGACTTCCTGGAATGGGTCGCCTCCTGCCCGAGCGCGCTGGAGGCGCGCAAAGTCCTCGCCCGCGAGCCCGTCGACGCCATTTTCACCGACATCAACATGCCGGACCTGGGCGGAATGGACTTCGTGAAGGCGCTCGCCGACCCGCCGCTGGTCGTCTTTACGACCGCCTACCCGCAGTACGCGGTCGAAGGGTTCAAGGTCAGCGCCGTCGACTACCTCATGAAGCCGTTCGGACTGGACGAGTTCCTCGCCGCCGCCAAGAAAGTCAAACGGCAGTACGACCTGCTGCACGCCGCCGCACCGGAGACAGCCGCCGTCCCCGCCCCGGAAGAAGACACGCTCTTTTTCAAGATGGAGCACCGGATGGTCCGTGTCCGGATTCCGGACATCCTCTTCGTCCAGGGGATGGGCGAATACCTGAAGATCCGCATCGCCGGCGAGAAGGAGCCGGCCGTCGTCCTGCTGAGCATGAAGAAACTGGAGGAGAGCCTGCCGGCGCGGCGGTTCCTGCGGATCCACAAGTCGTATCTCGTCAACCTGGAACGGATCAGCCAGGTGAGCAAGGGACACGTCCTGATGGAGGACGGCGCGTCCTTGCCGGTCGGCGACCTGTACCGCGAGCCGCTCCTGCGGTTCGTCAGCAGCAAAACCCTCGGGAAATAAGCGTCAGGAAGCGACCTCGCAGAGGAACTTGATCCGCACCAGGCGGATCTCCATCTCCTCGTAGTCCGGTCCGAGCGCTTCGATCGCCGCCGCGACGGAATCGGAGGTGGCCTCGTCACGGAAATACGCGAAGATGTCGTCGACGACGTCTTCGTCCACCTCCTGGCGGATGTAGTAGTTGAGGTCCAGCTTCGTGCCGGAGGAAACGATGGCCTCGATCTCGTCCATCAGTTCGGACATCTCCATGCCGCGGGCCTGCGCGATGTCGTCCAGGGAGAGCCGCCGGTCCACGCTGGAAATGATGAAGATCTTGCTGGCCGCCTTGGAGGGCGCGGACTTCACGACGAAATCTTCCGGACGCTCGATCTCATTGTCTTCCACATACTTACGGATCAGCTCCACGAAGGGGCCGCCGAACTTCTTCGCCTTGCCTTCGCCGACGCCCTGGCAGCCGTGCAGCTCCTCGAGCGTGACCGGATAGAGGATCGACATGTCCTCGAGCGCCGGGTCCCCGAAGAGGATCCAGGGCTGGAGGGCCATCTTGTGGGCGAGGTCGCGGCGCAGGTCCTTGAGCATCGCCAGCAGCTGGGGGTCTCCCCCGCCACCGCCGCCGCGCATCGCCGCGCCGACGGCCGCCGTCTCCTCGTCGTCATCGTCATCGCTCCCCCTGCCCTGGAAGACCCGGTCTTCGACGAGCCGGATCTCATAGGGACGGCGGTAGAACTCCTTGCCCTTTTCGGTCACGTAGAGCAGGCCGTATGTCTCGATCTCCTTCTCCAGCAGGTGCATCACGAGGCCCTGGTGGATGACCGCGGACCAGAAGCGGTCGGTATGGTCGCGGCCGGCGCCGAAGACAGGCAGCTTGTCGTG
>JAEEGL011449486.1_pt1 | contig 11638 bp, 11 predicted proteins | sample 9134231 | NCBI WGS metagenome assembly JAEEGL01 (sample SAMN16246548, study PRJNA631951) | gut metagenome | biome: gut microbiome; feature: rumen; material: fiber-attached | host: Bos | place: Iran: Karaj | collected 2018-10 | reverse complement strand
TAACATAACAAAATTTTTCTTAATTGCACTTTTTGCATATTTTGTACAGGCATTGTTTAATAGTAGTGTTACAAATGTTGCTGTTTATAAATGGATTTTGATGGGACTTGTTTTGCCAAGAGTTGAACAAAATAATTTAGAAAAGTATTTTGTAAAAATTAAAGAACTTTCAAAAAAAGATGTTAACTTTGGTAAGAAGAAATAAAGAAAAAATAATACACAAGGATGATAAATATAATGGAAAAATTTGAAGAAAAAATAATGAAAAAAATCACAAAAGAAAATGTAAAAACTATAGCAATAGTTATTCTTTTTATATCTCTTATTGGTACTAACTTAGGAGACACTAAAAATAATACCACACAAAACGCAATTCCAACTAATACAAATATAGCTCAAGAAACTGCTACATTAACTGCAAGATGTAATGAATTAGAAAATAAATTAGAAGAATATCAAAATAATATTTCTACATTAACTGAAAAAAATAATTCTTTGACTGATGAAAATAAACAATTAGGAGAAAAAGTATCTAAACTTGAAAAAGAAAAAGCTGAAATTATATCAGCTAATGCAACTTCTTCTTCAAGTTCAAATACTTCCAATAATTCAAATAATACAAGCACTTCAAGTGCATCAAATAGTTCAAAAGCAACAAATAACAGTTCATATTCTAGTTCAAGCAAATCGAGTTCAACAAGTATAAATTCTTCTAATTCTGATGATGACGATGAAAGTACTACTGTTTATATAACGAAGAGTGGAAAAAAATATCATCGTTCAAGTTGCTCTTCTTTAAGAAATAGTAAAATTCCTATTAGTTTAAAAAACGCAAAAAATAGAGGTTATACTGCTTGTAAAAATTGTAAACCATAAAAATCTTCCAATCTTACAAAAATAACTATAAAGATGTCAAAGACTTGAAATCATTTTGTAATTTCAAGTCTTTCGTAAAATATTTTTATAATATACAATTTTGAATTGATATAATAACTAATTTAAAAGGCATTTATAATTATAATCATTATGACACTTATTTATTATGAGCCGCCTTTTTTCAATATGCTATTCACATCTATTTTATACAAACACTAAATTATAAATTATTATTTATCAAAAAAATCTTCCTTCTGGATATTATTTATAAATTTATTTATATTAAAAAAAATATTTGACCCAAAAGGCTCATGTGAAGCCCAAATATATTTTTTATTAAAAAATTGAGGAATCTTAACAATGTATTTATTATTTATATTCCATTTATTAACTGTAAAAAAGAGTTTATTTTTATAAGGAAGTTTTAAAAACATTTCTAAGTCTTCTTTTTTACAGCCATTTTGATCATTAAACTTAAAAACAATACTTTCAAAATTTATTCTTTTAACCCTCTTATCCCATTTTTCTTTTGCCACTTTTTTATCTTTATAATGTAAAAATATAATTTCCACATCATCCAATACACCAATTAATACATCTTCCCTAATCTTATATTCTTTAAGAAATGACAGATTATTTGATTTATTATAATCAATAAACTTTAGTTCTTTACTAATATAATATTTAAATTTCGAAATAAATTTCAAATAATCTTTTGGTGTAAAAAACAATCCTACCGTTGGGGATTGTTTTTTTAATCCATATGATTCATAAATCATTCCACCCCAACAATTGTTTGATATTATTGAAAAATTTTTATTATTTATTTTTTTTTTTCTATTTGATGCAAATCTTTTCCTTAAAAACTTATTAATTCTAAGATTTATTGACTCTATACTTGGCATATTTCAAATCCTCCAATTATTATTCCTTATCTTTTGATTTTTTTTATCATATTTCTTATTATATTAATCCATATATTTCTAGTAAATAATAGTGTCATAAAAAATAATACTAAGTTTATTAAATAAGATATATTATTTTCAATATATACAACAATAGTAGAAATTAATAATATTATAAGCAATGTTATTTTTATTTTATCTATTATTTTTATTTTTAAATACTTTCTTGTATCTATTGATATATATATATATACAATTATATAGCTAATACAAGTTGCTATTGCTGCCCCAAAAATACCAATTATTGGTATTAATATCATGTTTAATATAAAATTTGTTATCGCTCCTATAGTTGATGACTTTAAATGTCCCATACTATCTTTATGTACAGTATATTCATTTGAAATAAATGAACCCAATGTTATAAAGGCTGTACCTATTAGTAAAAAAGGTACATATAACCACGCGGAATAAAAATCTTTTCCTACATAGACACTCATTATAGGTTTTAATATAAGCAATAAAAATACTGCAATTGTAATTACTATGTTGAATAAAGAACTATATATCTTGTTTGTATATATTTCCTTATCAATACTATCCTTTTCCTTTATTGCTGAATACATCCATGCTTGATTAAAAATGAGAGCAATTGAATTAAGAATTGTTGGTATTTTGTAGGAAACAGCATATATACCATTAAATTCGACGCCTAAATAAGAAGTGATCATAACTTTATCTAAAGAATTCATTACCCACCACATTAGTGAATTCGGAATTAAAAAAATAGAGTATTTTATCATTTTCTTAAAAAGATTTTTATCAAAATTAAATTTATTTATTGATATAATAATATTCCCTCGAATAATACAAAGTATTATTGTTGCAATATAGCCAATTATATATGATAATATATATCCATTTATCCCTAGTCTTAAAAACACTAAAAAATAAATGTTTAATAGTGCAATTAATAAGGTTTGAACAATACTAATAATTGAATAATCCAATAGTTTTTCTTTTCCTCTTATATAACACAATAAAATATGAGATGTAGAAAACGTAAGTGTATAAAAAACTATATATATTGCAAAGTGTGACGTAAAAAACATGTTACTTAATAATGGCCAACATAATAATCCTATTAATGATGAAAAAAATATCATTATAACAGCAATATTTAATATCTTATTGTTATCACAAGCTTTATCTAGAGAAAAACGTAAAACAGCATCTTGAATATTTAATGTCAATACTGGGACAACAACGGCACCTATAATTGTTATTAAATCAATTGTTCCATATTCGGCTGTTGTTAATATATTTGTATAAAGAGGGATAAGAAAAAAATTCAGAAATTTAGAACCGAAGTTTCCAAGTGATAATAGTAACGTGTTTTTTAATAAATACTTGTTTCTAGTATTTTTTTTCATATTAATAACCTCCTTAAAGCTCTTTTTACAATTAAATGTATTAAATACACATTTTTAATATATAAATATGAAACAATTAATACTTTTTCTTTTATCTTACTATTTCCTTACTTTTTTCACCGCATGATAAAAATGCTAGAAACAGATAAAAAAGTGGACATATCGTTATTTCAACTATTCCTAGAAAAACTAGTAAATAGAATCCTACTACAAAATATACATTGTTATTTAATTCTTTTAATTCTAAGCTGTTTAACTTTTCAAAACAATTTCTAACAAAGATAATGAATGCTGTGCAACCAAATAGTCCAAAATATAATAAGTATTCTAATAATGCATTTTGTGCATCAAATGCATACCAATTTCTACGAATAAGCATGCTTCTATTAAATAATTTATAAACATTGTTATATCCATAACCAAATAAAAGATGATTCTTTAAATACTTTGGAACATTTTTATAAACTATTAATCTTCCTGTTAAATCACTACTTTTTTCAAAAACATTATTTATTATATGAGATATTAATGGAATAGACAATATTCTTTCTAACAATATAACTCCAACAGCACTTATTATAAGTACAATACCAGGTGTACTTATTTTCATTAGAATATAATTTTTATTAGAACCAACTTTATACATTCTCAAAATAATTAAGAATAATACTACAAAAATTGTTCCAATAACTCCAGTTGTACACTCTACAAAATTACAAGTATAAAAAGAAAGAACAATTAATCCTATTAGTACCATATTAAAAAAGAATTTGTTTTTCTTTTTATTATATGCATACATATAAAACAGTATTGAACTTATTGCATTATATGAAACAAAAAACTTTGTACTAATCAAATAATCCATTTCATGTTTCCATGCACTAAGAGGATTTGTCATTTCATACCATAAAGTAAGAATAGTCATTATCGTTGACAATACAAATAATAATTTTGATACATTAACATCTTTTTTTTGTTCAGTTATATATTGTACAAATAATGTAATATTGACTATTTTTAGGATATATAGTATTGCACCATCAAAATTATCCATGTTTGCCAAAGAAGAAAACATTATAAAAATACAAAAAATAAATAATGAAATATTTATTTTTTTGTATTTTTTATTATTTGTAACTGCTCACTTAAGCACTAAATATAAAAAAATAAATATATTTACCACTAAAGAGTAGCTATTTATATTTTTCACATAACTTAATCTTATTATGCTAAATAAATACAATAATATAGTTATAAATGGATATAAACTTAATTGAACTTTCTTAATCATTTGTTACAGCTCCTATTTTATTTTTTTATATTTTAACATTAAAAATAGATTATATAAACAATTAACATAAGAAAAAACAAAATATTGCATTTTTCTTAGAAATGATAAATGTTTATTCATAAATATGTATTTTCTATATTTTTTCATTTTTTTCGCTTTTTTTCTACTATCAAAAAATAGACCACGTGAAAAATATAAATGATAAATTGTTATATTTGCAAATACAAGTCCCGTAATTCCTGCATATTTAATATTTGGTCTATTGGCAGAAATATATTTTTCTTGTTCTTCAGCAGCAAAGACATAATCCATATTTATTTTTTTATTTCTCGTAATGCTATTTTGTCTTTGATAATAGTGATATTTGGCTTTTGGTATTGTAACAACTTTAGCCTTATCAATTAATTTATATATTGTATACATATCTTCACAAAGTTTGCCTACTGGGAATCTAACATCTTTAAAGAGAACTTTTTTATATAGTTTATTGCATGCACTACTATCTATTCCTTTAAATGAATTGAGATATATTAACGCTTTTTCACTATCGAGTATATATATTTTTTTTGGTTTTTTTTCTTTAATACATCTTTCATCATTATCAATACTCATACCATAAACTGATATATCCGCATTATTTTTTTTTAAATAATCTAGTGCAACTTCAATTGTATCTTCATCTAGCCAATCGTCACTATCAACAAATGTTATATATTTTCCTATTGATTTATCTATGCCAAAGTTTCTAGCATCAGATAACCCACCATTATCTTTATTAACAATAACTATTCTTTTATCTTTTCTTTTATATTTTTGACAAATATTTAGTGATTCATCAGTAGAACCATCATTAACAAGAATAATTTCAATATTCTTATATGTTTGGCTAATAATTGAATTAATACACTTTGACAAGTATTTTTCTACATTATATACAGGTACAATAATACTTACTAATTCATTCTCCATTACATTCACCTACCTTACTAATTCTTTAATATACTATATAATATCTCTTCAAATTTTGTTGCCTGAACATTAATATTAAATTCGTCATTTAGTTTCAATTTACTATTTCTGCTCATCTTTTTTAGATTACTAATCCATTCTTTAATATCATCCTTATCTAAATAAATAGTATTATTAGAAATTTTACATTCATTCGATATTGTATTTGATAACATGCAAGGTAATCCGTTAGCCTGTGCCTCGACACTTACAACAGGTAATCCTTCAAACAATGAAGGTAATAAAAAAAAGTCAAATGTCGAATAATACTCATTTATGTAAGATGTTTCTTCAACAAATATAAATCTATCTTCTAAATTTTCTGCTTTAACTTTATTTAAGAAATCCTGCTTTTGATAGCCATTGCCAATCATGAGAACTTTATAAGTATTATCTATTTTTTTTATTAAATCAATAAAAAAATAGATATTTTTTTGAGGTGTAAATCTTCCTACAAATCCAATTATTTTATTTTTTTCTTCTATTCCTAATCTTATTCTTATTGTATCTCTATAATTTTTATTAAATTTGTATTTATCATAATTAATTGCATTGTTTATAACTTTAAAAGATTTTTTTCCATAGACTGATAGTCCAGCCAATTGAGAACACGCAAATTTATACTTTGACATTTTATTAACTCTTTTTTGTAGAAAAAAACCTAATGCATTTTTAAAATTGTTATCAGATAGCTTTGTGCCATGTGCGTGAATAGCTAAATTATTAATCCCATGTCTTTTAGCTTCTTTATAAAAGAAATATGTTTGATATCCAACATTGCTATATATCAAATCATAGTCATTATGTTTTTCAAAAAATTGTCTTATAGCTTTACAATATTTTCTTAATCCAACATCTCTTTCATATGGTAGTTTATATGTATTAATTCCTTTTTCTCTCAAAAAATCTAGATATTTTTTTGAAGATCGCAAATCATTATATATTATTTCAATTTTAAATTTATCAAATTTAAAGTGTTCAAAATAATTAATCATAAATGCTGCAACTCCGTTTGTTTGCGTTAATGTTGGAACTATAAATAATACTTTTTTCATTTAATCACCTACTTATTAAATAAATTTAATAATTTTTTTACTTTCTCTTGTCCAATTTTTTCCTTTATAATATCTTTAGATTTTCTAATAACTTCTGATTTAATATCTTTTGGTTTTATTTTATCATAAAAATTATGAATCTCCTCTGCATCTGTTTTCATTTCAGTAAATACTTCAAATACTACTGGTCTTGAGTCATTACAAATAAATTTTGTTACATTATTGTCAAACTCTTCCTTATTATGTGCAGATAAATATAAAAAATTATTATCTTTAACCCATCCCTCTGCAATGTTGTTATGTCTTGCGGTAGTATGTTTATCATTATTTTGTTGTATTTTATTGTAGTAAAACTCTGAACCGCCATGATTGTTAATTAATAAAATATGAACATTATCCCCTATAGCATTTATTCTTAGAGAATTCATATCATAGAAAAAAGATAAATCTCCTATTATAAGAAAACTTGGTCTTTTACTTGCCACAGACTGTCCTAAAAAAGAAGACATACATCCATCAATCCCATGTGTTCCAATATTTGCATATACTTTTGTTGAATCAGGAATTTTAAAAAAGTTTGTTATTCTAATACTATCATTTATACTTAAGTGTAATATCGAATTATTTGGTAAGTTTTCAACTACTCTTCTAATTGCATATACATTTGAATAATCAAACTCTGGAATTTCATAAGAACAATTATAGTCTTTTAATTCATTAAAATATTTTTTTGAGTTTTTGTTCTCAGAGTTTTTATTAAAATACCTAAAAGCTTCTTCCGGTTTACATTCAAAAATTGTTGTTAGTGATTTAAATGGATCAACAACTCTCCCGTCTTCTTGAATTATCCAATGTTCAAATTTCCCAAAATTTTTTTTCAATTGTTCTTTAATTCCAGAAAAAATTTGTCCACCAAATGAAATTACTAATTCCGGCATTAATTGTTCAAGATATTTTTGCGATACAACGTTATCATCCATTGAAATAGTAGTATTCAATATATCTTTCATCTTAATATTACACATATAATCGCCTATTACTGCACAATTAAATCTTTCAAAAAAATTATTTATTTCATTTTCTAGCTCCGCACTAACATTTGATTTCTGTCCACATATAATCATTATCTTTTTATACTGATTTAATTTTTTTATTCTATTACTCCATGAGTCTAAATCATTTAAATATAGCCTATCTATTTTTTTTGTATTTGGAAGTTTTTTTACAACAAACGATCTATTATAAGTATTGGTTGGAATATTAATATGAATCGGTCCCTTTGATCCATTATGGTCAAGTTCTAATAAAGCTTCATTTATTATTCTTTGACAATAAATCTCATCATTTCTATCATTTATAATTGGTAAATTTACTGACTTTTTAACATGTCTATCATACATACCTACTTGATCAATTAATTGATCTTCCCACTGTCCAACCATTCTTTGGTCTCTATCACTTGTTAGTACAATAATAGGAACATTTTGATAATATGCTTCTGCTACTGCAGGCCAGTAATTACAAGTAGCTGTTGATGATGTACATGAAATAACAACTGGCTCATTTAATTCTTGTGCTAACCCTAAAGCAAAATAACCAGCACTTCTTTCATCTACAACAGAATAACAAGAAAAGAAAGGATCTTCTTCTACACTATGAACAAATGGTACATTTCTTGAACCTGCAGATAAAACACATTGTGTTATTCCATATTGTTTTAATAATGAAATTATATATTGATAGCTCTTTACCTCAGTATACATTTTTCTAACCTCCTATTAATTTGTAATATCCCAAAATGCTTTTAAATGATTACCTCCATTGCAATGTATTATTTCTCCAGAAACACATTTACTTAAATCGCTCATTAAAAATATAGCAGTTTCCGCAATTTCTTCTGGTATTAATACTCTTCCCATAGCATTACTTCTTGAATAATCGCCATTAATAATCATTGCATATTCCTTTGTCATTTCCGTTTCCACAACTCCAGGTGCAATTCCATTAACTCGAATTCCATTCTGATATTCTCTTCTTGAAAATGCACAAATCATACTATTAATAGCTGCTTTTGTCATACCATATGGTATATCATAGCATTGATCAGCTGTTTCACTAGATATTATTATTAAATTTCCCTCATTATCTCTCTCTTTTCTTTTAAGAAATTCACAACTCAAAAAATATGTACCTTTTAAATTAGTATTAAATTGTTTATCAAATCCTTCTTCTGTAACATTTTTAAAACTCCCTTCATGTAAAGAAATACCATTACTACATATTAATATATCAATTTTTCCATTAAATTTTTCTTCACATTTGTTTAAAAATGTCGCACATTTATTTATATTAGTTATATCATAAGCAATATATATAGCACTTTCTCCTATTGAACTTATTACATTTTTTAATTTATTCTCATTACTACTTGAAATAATAATATTTCCTCCTTGAAGATATGCTCTTTTTGCAATTTCTAATCCAATTCCAGAACTACCACCAATAATAACTATATTTTTATCTTTTAATAATTCACCATTATTTAATTGTCCTACATTTACGTTAACTTTTTTGTCTGGCAATTTTAAAACATAATATGCTATTTTTTTCAAAAATCTTTTCATATAATTATTCTCCTTTATTTAAAGCATTTTTTAACCATATTATTGAATCGTTCCTCATATTTTTCATTTTTGTATCAACTTTTTTATAATCTATTTCATTTTCTGTTATACTTAAATCATTTTCATCTTTTGCTACTCTGCTTTCTAAATTAAGAAGTTCTAAAATACTTTGTAATCTTGTGCTATATTTCTCTGGATACACAATTATAAATTGTGTATTTAAATTCAAAGAAAATGCTGTTGCATGAAATGAATCAGTTATAACATATGAAGCATTATCAATAAGAGAAATAAAATCTTCTACTTTTGGGTTGCATACCATCTTACCTTTTTTGTAGAACTCATGTAATTGGTAGCTTAAATACACTATTTTTAATCCTGTTCTTTCTGATAATTTTTTTGCATAATTATCAATCTTTTCATTTCTATTTAGGTTATAAACTAAGATATATTTTTTTCCATTATATTTATTTGATGAAATTTTTCTCCAATCATCTCCATTTAGTAGAAGCGTTGGATCAACAACATTATTTACATTTTCAATTCCTAACGATTTAACAATATCTACTCCTGATTTTTCTCTTACTGAAATAGCATTATATCTTCTTAACATTTTTCTTGTTTCTTCTATTTCGTTTTCATCAAGTTCTTTTTTTCCAAAACTAGCTGCATAGGCTATTTTTCTTTTTTCATCTGGAGCAAAGGTCAAGAAATATGGATGATCAATTTTTTCATTCCAACCACTATTCCATACTTGGTCACTACCAGTACAATATATATCATAATCAAATTGTGCTTTATTAATATTTTCTTCATCTACGTATGTTTCTTTAGTCATATTAATATACTTATCTAAGAATGAAAAAAAAGTTTTAAATCTTATAATATACGACGGAAAAATAATAATCCTTGCCAAATTTCTAATTATAAAACTCTTTTGGTATCTCTCACCCTTATTTTTTATTCTTTTTAACATTCCAAGTTTTGTTAATCTTTCAGGAAAATAGTCTATGACTTCTGCTTTATAGCCTAAATCTTTGATTTTTTCTTGCAACGCATAAGTTTGCAATACTGATCCATAATTAACTACTCTATGTAATGTAATAATTCCTACTTTTTTGCTATTCATTATTCTTGCTCTTCTTTCTCAATAAATTTCTATATATCCAGTCTCTTAAAAAATTTGGTAATAAACAAACTATTATATGTGGAATTGTACTTTTTAAATAATCAAATAATGAAAAATATCCTGTTTTTAATTGTTCATTTTTAAATTTTAATATCGTTTTCATGTATTTCCAACCACCACGTCTTTTATAAAAATCACTACCAATTCTCATATATACGAGTGGTTCTTGAATATTATAACATATACAACCCGTAGAAAGCATTCTTACATATATATCATAATCTTCACATAGATAAAATTCTCTATAATTCCCCGCTTTTAGCACAGCACTCTTTCTATATAGCAACGATGGATGTCTAAAAGGACATCTCTTTTTTGAAAACTTAAATATTTCTTCATGTGTTTCTGGCAAAATGACTTTGCAGCTCACATTTTTTATATCTTCTTCAAATTCATCAACATTTGTTCCCACCATTCCAAGTTCTGGATGCTTTTCATATTCTTCAAATTGTTTTTCTATTCTATTTGGCTTTGAATAATCATCTGAATCCATTCTTGCTATAAATTCATTTGAACATTTTGTTATGCCTTTTTTTAATGCTGGACCTAATCCCCCGTTTTCCTTAATTTTTATTACTTTAAATAACTTTGGATATTTTTTTTCAAATTTTTCTACTACTAAATTTAGTTCTTTAGTTAAAGGTCCATCTTCAACTAAAACAAATTCATCAGGGAATATGGTCTGTTTTAACATACTATCTATACTATATTCTAGCCATTCTGGTTTTTCTTTATAATATACAGACATTAAAACACTATATTTTCTCTTCACAGTTTTCACTTCCCCTTTTAAAAATCGGTGCATAATTTAATGTACCGATTCAATTATATGTTCTAATTACATTAATAAAATATAGATTTATTCATAACTCTAAACAGCCCCTTCTTTTTTTATTACTTTCTCTGCCGTTTTAAAAATCAGTTTAATATCCAATATCAGATTTTCTTTTCTATAATAATCTATATCCATATGTAATCTATCTTCAAAAGTAACATCATTTCTTCCTTTAACTTGCCAAAATCCTGTAACTCCAGGTTTATTTGTTACTATGTATTTATAATATTCTCCCATATCTTCTTGTTCACGTGGTAAATAAGGTCTAGGGCCTACCAAACTCATATCTCCTTTTAGGACATTTATAAATTGTGGAAATTCATCAAGACTTGTTTTTCTTAAAAAATCTCCAACTTTTGTTATTCTTGGATCATCTTTTAATTTTTTAAATATTCTGTATTCTGCATTAGCTGCTGGATTTT